>Ga0307408_100000351_pt1 | contig 43163 bp, 33 predicted proteins | sample 322Cmetagenome_FD_202116 | JGI IMG/M metagenome (GOLD analysis project Ga0307408, IMG submission 202116) | Maize rhizosphere microbial communities from greenhouse at UC Davis, California, United States - 322HYB-C-3 | ecosystem: Host-associated > Plants > Roots > Rhizosphere > Soil | place... | reverse complement strand
AGCCGTCCTGCGTGCGTGACCAGGAACGCATGCGGCGCCCCGTACCCAACGTCCCGCATTCGGCGGTTCCGGTTCTGCGTCTCCCGTTCAGCGCTTGCGCGCCCCCACCAGCAACCCGGCCACCGGTTTCCCCGCTTCCTGCCGCAGCGTAATGTGCCGCGATTCCCGCACCTCGAACCCCGCCTGCCGCAGCGCTTCGCGGACATAATGTTCCGCATGGCTGTAGCGCCCGTGCGGGTGCAGCACCGAGGTGGCGTCGGGCGCGGCATCGACCGTCTGTTCCACCGTGAACACCAGGTGGCCCCCGGCGCGCAATGCCGCCGCCGAAGCGGTAAACACCGCTTCCAGCGCACCGAAGTAGCACAGCGTGTCGGCCGACACGATCGCATCCCACGCCGCCGCCTGCTGTCGCAGCCAGGCGGTCAGTTCGCCTTCCTGTAGATCGTCGTAGCCGCCGCGTTCCCTGGCCTTGGCCAGCATGCCGCCGGACAGGTCGACCCCGGCCAGCTTGCGGGCGAAGGGGCGCAGCAGCGGGCCGCACAGGCCGGTGCCGCAGCCCGCGTCGAGGATATCGAGCCGGCCTTGCGGCGCGCCCAGCAGGGCCGCCGCCATCTCGCCGCACAGCGCCGGCGCGCGGTAGCCGAGTTTTTCCAGCACGCCGTCGAATGAACCGGCAAAGCGGTCGAACACGGTTTGCACATAGGCGTCGGAGGCGCGTTCCGGCGCCGCCGCACCGGCCCCGGCGCCTTCGCAGGCGGCGATATGGTGCCGGACCACGGGATTGTCCGGCTCGATCCTTTCCCACTGGCGGTAGATGTCCAGCGCTTCCTCGCGGCGCTGCTGCGACACCAGCGCGCGGGCCAGGTTGCGGTACGCTTCCGGGTTTTCCGGCGAGTGCAAGATCGCGTTGCGGTAAGCCGTCAGTGCTTCCTTGTCTTCGCCGGTCTTTTTCAGGACGTTGCCGAGGTTGATCCAGCCCTGCGCAAACGTGGGCGCGATGGCCAGCGCGGCGCGGTAGCATGCGGCGGCTTCGGGCAGGCGGTCCTGCGCGCGCAGCACCACGCCGAGGTTGTTGTGCGCCAGCGCGAAATCAGGACGGGCCGCCAGCACCTGCCGGTACGAGTGTTCCGCGTCCGCAAACAGGCCCATTTCCTTTTGCACGTTGCCCAGGTTGTTGCGGGCGTCGATGTAGTCGGGAGCGATGTCCAGCGCATTGCCGATCAGGCGCAGCGCCGCGTCGTGCTGGCCCAGCTGGTGCTGCGCCACGCCCATGTAGTGCAGCGCGTCCGGGTGGCGCGGCGCCACCTCCAGGATCGCCGCATAGTGCTGCGAAGCGAGGCGGGGCTTGCCCTGGCGGTGGGTGTCGATGGCCAGTTGCAGGGCATCGTCCAGCGAAATCTTTTGGCGCTGCGCTTTGCGCGCCATCTTGGTGTTGGATTTTCTCATTCGGTGATCTAAAAAATCATGCATTCCACGGAGCGGCCAGCTCTTCGGCCGGGCTGGCGATCGACTGGCTGCGCGCCAGGCGCACGGCGGCGCGGTTTTTGTGGCTGAGCAGGGGCATCAGGCCTTGCGCCAGCAGGGCGTCGCGGGCCGGTTCCGCCAGCAGCCTTTCGCCGCACGGTTGCAGGTGCGCTTCGCCATCCTTGCGGATCACGTGGGCCGGCAAATCGTCCAGGTCCAGCACGTCGCCGGCCGTCATGTCCCAGCCATTGTCCTGGAAGGCGCGGCCCAGCATGGCGGCGCAGGCCAGTGAGCCGGCGCCCCACAGGTACTGTTCGTGTCCGAACGCGCCATCGGTTTCCTCGAAGGCAAACGCGGTGGCCGGGTCGGTCGCTTTGCCATAGGGCAGGCGCAGCAGGATGCGGGGCAGGGCGACGCCGATCCAGCGTGCCTGGGGGCTGCTGCGCAGTTGCCGCCAGCGCGCGGCGGCGTCCGGGCCTGCGGCGGCATCGTCTGCTGGCGGCGCCGGCACGTCACCGGCCGCCAGGGACGCGGCCGCGGCGGCCAGCAGTGGCGCCCGCGCCTGCGCCGCAAGCGCGCCCAGCACCGACTAGGTATGGATGTCCTCTTCGCCGGCGCCGTAAGCGTGCAGGCAACACAGCAGCGACCACGGTTCGCTGTCCGCGCCGGACCGTTCGGCCAGCACCCGGTGCAGCGCCTGCGACGCCGCGCGCAGCTCGGCCGCGCTGGCATCGAGCAGGTGCAGCTGCAATTGGTCGCCCAGTTCCAGGCTGGTGGCCAGCAGGTGGGCGCCGCGCCACGCCGCCTCCGTCCGCTGGAAGGCCGGATCGTGCAGCAGGGCGCGCATGCGTGATGCGATCACCGCGTCGGCCGCCGCCACGTAATCGGCCTGGCGCGGATCGGGGCCGGACGGCAGCTGGCCCACCAGTTGCCGCACCAGGCGCTCCAGCGCGGACCCGGCGGCCGCCGGTGCTGCCGATGCCGCCGGGGCATGGGACAGGCCGGTCAGCTCCTGGGCCGCCTGGGCAAACGTTGCGGGATTGCGCAGCCGGTCACGCTGGGCGCGCAGGTCCGTGAAGGCGTGGGATTTTTGATACAGCTGGTCGGGGTGGAAATCGTCCAGTTCGCGCGGCTGCACCGTGATGGGCTCGCCATCGATGGAAGCGCCGATGGCGGGCGCCAGGCGCGCCATTTCCGCATCGAAGTTGTCGATGTCGAGCCGGCGCGCCGGGCGCTGCGCCAGGGCCTGCGGGTTGCTTCCGCCGCTGAAGTCGCCCAGCAGCAGGATGCGGAATGGCTGTCCCGGTGCGGCCGGTTCCGCGTCCGGCAAAGCAAAGCCCAATTCGAAAATCAGCGAAGTCGGCATGACGGTCTCCATTGGATGGTGATGGTGCGATGCATAGCGCTCTAACGCGCCGCGGCGCGTGCGCGCAGCTTACTCTAAAACCTTACCTTTAAGACAGCGTTATCAGTCATAATAGCCTCGGGCAAGTATGCCATTTTAGTAATTCGGGGGGAACCATGCCTAACCAGGTATCGATGGGCGCCATGATGACGTGCACGTTTGGCGCCGCGCCGTCATCGCTGGTGGTGCTGCCAAAAAACAAGGTGCTGGCGGAAGGTCCGCCGGCGGCGAACATCATGGACAACGTGCCGATGCTGAACATCATGCCGTTCGGCATGTGCAATTCGCCGGCCAACCCCACCGTGGCCGCCGCCACCGCCGCCGCCATGGGGGTGCTGACGCCGATGCCCTGCATCCCCCTGACGTCCGCGCCGTGGGTGCCGGGCGCCCCGACCGTATTGATCGCCAATATGCCTGCGCTGGACAATGTCTCCAAGTGCATGTGCAATTGGGGCGGCGTGATCGGCTTCACCAATGCCGGCACCGTCAAGACCATGATTCCCTAAGCTTCCAGTCCCATGCCAGTTACGCAAACCAACCGTCAAATTTCCGTCACCACCGGCGCCGGAGCCCATGTGCTGCTGTTCGACCGCCTGAGCGGCGGCGAAGAGCTGGGCCGCCTGTTCGAATTCCGCGTGCAACTGCTGTCCACCCGCCACGACATCAAGATCGCGGACGTGCTGGGCAAGCCGCTCGGCGTGCACGTGGGCCTGGCCGATGGCGGCAAGCGCCACCTGCACGGCGTGGTGACGCGCTTCACGTGCCAGGGCTGGCGCGGTGGCTTTTCGCGCTATGAAGCGACGGTGCGTCCGTGGCTCTGGCTGCTGACGCGCGCATCGAATTGCCGCATCTTCCAGGAAAAATCGGTGGTCGACATCGTCAAGGCCGTGTGCCAGGACAGTTCTTACGGCGGCGTGGTGAACCTCGACGTCAATGCGCTGTCGGGCACCTATGCGTCGCTGCCATATTGCGTGCAATACCGCGAAACCGACTTCAATTTCGTGTGCCGCCTGCTGGAGGAAGCGGGCATCTATTTCTACTTCAAGCACGAGGAGGACAAGCACACCATGGTGCTGGCCGATTCGTACGGCGCCCATGCGACGATTCCCGGCTATGCCAAGGTCGAGTTTTCCGGCGAGGAGGGACGCCGCATCGTCGACCTGGAAGCCGTGTACCAATGGGAGGCCAACGGCGAAATCCAGGCCAGCAGCTATGTGCTCAACGATTTCGACTTCGAGAAGGCGGCATCGAGCACCAGCGGCGGATTGCTGGTGAAGTCGGCGATTCCCGCCGCGTTCAGCCAGTCGGCCTACGAACAGTATGATTACCCCGGCAACTACACGGTGGCGGGCACCGGCACCAGCCTGGCGCGCGGCCGCATGGAAAGCCTGCACGGGCAGTGCGAGGAAATCGCCGCCAGCGGCAATTTGCGCGGCCTGACGCCGGGTGGCCTGTTCAAGCTCGATAACCATCCGCGCGATGACCAGAACCGCGAATTCCTCGTCACGGCGGCGCAATATGTGTTCCAGGGCGATGACTATGCCAGCGGTGGCGGTGCGCCGGAAGACTTCCAGTGCGCATTCCGCGCGGTCGGCAAGGAACATAATTACCGGCCGCCGCGCATCCACGCCAAGCCGGTGGTGCAGGGGCCGCAGACCGCGATGGTGGTGGGTAAGTCCGGAGAGGAAATCTGGACCGACAAGTACGGCCGCATCAAGGTGCAGTTCCACTGGGACCGCGACGGCAAGGACGATGAAAACAGTTCGTGCTGGGTGCGCGTGCAACAGACATGGGCAGGCAAGGGCTGGGGCAGCATGTTCATTCCCCGTATCGGCATGGAAGTGGTGGTCAGCTTCCTCGAGGGCGATCCGGACCGGCCGCTGGTGACGGGCTGCGTCTACAACGGCGACGCCATGCCGCCGTATGCGCTGCCGGGGGAGCAGACCAAGTCCACCATCAAGACCAATGTGTCCAAGGGCGGCGGCGGGTTCAATGAATTGCGCTTCGAGGACAAGAAAGACAGCGAGGAAATCTTCATCCAGGCGGAAAAAGACTTCAACCGGGTGGTGAAAAACAACGACACCCTGAAAGTCGGTTTCGAAAAGAAGGACAAGGGCGACCAGACCATCGCGATCAAGAACGACCGCAGCCTCGATGTCGGCAACGACCACAAGGAACATGTGGTCAACGACCATACGGTGGCGGTCGACCATGACCAGAAGACCACGGTGAAAAACGACCAGGCGGTCACGGTCGACAAGAACCGCAAGCTGACGGTGGGCGGCGACCAGACCACCACCATCACCGGGGCGCATACCGTCAAGGTCGATGGCGATGAAAAGATTACCGTGGCCGGCGCCCAAAAAACCGCCGTCACGGGCGATATCAAGACCACCGGCAGCAAGACCATCGTGATCGAGGCCACCACGTCGATCGAACTGAAAGTCGGTGGCAGCAGCATCAAGATCGAGCCGGCCAAGATCACGGTCAAGGCGCCGGAACTGATGCTGCAGGCGGACGCCAATGCCACCGTGAAGTCGGGCGCGATGATGAGCGTGAAGTCCGGCGCCATCATGACGATAGAAGGCGCACTGGTGAAGATTAACTGACGCGGATTGTGACGGCGTTGGCGGCCCCTTATAATTGCCCGGCGCTGTCGCAACCACCTACAGAATAGAACCAATGTCATTAACCCTGCGAGTGCAGACGTACCGAAAACAGGCGCCCGCGACGCCGGTCGAGCGCCGTTTCGACCAGCTCGGCGGCACGATTGGCCGCGCGGCCGGCAATGACCTGGAATTGCCGGACCCGGGCAAATACATTTCCCGCAACCACAGCAAGATCGATTTCGCCGACGGCCGCTATACGCTGATGGACCTGGGGGCCAATCCCAGCTGGATCAACGACCGGCCGGTCGGCGCCGGCAAGGTGGCCGGACTGGAACACGGCGACCGCCTGATGATCGGCGATTACGTGCTGGAAGTGCTGGTGGAACAGCCGTCGGGCGCGGTGGTGCCGGTGTTCAGCACGGAAACCTCGGATGCGCTGCCATTCCAGGCGCAGCCGATGGCGGCGGAGCCGGCGCCGCCGCAATTCGAACCGGTGGCCGACACGCTGGCCGGCATGAAAGTGCTGGACGTGGCGGGCCATTTCGAGGGGTTGGCCGCGCCATCTGCCAACGATCCGCTGGGACTGGGCCTGCAGGGGGAACCGCAAGTGCCAACCCGGCAGCAGATTGCCGCGTATCGGGGTTCGGAATCGGACCACGCCGCGCCGCAGTTCATGCCGATGCAGGGTGGGCTGTTGCCGGGCCAGCAGCCCGGCATCGCCACGCCCGATGGCGCGCGGCAACCGCCGTATCCGCACCAGCCGCAGGCCGGCGCGCAGCAGCCATGGCCGGCGCCATCCCATGCGGCCGGCGCCCAGGGCGGCGCCACCGGGCAAGGATGGTCCGTGCAGCAGCAGCCGGCGGCCGGTATGCCCGGCGCGCCGGTTGCGCCAACCTGGCCGGCGCCATTCCCGGCCGCGGGCGCGCAAGCCGCGCCGTACCCGGCGGCGGGTTCGCCGCTGGCGCCTTCGCCGTATGCCGCGGAACCGACCGTGCTGGTGGTGCGCACGCCGACCGCCGCCCCGACCGCGCCGCCGCCACCGGCGGTGTTCATTCCCGACGATTACGATCCGCTGGCGGACCTGACGCCGCCCCGCATGCACGCTTCCGCGCCACAGGCGGGCCAGCCGGCCGCGCCGGGCTGGCCGCAGCCTGCCTCCGCCGTGGCGCCACCGCAGGGCGGCTGGCCCGCGCCGCAGGGCATGGCGCCGTCATCGCTGATGCAAACCATGTCGGGCATTCCGCCGATGGCGGGTGGGATGTATCCAGGACAGCCGCAACCCGGACCGCAACCCGGCCCCCAGGCTGCATTCCAGTCCGGCATGGGCTGGCCCGCGGCGCCGGCAGCTGCGCAGCATGGCGCGCCGGGCGCATGGGGTGACCCGGCGCACCAGCAGCCGCCGGCGCAACCCGGCTGGCCGCTGCCCGCGCAGGGCGTGGCGCCGGGTTATCCCGGTGCACCCAATTATCCATATCCTTTGCTACCGGTGGCGCAGGCCATGGCGGCGGGGCAGGGCGACGCCGTGCTGCAGGCGCTGTTGCGCGGCATGGGCCTGTCGGCCTTGCAGCTGAACCGCGGCTCGGTGGAGACGGCCGAACTGGCCGGCGCCATGCTGCGCGAAGCGGTGTCCGGCACCATGGCGGTGCTGATGGCGCGCGCCATGACCAAGCGCGAAAGCCGGCTGGATATGACGGTGCTGGGCGCGCAGGCCAACAATCCGCTGAAATTCTTCCCGGATGCGGAAAGCGCGCTGGCGCAAATGCTGACCAATGCCATGAGCGGATACATGCCGCCGGTGAAGGCCATCGGCAACGCCTATGACGATTTGAAAGCGCACGAAATGGCGGTGATCGCCGGCATGCGCGCCGCGCTGAAAGGCGTGATGATGCGTTTCGATCCGGCCCAGATCGAAGCGCGGGAGCCCGAAGGCGTGATGGACAAGGTGATGGCGACCGCGCGCAAGGCGCGCATGTGGGACAACATGAAGGCGCTGTACGATGACATCGTGCGCGAAGCCGATGACGACTTCCAGCACCTGTTCGGCGAAAAATTCTCGGCGGCCTATGAAGACCAGATCGGCCGCCTGCACCGCAATCCGTAAAAAGAGTGAGCTATGTCGTGGAACCGTAAAGTAATCTGGTCTGAAGGCATGCTGCTGCAGCCGCAGCACTTGCAGCAGCACGACCGCTACCTGCAAACCCAGCTGGAAAGCCGCGTCGGCCGCCTGCGTCCCTATGCGTGGGGCTTTTCGTCGCTGAAGATCGATGAACAGCAACTGGCGCTGGGGCGCCTGGCGATCCTGTCGTGCAGCGGCGTGCTGCCCGACGGGACGCCATTCTCGCTGCCGCAGGACGATGATTTGCCGCTGCCGTTTGACATCCCGGACGATGCGCGCAATGCCCAAGTGGTGCTGGCGCTGCCGCTGCGCCGCCCCGGCGTGCCGGAGACCCATGACAGCCCGGCCCCGGACAACTACGCGCGCCACGGCGCGGTGGACCACGAAGCGTGGGACAGCAATGGCCTCGACAACAGCGCGCTGATGCAGGTGGGGCGCATGCGGGTCCGGCTGGCGCTGGAAACCGACGTCGCCAACGCGTACGCCTGCATCGGCGTGGCGCGCGTGATCGAGCGCCGCCCGGACAACCGCGTGGTGCTGGACCCGGAATATTGCCCGCCCTGCCTGGACTACCGGGTTGCGCACCGCCTCGGCGGCTTTGCCGATGAAGTGGTGGGCCTGCTGCACCAGCGTGGCGATGCGCTGGGCAACCGCCTGGCGCAGCCCGGTTCCGCCGGCGCCGCCGAAATCGCCGACTTCCTGCTGCTGCAGGTGATCAACCGCGCCGAACCCCTGTTTGGCCACCTGGCCACGATGACCGGCCTGCATCCCGAGGAATATTACCGGGCCGCCGTGCAACTGGCGGGCGAACTGGCGACCTTCTCGCCGGGGACCAAGCGCGCCATCCAGTATCCGGTATACCGCCATGAACAGTTGCGTGAAACCTTCCTGCCCGTGATGGAAGACTTGCGCCAGGCGCTGTCGATGGTGATGGATACGCATGCCGTGCCGATCCCGCTGGAAGAGCGCCAGTTCGGCATCCGCGTGGCGGTCATGCGCGACCCGGAACTGGTGAAGTCCGCCAGCTTCATCCTGATGGTCAACGCCCACATGCCGCCCGAGGCGGTGCGCACCAGTTTCCCGCGCCAGGTCAAGATCGGTTCCGTGGAAAAAATCCGCGACCTGGTCAACCTGCAATTACCGGGCATCGCCCTGCGTCCGCTGCCGGTGGCGCCGCGCCAGCTGCCGTTCCATGCGGGCTTCGTGTACTTCGAACTGGACCGCAACAGCGAGTACTGGCAGCAGCTGGCGAGTTCCGCCGGTTTCGCCATGCACGTGGCGGGCGACTTCCCCGGCCTGCAGATGGAGTTCTGGGCGATCCGGAAGTAAGCGATGAGCCAGGAAGACTTGCCGGCGCCCGCACCGCAGCCCGATGCGGACCGCACCATCCTCGTGCCCCGTCCGGGCGGCGGGCGGCGTCCCGCGCCCCAATCGCCACCAGCGCCGGACGGCATGCCGCCGCACGCCGTGCCGCCACCTATTCCCGCCGCGTGGAATGGCGGCGCCGGCGGCAATGCCGGGACCGCGATGCCGCCGCCGGCTATCCCCGCCCATGCGCCCGGCTATGCGCCCGCCAATTACGACGCCGTGCTGGCGCCGCTGGCGGCCGGTCCGCGCGCCCACATGAATGGCGTCAACCCGCTGGTCGGCGCGGCCAATCCGCTGCTCGACCTGGTGGTGCCGCTGCGCGTGATGGCGACGCACGCGAACATCGAAGGCTTGCGCAGCCAGCTGGTGGCCGCCATCAAGAAATTCGAGGTCGACGCCAAGGCGGCCGGCTGCGCGCAGGAAGGCATTGCCGTGGCCCGCTATTCGCTGTGCACCTTCCTGGACGAAACCATTTCCAGCACGCCGTGGGGCGGCAGCGGCGCATGGGCCAGCCGCTCGCTGCTGGTGGCCTTTCACAACGAAGCGTTTGGCGGCGAAAAATTCTTCGTCATCCTGCAGCGCTTGTGCCAGCAGCCGTCGGTGAATTTGCATGTGCTGGAACTGATGTATATCTGCCTGGCGCTGGGACTGGAGGGACGCTACCGCGTGCTGGACGGCGGCCGTGGCCAGCTGGACCTGCTGCGCGAACGCCTGCAGCAACTGATCCAGAAAGAGCGCGGGCCGACGGAACCGGCGCTGTCGCCGCGCTGGCGCGGCAGCAACGAAAAGCGCCCCGGCTTGCTGCGCCTGATCCCGCTGTGGGTGATCGCCGTGGTGGCGGGTATCGTGCTGCTGGCGATCCACCTGGGCTTTTCCTTCCTGCTGAACCGCCAGTCCGATCCGGTCTACGCGGCCTTGCAGCGCATCCGCCTGGTGGCGCCGGCACCGGTCGCGCCGGCGACGCCGGGACTGACCGCGCCGCCCGTGCGCGTGGCGAAATTCCTCGCGCCGGAAATCGAACGGGGCCTGGTCAGCGTGACGGAAACGCCGGACCGATCGACCATCGTGCTGCATGGCGACGGCGTGTTCCGCTCCGGCAGCGCCGAAGTCGAGCCCGCCTACGAACCGCTCCTGAAGCGGATCGGCGAAGCCTTGCAGCCGGTGCCGGGCAAGGTCATCGTGATCGGCCACACCGACGATGTGCCCAGCACGTCGGCCCGCTATCCGTCCAACTGGGCGCTGTCGAAAGGCCGCGCCGCGCAAGTGGTGCGCATGCTGGAGTTGCAGGCGGGACCGCGCGCGCGCTACAGCGCCGAGGGCCGCGGCGAAACCGAACCGCTGGTGCCCAATGACAGCCCGGCCAACCGTGCGCGCAACCGGCGGGTGGTCATTATCGTGCTCACCCCGGCTTTAACTTCCGCACCCGGTGCCGTCTCCAGATGATCAAGCGCTTCTTTACCTGGCTGCTCAAACCGCCCGTGCTGGCTTTTATCGGCGTGCTGCTGCTGTCGCTGATCGTATGGTTCGAAGCGCCGCTGGTGGCCTTTGACGGCGCCGAACCGTTCGCCTCCAGTGCGGTGCGCTGGTGGATGATCGGCCTGCTGTTTGCCGCCTGGGCCATCTGGTTCGGCTGGAAAATCGTCGCGCTGCGCCTGAAGGAGCGCCGCCTGGCGAAAAGCGTGGCGGGCTCGGAGCAGCCGGCCCACGTGCCGGGACAGCGCGAATCGGCGGCCGAGGTCGCGCTGCTGGCCAAGCGCCTGCACGAGGCGCTGGCGGTGCTGCGCAAGGCCAACAAGGGCAATCCGTGGGGCCCGGGCAACCTGTACCAGCTGCCGTGGTACATGTTCGTGGGCGCCCCCGGCAGCGGCAAGACCACGGCGCTGGTGCATTCCGGTCTCAAGTTCCCGCTGGTCGACACCCATGGCAAGGGCGCCATCGGCGGCGTCGGCGGCACCCGCAATTGCGACTGGTGGTTCACCGACGAGGCGGTGCTGATCGACACGGCGGGCCGCTACACCACGCAAGACAGTTATTCCGAGGTGGACAAGGCGGCGTGGAGCGGCTTCCTGCAATTGCTGCGCAAGCACCGTTCGCGCCGCCCCATCAACGGCATCATCGTCGCGCTCTCGGTGGCCGACTTGCTGCAGCAGGGCGAAGCCGCGCGCCGCGCGCAGGCGCTGGCGATCCGAGGCCGCATCCAGGAACTGCACGAGCAGTTGGGCATCCGCTTCCCGGTGTATGTGATCGTCACCAAGTGCGACTTGCTGGCGGGGTTCGTGGAATTCTTCGACAACCTGGGCCGCGACGAACGCACGCAAGTATGGGGCGTGACCTTCCCGCTGGGGACCATGGAACAGCCGGACGCCGTCATCAAGGCGTTCCCGGCCGAATTCGACGCGCTGCACGCGCAGCTCGAAGCGCGCCTGTTCGACCGCATGCAGCAGGAGCGCGATATCCAGCGCCGCGCGCTGATGTACAACTTCCCGCAGCAATTCGCCGCCATTGGCGACTTGCTGGAAACGTTCATCACCGACGTGTTTGAATCGACCACCTATGAACAGCCGGCGCTGGTGCGGGGCGTGTATTTCACCAGCGGGACCCAGGAAGGCAGTCCGATCGACCGCGTGATGGCCAGTCTGGCCGCCAGCTTTGGCCTGGACCGCCGCGTGCTGCCGGCCAATGCGTTCGGCGGCCGCAGCTATTTCATCACGCGCCTGTTGCGCGATGTGATCTTCCAGGAAAAAGACTTGGCCGGCGCCAACCTGAAACTGGAACGCAACCGCCGCCTGCTGCAATGGGGCGCGATGGCGGCGACCGCCGCGCTGGTGGTGCTCGTGACGGGCGGCCTGGTGGGCAGCTATGCGGGCAACCGCATGGTTGTCGATGACGTGGCGGCACGGGCCCGGGAAGCCGACCGGCTGGCGCGCGCGCTGCCGAAAGACCCGTCGCCGCTGGCCGCGCTGCCGCTGCTCAATACCTTGCGCGACATCCCCGCCGGCTGGCATGACCGCGATGCGGAAGTGCCGTTCACGATGGGCCTGGGCCTGTACCAGGGCGGCAAGCTGGGCGAGGGCGCGGTCGGCGCTTACCAGCGCGTGCTGCGCGAAGCGCTGATGCCGCGCATCCTGGACCAGATGGAAACCCAGCTGCGGCGCGGCACCGCCAACAACGCGGAATACCTGTATGAATTGCTGCGCGTGTACCTGATGCTGGGCGACCGCGGCCACCTGGATCCGGAAGCGGTGCGGGCCTGGCTCGATTACGACTGGGCGCGCAACCTGCACGACGCCGATGAAACGCAGCGGCGCGATTTATCGGGCCACGTGGCGGCCATGCTCGATCCGTCCTACGACGGCGGTCCGCCGCCGAGGCTCGATGCGGCGCTGGTGGCGAAGGTGCGGCTGGCGCTGGCGGCGATGCCGATGGGCGAGCGGGTTTATACGCGCCTGCGGCGCGACTTGATGCGTTCAAGCCTGGCCGACTTCGACATCGCCGCCACCGCCGGCCGCGATGCCGCCGTGGTGCTGGCGCGCCAGAGCGGCCAGCCATTGACGCGCGGTATCCCGGGCGCCTTCACGCTGGCGGGCTTCCAGGCCTTCAATGACCGTATCGACGCCGCCATTGCCGACATCGTCAAGGATAACTGGGTGCTCGACAAGCGCGAAGCCGTGACCGGGCCGGCCGACGCGGCGCAGGTGAAAGCCTCGGTGCGGCAAATGTATTACGACGAGTACATCCGCCAGTGGAATGCGCTGCTGGCCGACGTGACGCTGGTGCCGTTCACCACCCTGGACCAGGCGGCGCGCATCCTGAACAGTGTGGCCAGCCAGGAATCGCCGCTGCGCAAGTTCCTGCAGGCGGCCGTGCGGCAGACTCGGCTCGACAAGGCGAAGACCGGCATTTCCGCCGTCGACGCGGCGGCGGGCAAGGTCAAGCAACTGGGCGACGCGGCAAAGAAACGGCTGGAATCGGCGCTGGGCGGCGGCACCGAGGAAGTGCTGGCCGCCGAAGCGCCGCCATCGAACCCGGTCGACCTGCACTTCGCGCCGCTGCACCGCATGGTGGAAGCCGGCGGCGGCAGCCCCGGCGCGCCGGCCACGGGGCCGTCGGGACTCGACGCTCTGCTGCTGAAACTGAAAGACGTGGCGGTCTACATGGATGCCGCCAATGCCGCGCGGGCGGCGGGCCAGCCGGCGCCGCCGGCCGATGCGCTGGTGCGCCTGAAGCGCGAAGGCGAAGGACTGCCGGGCCCGTTGGCCAACCTGGTGCGCACGGTCGATACCGCCGGCGCGGGGCTGACCCTGGGCACCGAACGCGACCGCCTCGACGCGCTGTGGAAGACCGGACCGGCCCTGTTCTGCAAGGCCGCCATCGCGGGACGCTACCCGCTGGTGCGCAAGGCCGCGCTGGAATCGACGCCGGACGATTTCGGCCGCTTCTTCGGCCCGGGCGGACTGGCCGATGAGTTCTTCCAGAAACACCTGGCCAATTATGTCGACACCAGCGGTGCGCAGTGGCGCTGGCGCGCGGTCAACAATGTGTCGCTCGGGATGAGCCAGGACACCCTGAATGAATTCCAGCGCGCCGCGCAGGTGCGCGACAAATTCTTTGGCGGCGGCGGCAAGCAGGCGTCGGTGCGCTTTGACTTGAAACCGGTGGCGGCCGACCCGGCTTTCACGAAAGTGATGCTGGAGATCGAAGGCCAGCCGGTGGCCTATGCGCCCAAGGCGCAACTGCTGGCGGCGCCGGTGCAGGTCCCGGGCGGAAAGGGCACCAGCGTGGTGCGGTTTGATGTGGCGCCGGCCAGTCCGGTGGAATGGCGCACGGAAGGTCCGTGGGCCTGGTTCCGCATGCTCGACAAGGGCATGCTGGAAGGGACCGCGCAGGGGGAGCGCTACCGCCTGACGTTCGACCTCGACGGCCGCCGCATGGTCTATGAATTGACGGCGTCCAGCGTGAACAACCCGTTCCGCCGCGAAGGGCTGGAGCAGTTCCGCTGCCTGGAGTCGCTGTAGTGTCGGCGGATTAGGAGATTGATGATGCAGGAACCGGATCTCGCGCCAGGCTTCTTTGGCAAAGTCTCCAGCCACGGCGACTTCGTGTCGCGCCGCCTGCCGCAAGGCATGCTGGCGGTGTGGGACGGCTGGCTGCAGGCATCGCTGCAGGCCAGCCGGGGCGTGCTGGGGCCGCGCTGGCTCGACACCTATCTCACCAGCCCGATCTGGCGCTTTGCGCTGGCGCCCGGCGTGTGCGACAACCATGCGTGGGCGGGCGTGCTGATGCCCAGCGTGGACCGGGTCGGCCGGCACTTCCCGCTGACCCTGGCGGCGGGGGCGCCGGGCGGCGGCGCGGTGCTGGACTGGGTGGCCAATGGCGGCGCGTGGTTTTCCCGTCTGGAGGCGCTGGCGCTGTCCTCGCTGGAACATCACTTCGCGCTGGAGCGGTTTGACGAACAACTGCAGGGGATGGAGCCGCTCAGCGATGCGCCGATATTGGGCGTGTCCGGACCGGCGGGCAGCCGCATGGCGCTCGACAGCGTGGACGGCGCTTGCGCCATGGCGCCCCATATTGCCGCTTGCGCGCTGCGCGGTCAGAGCCTGTGGTGGACCGACGGCTCGGCGCAGGTGTCACCCGGCATGCTGATGTGCCGGGGCCTGCCGGCGCCCGCGGCCTTTGCGGCGATGCTGGCGGGGAACTGGAAAGAGGCTGGGTGGGGATAAGACGGGGCCGTGCGCACTAATCGTGGCAGCGCACCAGCACCGCGGTGATGTTGTCGCGGCTGCCATCGCGCTTGGCCATGGCAATCAGCTCCGCGCAGCATTGCGGCAAGTTGTTGCGGGTGACGCGCGCCAGGATGGCGGCGATGGCTTCCGGCGCGGAGTTGCCATACAGGCCGTCGCTGCACAGCAGGTAGACATCGCCCGGCGCCATGGCCTGCGTCTGCAAGTCCGGCTTGATGCCGGGCGCGGGACCGAGCGCCTGCAGCAGCAGGTTGCGGGCCGGCAGCGGTTCGCGCATGCCGGCTTCCAGCGCCTGCTGGTACAGCGTCTGGTCGCGGGTCAGCTGGTTCAGGCGGCCGTGGCGGAAACAATATAAACGGCTGTCGCCGACGTGGAAGATGAACACCGGGCCGTGCGGCGCCACCTGCCACATGCCGGTCAGGGTGGTGCCCATGCCGGCGCCGTCGGCCTGGTGGTTGGCGCGGTTGGTCTGGTACATGCGGTCGTTGGCGAATTCCACCGCATCGTGCAGGGTGATCATGGCGCGCATGGTGGCGTCGGTCCAGGTGGCGTCCGGGTCGGCCCGCACCGGATCGAAAGCGCTGGCGTGGAAGGCGGGGACCGTGGCGTCCGGGGTTGCCGGCGGCGCGTCCGATTGGGCCGCCTGGATAAAGCCGTGCAACAGCGTGATGGCGTCGGCGCTGGCGATTTCGCCGGCCTCGTGGCCACCCATGCCGTCGGCCACCACCACCAGGCCGATGTCGGGCGCGATGAAGAAATTATCCTGGTTGGCGTCGCGTACCGTGCCCACGTCCGTCAATCCATAGGCCACACCCATGTCCAGGTGGTGGATGGCCGACGGGGATAATTGCTTCCAGTTGCCCAAGGTGTCTCCTGTCGTTGAAAATATAACAAAGCCCAGGATCGCATGCTAGCATGCGCAGTGGCGCAACGGGGGAACTGGCTGCATGGAAGAGAAACAACAACGGACCGGCATGGACGGCGCGGCGGATGCGCAAGCTGCGCCATCGGCAGGCGACGCGGCGGCAAATACCGCGGCGGATGCCGCGGGGCGCAACGCCGCCGCCGAGGCGCGCGCGGCGATCCTGGCGCGCCGCGTGGCCGCGCTCGAAGCCGTGGTGGCGGTGGAGCGGCGCATGCGCGATGTGCAGGAAATGACTGCCCGCGCGGCGGCCGGCCAGTTGGCCGCGCGCGACGGCCAGGCCGACATCACGGTGCCGCGCCCCCATGCCCATCCGGTGGACGACGACGCGACCATCCCGGTGCCGCATTACCATCGGCCGGAAGGCGCGGCGCCGCGCGCGGACCAGCCCGGCGAGTCCGGCGGGCATGCCGCGCTACAGGCCGATGCCGATGCACATCCCCATGCGCATACGCAGCCGGCGCCATCACAGCCTGCGGCGGGCCACGCGTCCACGCAGCCGCTGAGCCAACCGTTGGGGCAACCGCAGGCCAGTCCCTCCGCCTTGACCCAGCCATCCCGTTCGCTGACTGGCGGCAGCCGCCCGCAGCCGCAGCGCGGCGCCCTGCCGGACCGGATGGCGGTGCCGCCGCTGCCGGCCATCCACAACCGTTCGTTCCAGCCCGGCACGGCAAGCCCGCTGGCGCTGGCGCCCGGCTTTGAACTGTTCGAGTACCGCATCGACGCCGTGCTGGGGCAGGGCGGCTTCGGCATCACTTACCTGGCCACCGACATCAACCTGAACACCAAGGTGGCGATCAAGGAATACCTGCCGGCGGAAGTTGCCATCCGCGCCAGCGACAAATCCGTGTCGCCGCGCTGGCCGGAAGACAACGATTTTTACCTGAACGGGCTGGAATGCTTCCTGGTCGAGGCGCGCACGCTGGCCACCTTCCGCCATTCGAATATCGTGCGCGTGGCGCGCTTTTTCGAAGCGCATCGCACCGCGTACATGGTGCTCGAATATGAACGGGGCCAGGCGCTGAAGCAGTGGTGGGACGGCCACAAGAACATGCCGGAACAGCAATTGCTGTCGCTGGTGCAGCCGCTGATGGATGGCCTGTCGCTGATGCACGATGCGGGCTTCCTGCACCGCGACATCAAGCCGGATAATATTTATGTGCGCAAGGAAGACGGCAGCTGGGTGCTGCTGGACTTCGGCGCGGCGCGCCAGACGGTCGGCGGCATGCAGGCCATGGCGGACGTGGTCACGCCCGGCTATGCGCCGCTGGAGCAATACCAGGGCGGCGCGCAGGGCCCCTGGACCGACATCTATGCGCTGGGCGCGACCCTGTACTGGATGATCACGGGCGCCAAGCCGGCGCCGGCGCCGGAACGCGACAACGGCACGGCGGACTACGTGCCGGCGCTGACGGCGGGCAAGGGCCGCTACAGTGAAGAATTCCTTGGCGCGGTCGACTGGGCGCTGGCCGTCAAACCGCAAGACCGTCCGCAAAGCATCGCCGAGTTTTCCCAGCGCCTGTTTGCATCGCATGCCGGCACCCTGGGCTTGCAGGAAGCGCTGCGCGCCAGCGAACAGGATGGCAAGCGCGCCGTCAAGCGGGGCGTGCGCAAGCTGGGCAAGTCCTTGTTCCGGCCCGCTTCGTGGCCGCTGGTGGTCAAGATGACAATCGCCATGGTGCTGGCGGCGCTGCTGCCGATGATCATTACCGCCTACTACAACCTGAACGGCAGCGTGGCGGCCGTGTCATCGAGCGAGTTACGCAACCTGGAAAGCCTGGCGCAGGCCACGGCGGGACGCATTTCGCAACTGATCTCGGACAGCCGCTACCTGGCCAATTACCTGGCCACCGACCGCGATTTCATCGATTACCTGCGCGCGCCGACCGACGCCAAGAAAGCCGTGGTCAGCGACAAGCTGGCCAACCTGATCAAGACCAACCCCGATGCGCACCTGATGTTCCTGATGGACAAGGAAGGCACGGCGCTGGTGTCGAGCGAACCGGGGGTGGCGGGGGTGAATTTTAAATTCCGCCAGTACTTCCAGGAAGCCATGAAAGGGCAGCCCTTCATGACCGGCGTGATCATCGGCGCGACCGCCGGCAAGCCCGGTGTGTACTACGCCAATCCCGTGTTCGACGACCTGGGCAAGGTGATTGGCGTGGTGGTGTTGCGTATAAAAGGCGCCACCATTTCAGCGATCCTGACCGACGTCAGCGCCGGCAGTTCCCGGGTGCCATTCATGATCGATGGCGACGGCATCCTGGTGCACCACCCGGACCAGAGCCAGCTGTATCGCAGCCTGGCGCCGCTGCCGAAAGCCACCTTGCAGAAAATCGTGGCGGACCAGCGCTTCCGGCGCCACCGGATCGAGAGCGTCGACATGCCGGACCTGGCGCAGGTACTGATCGGCGCGAAGAAAACCGGCAATATCAGCTACCACTCGACGCTGTCCGGCGTCGATGAACATGCCGGCTACGCGCCGGTGCAGGGCCACAACTGGGTGGTGGGGGTGACGGAGTCGCGCACGCGCTTTGAAGAACCATTAAAACGCCTGTTCAGCCACGTGCTGTACAGCGTGGCGCTGGTGGGCTTGGTGTTCCTGGTGCTGGCGGTGCTGTTTACCCGCAGTATCACGCGTCCCGTGGTGCGCCTGACGGAAGCGGCCAATGCGCTCAAGGACGGCGACTTCGAGCGCGCCAACATCCGCGTCACCAGCGCCGACGAAATCGGCCAGCTGGCGCGCACCTTCAACGTCATGATCGACGTGCTGCGCCAGCGCGAACGGGAGCGGCAGCGGGGCAAGCTGGGGCACCAGGGGCGTGACGATAAGTAATGCGTGGGTAATGCGCGGATTCAGGCGTAATCAATAAACCACTGCTGCGCCCCGTCCTGCCAGCAGTGCGTGCCTTGTAATCCTTGCGCCAGCGCCTGCCGGTGGCCGGCATGGTCGGCGGCCGCCACGTGCACCCGGGTGGCGAGCGCCGGCGGTACGGGCAACAGCAAGTCGCGCTGCACCACCAGCCGCGCCAGTCCGCCATACACCACCGCATAGCGCCGCACGGTAAATCCCTCCTTCATCAGGCCGCGCAGGCTGCGCATGTTTTCCGGCGCCACCGTGGCCGACACCAGGGTGCGGCCCAGTTCCCGGCCCAGTGCCATGCGTTCCTCGATGCCGGCGCAGTGCAGGCGGCGGCCGCGCCATTCCGGCAGCGATGCCGCGCCGTCAAGGACGCACATGCGGGCGCGCCCGGCCGCGTCCAGGCCCAGCAGTTCGGCCATGTGGTCAACCGTCGGTGAATCCAGTCCCAGCACGCCATACGCCACCAGGTCGCCGTCGGCGAAGCAGCCCAGGATGCGGCCGCACTCGGCCACGTGCCGCTCGAAATGCTCGAGGCGGTCCGGCCGCACCATGCCGGCCGGTGTCAGCGCGGCCACGTGGCTGTGCAGCGCGTGGACGGCGCGCGCTTCGTCGGCGCGCATGGTGCGCCATGTGAACACCAACTCGTCTTCGCAGCAAATCATTTCAAGAGCTCCGCATAGTTAATGACTTTTAATGGCGGATATAAATCGAGCTCGGCGGCCACCGACATGTTGACCAGGTAAGAGAAGCGCGCCAGCGTTTCGACCGGGATCGAGGCCGGCAGCCGTCCTTCCGCCAGGATTTGCGCGGCCTTGTGGGCGGTCAGGCGGCCCACGTTTTCATAGCCGGACACCAGCCCGAACAAGGCTTTGCCGTCGCGCAGCGCGACTTCCGTCGCGGCAAACGTCGGCAGGCGGCGCGCCAGTGCGGCTTGCGTCAGCACCTTGCGGTTGGCGGCCAGGAAGCTGTCCGGCCCGATGTACAGCAGTTGCACCCCGCCGGCCGCCAGTTGCTCCACCATCCGCGGCAGGGCGGAGGCCATCGGCTGCCCCATGGCGTCCAGCGGCACCGGGCGTTCGTCGAGGCGGAAGCGTTCCTGCCTTGCCACCGCCCGCAATTCCTCCACGTTCACGATGGAATTCGGTTCGGCCGGGTTGTAGATGATGGCCAGCCGGTCGAAGCGGCGGTAAGCGCGGATGGCGTTCAATTGCTGCACGGCGGGCACCACGTGGCAGGCGCCGGTCAGGTTGCGGCCGGACGAGGCCAGTGTCTTCACCAGGCCCGAGGCGACCGGCGACGACACCATGGTGAAGACGATCGGGATGTCGGTGACATGTTTGGCGGGATCGGTTTGCCCCTGCTTGCCCGCCACCGCCAGCGTGACCGGCGTGCCCCAGGTATAGATCAGGTCGGCTTTCAGTTCGCGCGCCTCCGCCACCAGCGCCGGCACCCGGGTGACGTCGAGCGCCACGTCGCGCACGATCAGCTCCACCGGGATGCGGTTGACCTCGAAGTAATTGCGGAAGCCTTTTTCCACGCCGGTTTCGCCACGGAACAGGATCATGTAGATGCGGTGGGGCCGCGCCGCCATGGCGCCCGGCGCCACGCACGCGGCCAGCGCCGCCGCTGCCACTGTCGTGAACGTGCGCCGCCTCATGCCGCCGCTCCTTCCGCGTCAGGCCCGGCGGCGTGGCTGGCGGCCATGAAGACCAGCGTAAACACCAGCGACGACGCCAGTGCGAAGCCGCCCAGGGCCAGCATGGCGTGCGGCGCGCCATGGCGGGCCACCAGCATGCCCGTCACCAGCGGGCCGGCGGCGGCTCCCAGCCGCTCGAGCAGGCGGAACAGGCCGACGATCGGGCCGGTGCCGGCCTCGCGCGCCTCGGTGCGGGTGACCCGCGCCACCAGCACCAGCTGGGCGGAAATGCTCATCGACTGGCCCACCCCCAGCGCGGCGATACCCAGCATCACCATTTCGCCGCTGGCGTTGACATACACGGGCAGCATGCCGATGCCGGTCAGGACGCCGCCCGCCGCCACCAGCCGCGCATAGGCGTTATAGCGGTCCGCCAGGTGGGCGAACAGCGGCGCCAGCGCCAGTGACGCCAAGCCGTACAGCATCGTGTAGCGGCCGATTTCGGACTTCGAATGGCCCAGGGCCGACAGCAACACCGGCACCAGGAAAATCAGGAAACCCGAATACAGGAACTTGGCGGGTATCCCCGACAGCACCGACAGGGCCACGAAGCGCCGGTTGCGCGCCAGGCGGCGCAGCAGCGACAGGCTGGCGCCCGGCGGCCTGGCCGGTATGGCGGCCGCCCCGGCCGCCGGCGTGGCGTCGAAGTCGCCGCGATGGACGCCATGCAGCACCGCTGCCGCCAGCAGCGCCGCGCCCAGCGCCACCACGGCGCCCAGCAGGAACACCAGGCGGTAGCCGATGCGGTCGGCCAGGATGCCGCCGACGGCCGGTGCGCAAATTTCCGCCACCATGATGGCGCCGACAAACAGCGCCATGCCCTTGGCGCGGTTGCCGGTGTCGGTATGGTCGAATACATAGCCCTGGCACGCCATGAACATCACGGCATAGCCGGCGCCGGTGACGGCGCGCGCCACCACCAGCGCCAGGTAATCGGGCACCAGTCCGGTCACCGCCAGTCCCGCCATCACCGTCAGCGCGCCGGCGATATAACTGCTGCGCCGCCCCAGCCGGTCGGACCAGCCGCCCGCGAACGGCATCGTGACCGCCACGCCGAGCAGGAAGGCGGTGATGGGCAGGCTGGCATGCAGGCCACTGTCCATCCCCGGCGCGGGCAGCGACGCCGCATATACCGGCAGGAAGGGCCGCGACAGCATCTCCGCGAACATGAACAGGAAACTCATTACCCGCACCAGCACGATGCGGTGCGCCACCAGGTCGTCTTCGGCGGTGGCGCCGAAGGTATACAGCGTTTTCAGGCGCCGCAGCAGCGGCTCGGCCTTGGCCGCGCGCAACGGCGCCAGCCTGCGCTGCTGTTCCACGTCGCGCAGCAGGGCGTCGTATTCCCGGTTGGCGCTTTCCGCCAAGCCGTGCAAGTGCGCCGCGATCGGCGCGCCGGGCGGGGGCGGAGGGCGCTGGCGGAAGTCGCCCGCCGCGATGCGCGCCATCATGGTGACGATGTGGCGCATCGGCGCGGTGAAGTTCAGGGTGACGATGAACCACAGGATTTCAAAGGCGATCAGCAGGCTGGTGACCAGCACGATGCCGATGTCATAGCGCAGTTCGCGGATGCGCGCCGCCACATAGCGCTGGTCGACGCCCACGTGCAGGTGGCCGACGGTTTTCCCGTTCAGCACCAGCGGCAGCGCGGTATCGAGGAAGCGTTCGGGCGCGCTGGTGTCGGCCGTGGTGCTGCCATACAGGACGGTGCCGGAACGGTCGCTGACACGCAGGTAGGCCAGGTCGCGGTTTTCCTTGAGCACGTCGGCAAAATATTCCGGCACCCCCTCCAGGCGCTGCAGCGGAATGCCATAGCCCAGCGCGCGCACCATCAGCGCCGACAGTTCCACGCCCGTGGTGTGGGCCTTGCGGCCAAGTTCCGGCAACAGCCGCTGTTCCGACAGCGACCACGCATACAGCGATAGCGCGGTCTGCACCACCACCAGCAGCGCCAGCACAAAGGCAAACAATTGCCGCACCGGGCGGCCATACAGCCGTTCGGACGGGATCGCGCTGGTGCTCATATGGAGCTCATAGCCGCGCCCCGGCGGCATCCTGGCCGTGCAAGGCGGCCCGTGCTTGCTGTAAATCGCGTCCGGCCTGGCCGGCCGCGCGGTTGACGTCCTGCGCCAGCTCGGACGCTTGCCGGTCGGGCTTGGCCACTCGCGGGGCATGCGGATCGAACGCCTGTTCGATGGTGCCCAGGGTGCGGCGGATGCGGCGCACCCATAGCCGGATGCCCAGCGCCGCCAGCACGCCAGTAAGCAGCGTGGCCACCAGCGCCGCTTCCAGCAATTGTCCGGTGATGCCGGACATGAAGGCGTCGTGGGCGCCGCGCGAATAATGCAGCTCGACCGAGCCGGCCGTGACGCCGAGGTCATTGGACAGGGGCGAGGCGACGCGGATGTCCTGCTTGTCCGGTGCGCGTCCGGCCGTGTAGACCGGCACGCCGGCCGCATCGCGCACGATGATGGCGACGATGCCGGTGTCCCGCGCCGCTTCGAAATCGATCGCGGCCTGGGCATTGCCCAAGGCATTGATCGGCAAGCCGAGGTCAAGCCCGGTTTCCAGGTTGTCGCGCAGCGCATGGACGGTAAAGCGCAGGCGCGACTCTTCGAGTTCGGTCAGCGTGCGGTCGAGCTTGCCGATGTTGAGAAACACCGTCAGGGCGATCGCCAGCACCGATATCAAGATGATCGGGGCCGTAATCGTAATGCTGAGTCGGGACATCGCCATGGCAAACACACCGGAACCACTTGAATTGCAAAAATTGTAGCACTGTTGAGTTTGCTCAATATTGCTTTTCTACTACTGTGCTGGCCCGGTGTGGCAATGGCGCCATAAGCGCCCGGTCAATACCGCGTGAATTACTCGTACGCCCCTAACCGGCGCTGTTCATCCGCAGAAAAATGCGCATTGCGCAGGCGCTGTTCGGCCTGGGCATCGCCCGCCTGGGCGATCAGTTGCTTGCGTTCCGCAAGGTAGGTCTGCATGCGGCGCCGCCACGCGGCCTCGTCGCGGTCCACTTCGGCCATGCGGGCGGCGGCGCTGGTATCGAGCGCGGCGGCGCGCAGGCGGTAGATGTCGTTGTCGTCAAAACCCTCGGCGCGGCGCTGCGCCACTTGCTCTTCCAGCCGCACGATGCGCAGCGGCGCATCGCGCTGTTCGCGCAAGTGGGGCGGCAGGCGCGCATCGAGTTCCGCCAGCTTGCGCGCGCGGTCCGGCGCGGGCAGGGCGCGGTCCGCGTCGAGTTCGAGGCGGGCAATGGTGTCCGCCGCGAAGGCGTCCGCCTCGCCGAACAAGCCGGCCGCCTCCCTCGGCGTGAAGTACTGTCGGCGCAGCGCCAGCATGGCTTCATGCCGGGTGCGGGCATCTTTCGCCAGGTTGCCGGCCGGGCGCAGGTTCCGTTCCAGGCCGGCCAGCGCCCGTTTATAGTCGATATAGACGCCCAGCAGGCGGCGCGCTTCGCTTGCCGCGGCGGGGCGCAGGCGCTTGTCCAGTTCCCGCGCCGCTTCGGCCCGCACCGCTTCCAGGCTGGTTTCACCGAGGCCGGCCAGGTAGTAATCGAACAGGTGGCCCAGTTCCGCGTCGACCACCAGCGCATCGGCGCCATCCTGTTTGAGGACGCCATCGGGCGTGGTGCCTTCCATCGAGCGCACGAAGGCGAAATAGCGTTCGCCGCCGGCCGCCTCGGGCGCCGGGGGCGGCGCCTCGTTGTTAGCGGCCAGCCAGCCACCCAGCATGGCGGTGGCGATGATGCCCGCCACGACGGCGGCGCGGTTCACTGTTGCGTTCATGCGCTCGGCTCCCCGTGAAATTAAAGGCCCAGGCCCTGCAGGCGGTTGGCCTGCTGGCGGTAGATCGTCACCGGGCTGGTTTCGAACAGGTTGCCGATGCCGACCAGCTGGTTGATTTCATCGGCGTGGTTCAGCGCATAGTCGTCGCGGATCACGCGGCCCAGGTGGCTCGAGCAGCTGGCGACCAGGCCATCGTTTTTCTCGCCGCCGAAGGCCAGCGAGGTCACCGCCAGGAACGGATCGAGCGCATCGAACACATTGGTGTACGAGCGCGCGCCGCTCCACGAGAAGTACTGCACGCCGTTGACCTGGTACGCGCCTTCGCCGCAGGCGGTGGTCGGAATGCCTTGCGGGTGTTTGGCGTTGAACGCCAGCGAACCCGCGGTGGACAGCGACTCGGCCGCGTCGCGCGAGCTTTGCGGCAGGGTCGGGCTGCCGGAGATCAGGCTGATCAAGCCGCCCAGCGCATTGGCGATGTCATACGACACGTTCGGTACGGCGCCGATCAGGATGTCGGCCACCTTGGAACCTTTATTGACGCCGCCCACGCTGGTGACGGACGCCACCAGGTCGGGCCGCACGGAAGCGACATAGCGCGAAGTGGGGCCGCCGTGGCTGTGGCCGACCAGGTTGACCTTGGTGGCGCCGGTGGCGGCCAGGATCTGCTTTACCTGCAGCAGCAATTGTTCGCCACGCACTTCGGTCTTGTTGGCGGCCGAGACCGACGTCACGTAGACCGTGGCGCCGCCGCTGCGCAGGCCGGACGCGATGCCATAGAAGTAGTCGACCGGGCCCAGGCTGTCGAAGCCGAACAGGCCGTGCACCAGCACGATCGGATATTTGGTTTGGGTGTAGCCGGCCGCCCACGATGGCGCGGGCAGGGCCGTGACAGCGATGAGGAACAGCGCCAGGGTCTTCCAGAAGCGGTTTTTCATGTGGTCTCCATTCGTTTATGTTTGCATGCCCCTCTTGGTGAAGGGCTGAAACGAATGTAGCACCGCAAGAAAAATGCACGACCGTGCTGGCTCGTGGCGCCATGCGGTTGGCTCGCGCGGCCAGCCTGCCGTTGTATCCGGGCCCGGCCCCGCGTTTTATTGATGAGGCTGGTTGACTTCGCCCGGTGGCGGCGCCGTGCCCGCCGTTGCGGCCTCGCCGGCCGGCGCGGCTTGCAGGTCGAGATCGATACCGCGCACCGTGGCGTCGTCGAGGTATTCGCTGTACAGCCACTCGCCGTCGCGCTGGGCCAGCCCCTCGGGCGCCGGCAATTCCTGCGGCGGCCGTTTTTGCAGCGCCACCTTCATGTAATCCATCCAGATCGGCAGCGCCAGGGTGGCGCCGAATTCGCGCCCGCCCAGCGACTTCGGTTCGTCGTAGCCCATCCACGCGACGCCGACCACGCCGCCGCCATAACCGGCGAACCAGCCATCGACCGCGTCGCTGGTGGTGCCGGTCTTGCCCGCCAGGTCGAGGCGTCCGATGCGCTGGTAGGCCTGCGCGCCGGTGCCGCTGCGCACCACTTCGCGCATCATCTGGTCGGCCAGGAACACGTTGCGCGGATCGAGCACGCGGTTGCCTTCCTGCGCCACCACCGGCGGCTTGGTTTCGCTGATGATCTTGCCGTCGCCGTCGACGATCTTCGCGATCAGGTATGGCTGCACCTGGTAGCCGCCATTGGCGAACACCGCATAGGCGCCCGCCATCTGCTGCGGCGTGACCGAACCGGTGCCCAGCGCCATGGTCAGGTTTTGCGGGTGTTTTGGCAAATCAAAGCCGAACTTTTGCAGGTAGTTGTGGGCGTACGGCACGGACACCGCGCGCAGCAGGCGCACCGTGGTGACGTTCTTGGACTTGGCCAGCGAGGTGCGCATCGACACCGGGCCGTCATAGACGCCGTCGTCGTTTTGCGGATTCCACGCGCTGTCGCCGCCATCGAGCGACAGCGGGCTGTCGTTGATCAGGGTGGCGGGGTAATAGCCTTTTTCCAGCGCGGCCGAATACACGAACGGCTTGATGGCGGAGCCGGGCTGGCGCCAGGCCTGCGTCACGTGGTTGAATTTTTGCAGGTTGAAGTCAAAGCCGCCGACCATCGCGTGGTAGCCGCCGGTATTGGCGTCGATCGAGACAAAGGCGGCGGCCACCTGCGGTACCTGGGTGATGGACCAGCGGGTCTTTTCAGGTTTGCCTTCGGCCTTGATGACGCGGATGACGGCGCCGGGGCGGATCTTGAATTCCGGCTTGGCATTGGCGGCCAGCGCCTGCGCCGCCAGTTTCAGGCCGTCGCCCGTGACTTCGATTTCTTCGCCGTCGATGGTTTCCGCCTGCACCGTTTTCCCGTTCACGGCCGTCACCACGGCCGGGATCAGGCGGTCGCTGCTGCGGCGTTTTTGCAGCACCTGGTCGATCGCGTCTTCGCGGTCTTCCGGATCGTCCGGCAATTCGATATAGGTTTCCGGGCCACGGTAGCCGTGGCGCTGGTCGTAGGCCAGCACGTTGCGGCGCACCGATTCATAGGCGGCGTCCTGGTCGGCCTTCAGGATGGTGGTATAGACGCTGATGCCGCGCGTGTACGCTTCTTCCTTGAATTGCGCATACACTTGTTGGCGCGCCAGTTCCGCCACGTATTCCGCGTGGGTGTCGAACTCCTGGCCCTTGGTCGACACGTGCAGCACTTCCTTCAGCGCGTCCTGGTATTGCTTTTCCGTGATGACGTCCTGGCCGCGCATGGCTTTCAGGATCAGGTGCTGGCGCTTGCGGGCCGCCTTGGGGTTGACGGCGGGGTTGTTGCGCGACGGGTTTTGCGGCAGGCCGGCCAGCATGGCGAATTCCGCCACCGACAGTTCGTTCAGGGATTTGCTGAAATACGCCTGCGACGCGCTGGCGAAGCCATAGGAGCGCTGGCCCAGGTAAATCTGGTTGATATACAGTTCCAGGATCTGGTCCTTGGTCAGCGCCGCCTCGATGCGGTAGGCCAGCATGACCTCGGCCAGTTTGCGGCCCGCCTTCTTGTCGCGGCTGAGGAAGAAGTTCTTGGCCACCTGCATGGTGATGGTGGAGCCGCCCTGGCGCAGGCTCATATGGCGCAAATCCGCCTTCAGCGCGCCCAGCGCGCGGATCCAGTCGATGCCGCCATGGTCGTAAAACCGCTTGTCTTCGATCGCCAGGATGGCTTTTTTCATCATGTCCGGCACGTCCTTGACCTGGACGAAGTCGCGGTGTTCCTCGCCGAATTCGCCGATCAGCGCATTGTCCGCGGTGTAAATACGCAACGGAATCTTGGGACGGTAATCCGTCACGGCGTCGATGGCGGGCAGGTCGGGCGCAATCACCAACGCCATGTAGCCGGCCAGCGCGGCGGCGCACGCGCCCGCGACTATGCCGCCGATGATCAGAGCACGTTTCAGGAAGGATGAATTCAAGTCAGGCACCTGTGGTTGCAAAGAGCGGCCATTATAGACTACGGGCCCGGCAGAAAAACTGCGTTACAAAGCCGCTCCCCATGGCGCGATACGCCCGTGCTATTCTTGATTTTTTTGCAAAGGAGAAACAATGCGCGCGATGTCGGCCCTGGGCTTGCTGTTGATGTTGGGGAGTGCGAATGCCGCGGTGCAAACCGTGGATTGTGGCCGCCTGCTGGATGTGAAAGCCGGGGTGTGGCGGGACAAGGTGACGGTCACGGTGGAAAACGGCGCCATCAAGTCGGTCGCGCCAACCGGCGCCGCCAAGGGCACGATCGACCTGTCGTCGCAATCGTGCCTGCCGGGTCTGATCGACATGCACGTGCACATGACGTCGGAAACCCAGCGCCAGGTCGAAGCGCTGCGCGCCGCGATGTCGCTGGACACGGCCGATGCCGCCTACCGCTCGGTGCCGTTCGCCGAACGCACCCTGAAAGCCGGTTTCACCACCGTGCGCGACCTGGGCGCCGCCGACGCCCTGAACATCGCGCTGAAACGCGCGATCGCGGCCGGCCATATTCCCGGACCGCGCATTTTCACGGCCGGCACCATGATCGCCACCACCGGCGGCCACGGCGACCATTCCAACGGCTTGTCGCGCGAACTGGCCAAGGCCAAGGGCCATCCGACCCCGTACGACGGCATCATCAACGGCCCGGACGAGGCGCGCGAAGCGGTGCGGGCACGCTACAAGGAAGGCGCGGACCTGATCAAGATCACGGCCACCGGCGGGGTGCTAAGCCAGGCCAGCAGCGGCCAGAATTCGCAGTTCACCGATGAGGAACTGAAGGCGATAGCCGCCACCGCCAGGGATTACGGCTTCCGGGTGGCGGTCCATGCGCACGGGCTGGAAGGCATCAAGCGCGCGCTGCGCGCCGGGCTCGATTCCATCGAACACGGCACCTACATGGATGACGAGGCGATCGCGCTGTTTAAAAAGTCGGGCGCGTATTATGTGCCGACCATCAGCGCGGGCCGCTATGTGGCCGACAAGGCCAGGGAATCGGATTACTACACGCCGCAGGTGCGCCCGAAAGCCGCCGCCATCGGCCCCTTGATCCAGTCCACGTTTGCCCGCGCCTATAAGGCCGGCGTGAAAATCGCGTTCGGCACCGACGCGGGCGTGTTCCCGCATGGCGACAACGCGAAGGAATTCGCTTACATGGTGGAAGGCGGCATGCCGGCGCTGGAGGCGATCCGCTCCGCCACCTTGAACGCCGCCGCGCTGCTGGACCAGGGCCATCGCCTGGGCTCCGTGGAAACGGGCTATGCCGCCGACCTGATCGCAGTCGGCGGCGACCCGTTAAAGGATGTCACCGTGCTGCAGACAGTGACGTTTGTGATGAAGGACGGCGTGGTGTACAAGCGCTGAGCAGCTCGGCCGGCGCCAGCTCTTCGGCGCCATCCAGTTCCGGGACGGCGCCCGCCGCGCTGACCAGGTCCGGCTGGTGCTGGTGGATCAGCAGGTCGAGCCAGCCGTCGAGCCGGTTGAAGCGGTAGCCCAGTTGCGCGGCGCGCGCCGTATCGAGCAGCAGCGGGTGCGGCAGATCGAGCGGGCTCAGGTTGCCCTGGGTGGACAGCGGCAGCGCGCGCGCCCGCAGTCCCAGTACCTCGCCCACGCGGCGCTGCAGGCCCAGCGCCGACAACTGGCCGCCACTGGCCGCGTTCACCGGCCCCGTGAAGGTTTGCAGGGCGCTCCAGCGCAGGAAGGCCGCGGCCGCGCCCAGGTCGATCAGCGAGGTGGTCGCCTTGCCATTGGCGTACAGCAGCGCCTGGCCGGTTTGCACCAGGCCCACATAGTAGGCCAGCGGATCGTCGCCGGAGGCGGTGTCGCCCAGCACATGGGCCAGCCGCACCGCGACGAACGGCAAACCGCCATCCTGGTGCAGCACCGCTTCGGCCTGGCGCAGGCCTGGCGCCAGGTTTTCGCGGGCATCGACCGGGTCTTGCCAGTCGCGCCGCCAGTCGACGGGCTCCCTGGCCAGGTCGAGCGCCTGTTCGTCAAACGGCGCGCCGGGGTTGTCGCCGTGCTTGCCCATGTGCTCCCGGTAGACGGCAATCGACGACGCCATCACATAGCGCGGCGTCTTGCCCTTGAACACGTCCAGCGCGATGCGCGCGGCCAGCGGCGAGCGGTTCAGCAAATCAATCACCACGTCGAAGGCGCTATGGGCAAAGGCGGCGAGCATGGCGGCGCGGTCGTGGCGATCGACCTGGATGCGGCGGACGCTGGCACCGAAGCTGTCGACGGTGCGGCCACGGCTGGCCACCGCCACCGCGTGACCGGCTTTCAGCAACTGCTGCACCAGCGCGGCGCCGAGTGTGCCCGTGCCGCCGATAACCAAGATATTCTTGCTCATGTTAATCTCCCTTGTGTGTGCGACGAGTGATGGCTTCATTCTGCCGCTGCGTGGCGCACCGCACAAACGAGAAAATTGCCGGTCTTAGCATAAGAAAATCTAATTCATCATGGCCAAACCCTTGCGCAGCCTGTCGGGGCTGATCGATCTGGAAGCGGCTGCCCGGCTGGGCAGCTTCAAACTCGCGGCGGAAGAATTGCACAAGACGCCCGCCGCCGTCAGTCAGCAAATCCGCCACCTGGAGGAGGAACTGGGATTCACCCTGTTCCTGCGCCATCCGCGCAACGTGGAGTTGACCGAGAAGGGGCGCGATTTCGCCGCCACCGTGTCGCGCGTGCTGGCGGATTTGCGGCTGAAGGCGGCCGCGCTGCAAAACTCGTGCGAAGAAAAAGTGCTGCGCATTTCCAGCACCCATTCGTTCGCGCTGAAATGGCTGGCGCCGCGCCTGACGCACTTTACGCGCCTGCACCCGGAACTCGATATCCGGCTCGACGCCAGCGACCGTATCGTCAGCCTGGAAGACGATTCGGTCGACGTGGCGATCCGCTATGCCGGCTACGAGGCGGGCGACCCGGGCGTGCTGTTCCCGGAGCGGCTGGTCGCGGTATACAGCCCGGACATGCTGCCGCCCGGCCGCACCGAGTTCACGCTGGACGATTTGCGGTCACTGCCGCTGCTCGACGAAGGCAGCAACCTGTACTGGCACCGCTACATGGCCGCCAACGGCTTGCCGGCGGGCTGCTACGACATTTCGAAAGGCTACAGCCACTGGGGCGTGCTGACGCAGGCCGCCGTGGCGGGGCAGGGTGTGGCGCTGGCCGCCTGGAGCATCGTCTACGAAGACGTGCGCAAGGGCGCGCTGCGCCTGATCCATGGCCGGCCGATCCCGTACAAGTCGGGCTACCGGCTGCTGACCAACGTGAACAAGCAGGGCCTGGCCAAGATCGACGCGTTCAGGGGCTGGCTGGTGGCGGAAGTGGGGCGGATGGCGGCGGCGCTGGCGGAATTTGAGGCGGCGGTTGACGACGGGCGGGACAGGGGGGCGTGACTGGTTGATGCGGCAAAAATTTTTTGAAGCGAAGATGTAAGGACTGCCGGGATGGTTCGACCAATGTTCATTTTAAAGGGAATTGGCCGATGAAATTTCTGACCTCCATCTTGACCACGCTGGTGGCGATCCTGGCGTTTGCAACCACGGCGGGAGCGGTCGAGCTGCCGTTCAACCAAGCCGCATTTGATCAGATGATCGCGGCGGGAAAACCCGTCGTGGTCGAATTTGCCGCCGACTGGTGTCCTGTGTGCCGCGCGCAGAAGCCCGTCATCCGGGCCATTCTGCAGGCGCCGGAGATGGCCGGCGTCACCTTGTTCGTCGCCAATTTTGATAAAGAGCAGGGATTAAAAAAGGCGCTGCGCGTCAGCGGGCAAAGCACGCTGGTGGTGTTCAAGGACGGCAAGGAGGTTGTCCGCTCCACCGGACAGACCCGGCGGGAGCCGTTGCAGGCCGTATTGGCCCAGGCGCTTTAAGCGGGGTCACGACGGCCGCCGCCACACCATGGACTTCACGCTTTCCCTATACGGCCTGGGCTACCTTGCCGGCTTGTTTTCCACGCTGTCACCGTGCGTCCTTCCGCTGTTGCCGATATTGATAGGCACGGCGGTGTCCGCGCACCGGCTGGGTCCGTATGCGCTGGCCGCTGGATTGAGCCTGTCATTCACTGGCGTGGGCCTGCTGCTTGCCGTGGCGGGCTTCTCGCTGGGCCTGGACGCAAGCGCACTGCGCCAGGGGGCCGGCGCGCTGCTGATCCTGCTGGGCCTGGTCCTGTTGTCGCCTTGGCTGCAGCAGCGCTTTGCAACGCTGACGGCCGGCATCGGCGCCGGCGGCGACGCCCTCCTGGCCCGCTGCCGATTGGACGGACTGACCGGACAATTCGGCATCGGCTTGATGCTTGGCCTGATCTGGAGTCCGTGTGTCGGCCCGACGCTCGGCGCGGCGGCAACCCTGGCGGCACAAGGCCGGCATCTTCCTGCCATTGCGTTGCTGATGCTGATGTTCGGCCTGGGGGCGGGCACGCCGCTGGTGGTGCTTGGCTCGCTTTCACGTGCGCTGATGCTGCGCTTGAGATCAACATTGCTGGTGCTTGGTCAGCACGGGAAAATCGCGTTCGGCATCGTGATGGTGCTGGTCGGACTGGCCACGGTCACCGGCGGCGACAAACGATTCGAAGCCTGGGCGGTCGATCACTCGCCGGCGTGGCTCACCGAACTCACCACACGTTACTAACCATACATGAATTACAAAACAACAACGCGGGCGCGCGATTTCATCGCACAATGCTGTCAATGGCGGGCACGGCCAGGGATCTGGACCGGCTACTTCGCGCTGCTCAATGCGCTATACCTGCTGTGGCTGGGCTGCTTGAAATTGACAACGGCCGAGAGCGCGGACGTCCTCAAGTGGTGGCATGCAAGTGCGCTTTGGCAGGGACTGCATGATGTCTTACCTGTGTTCCCGCCGGATGCATTGGTGCCCCTGGCCGGCGCCGGGGTTGAGCTGGTCGCCGGTGTCTGCTTGCTCGCCTTCCGGCGCCGTACCGCGCTGCGTTGGGGCGCGCTGCTGGCCACGGCAGTCTACGGTTTCAACCTTCTTTACCTGCTGACCAACCCGGTCTGGGTGGCGGAAATGGGTGGTTTTCCATTCCTGGGTACGGGACAGGGCATTATCAAGTATCTGCCCATGCTGGCAACGAGTTTGTATTTGCTGGCCCAGGCTGCTCCCCGGCGCCGTGCCAGAGTGGAGCAATACGCGGCCCGAACGGGATTGATCGGCATCCTGCTGGTGATGGGGTGGATCGGCTGCATGAAATTCTTCCTGTTCGAGGCGCAGGGTATCGAACCTTTGCTGCGCCATCACTGGGTGTTTGGCTGGATGTACAGCTATTGGGATCCACAGGGCGTCTCCAACATCATCGGCCTGACTGAATTGGCGTTTGCGCTATTGCTGGCGTTTGGCGCCATTTGGCCGCCGCTCCGGCCAATGGCGGCGGCCGGCATCGCCGTCACCGTCGCCTGTACCACGAGCTTCATGTTGACGCTGCCGGGTTGGGGCCCGGCCACGCAATTTCCGATGCTGAACGGCGCCGGGATATTCCTGTTGAAAGACCAGTTCCTATTGGCGGCCACATTGCTGCTGTTTAATTTGCACTCAAACAAGGAACGTGACTTGGGCTGAACTGTTGGATGATTGGCAGTTATGCCAGGATATGCAGAATCCGAAACCAATTCCTCCGCTGGAGTAAATCTGTTGAACTGGGATGTGACAGAAGTGCAAGTGTTGGAAGACTTTTCCCTTGTTGTGCGCTTTCGTGATGGGCTGGAGGGCGTGGTGAGGTTTTTGCCCAGCTTCTTCCGCGGTGTTTTCTCACACTTGTCCAGCATTCCTGAGTTCCGGAAGGCGCATGTCGTTGATGGTGTTGTGACGTGGCCAGGCGAGTTGGATTTAGCGCCGGACGCGATGTATGACGAGATCAAGCGTTGTGGTGTTTGGATGCTGAGCTGAAGTGGCGCTACAGTTTTTTTGACATGAAGACCCGGCTGATGCCCTGCCGCTCGGAGCGAATTTCCCCAAAGCTGACCCAGCCATTCTTTTGATAGAACCCGGGCGCCTGGAAGCTGATTGTGTACAGCACGGCCGCACCGCAGCCACGGTGGCGCGCCTCCTGTTCGAAGGCGTTAAGGAGACGGGCGCCCAGCCCTGATCCGCGCAACGATTCCGTCAGGTAAAGCAAGTCCAGGAACGCCAGCCCCAGCGAGGTCCTGCCGGTGATGCCGCCCACGACCGTTTGGCTGTCCGGGTCCCGGACGATGACGCACAGGGGGCGGCGGTCCGTCACCCCGGCAGCGGCCTGGTTGAATTCATCGAGGCCGTCGCCTAAAAACTGCTCGAGCGCGGGATCGGACTGGTCGCTGACGACGATGGCATGCCGGTTCAATTTTCACCCTGGTCTAAAGTACCCAGTTGAAGCCGCAGCGGCTGCCGTGGCCTCAGCGTCACGTTCATCACGGGCTGCGGCGGCGCCATGCCCGGCAGCGGCGCCAGGGCAAAGCGTTGCAGCACCATCGCGGCAATGACCGTCATTTCCGCCATCACCAGGTGCTGCCCGAGGCAGATGCGCGGCCCGGTGCCGAACGGCATGTGGGCGCCGCGCGGCGCGGTTGTTGACGCCCCGGCGACGAAGCGTTCGGGACGGAACGCCTGTGGATCGGGGAACCAGCGCGCGTCGTGCTGCATCAACTGTACCGGGATGGTGAACAGGGTGCGGGCCGGGAATTGCCAGTCACCCAGCGTGATCGGCGCGGTGGCGCGGCGGCTGATCAGCACTGCCGCGGCGGGGTACAGCCGCATGGTTTCCTGCAAGGTGGCGGCCAGGTAAGGCAGGGCGCCGATGTCCGCCGCCGAGGGCGCGCGGCCGCCCAGGCACTGCCGGACTTCGGCGCGGGCCGCTTGCTGGGCCGCCGGATTGGCCGCCATGCACCACATCCACCAGGTCATGGTGGCGGCGGCGGTTTCGTGGCCGGCCAGGAAGGTGGTCATGCATTCGTCGCGCACGGCGCTCAGCGGCCATGTTGCCGGATCGGCCAGGTGCAGCGCCAGCAGGCGCGCCAACAAATCATCGGGCCAGGCATCGCGGGGCAGTTGCAAACGGGCCGCGACCTGGCGTCCGACCAGGCCATCGAGCAATGCCATGCCTTTGTGCTTGGCGCGCTGCGACGGCAGCCAGCGTGGCGGATTGAAGGGCCAGTAGAATTCGCCATTGGCGGCCACCGAGACGTCATGCAAGGCTTGCGCCGCCGCCGGCGCTTCGGCCGCGATATCGCTGGAAAACACCATGCGCGCGATGACTTCCATCGTCAGGGTGGTCAGCGCCTGTTCCACCGGCCATGCGCCGGGCTGCCACGCGGCCAATGCCCTGGTGGTGCTTTGCGCGATGGACGGGACCAGCGCCGCCGATGGCTTGGGCAGGAAATTCGGTTGCAAGGTATGCCGTTTGGCGCGCCACGCTTCCCCCTCCGCCACCAGCACGCTGTGGCCGTGCAGCTGGGAGAAAACCTCGATACCGCGCTCCCAGCGCACCAGTGCCGGGTGGTGTTGCACGAGCAATTCCCGCACCAGCGCCGGGTCCGTCACGACGATCGTATGTTCCGGCCATATGCGCAAGTGCACCACGTCGCCGTACGTTTGCTGCCATCCGCGCAGGGTGCCCAATAAATCTTTGGACATTTGCCGCAGCAGGCCCCAGCCGGTGATGCCGGGCCTGGGGCCGGGCGGCCATGCGCCGGCCGGACGCGGCGGCGTCGTTGCCGGTGCGGCGCCTGGTGCGGCCCTCGTTGCGGCGGAGACGGGGCACGCGCCGGTGTGTGCGGTGGCGGCGGACGCGCCGTGCGCCACCGGAACAGGCGCAGCCGCCTCGCTGGTGGACAAAGGCACGCCCGAGGTGGCGGCCGGCATGGCGTCAGGCACTGCGCCTGCGCTCTGATATGGGCATTGGGGAGCGGTAGTCATGGTGCGGATTTTCCATCACCGCTTGCCGCCCGTATTGAACGGAAACGACATTCCGGATGCTAGTTGCCCTTGCTATACTTGGCGACCATGACGTCCTCCACCATCGCCGACCCTGTCACCTGTCCCGCGCGGTTTGCGCGCGCCCCGCGCGTCACCGGCAACCCCGGCAGCGTCCCCCATGATTGCCTGGTTCCCGCGCCGCCCGCGCTGCAGGGCGTGCTGGCCGCGTTGATCGTGCGCGATACCAGCATGGTGGAACTGACCAGTGAGCAACGGCTGTCCCATTTTCCCGCCTCGCCGCTGGTCGCGCTGTCGTGGTACCACGGCCTCGATGCCGGCCTGGTGCGCGATACCGCCGATGGCCCGGTGTGGCAGCCGTTCGGCGCCCGGATCGTATTGTCCGGCAGCCAGTCGCAGCCGATCACCTGTTGGGCGCCGACCACGGGGCGCGGCTACATGGCGTGTTTTCCCGCCGATGTTGCGCAGGCGCTGTTTGGCATCGAGCTGGGAACCATCCACGATCGCTTTGTGCCGGCGCGGGACGTGCTCGACGCCTCCTGGACGCCGCTGCTCGACGCCTTGTTGCTGGCGCCCGATGACGCCGCCACCCGCGCGGTGCTGGAACACGGCCTGTCGGTGCGCTGGCGTGCGATCAACGGCGATGCCTCGCCGCTGGCGTCGGTGCGCCAGCTGGGCCGCCATTGGGTGGAGCGGCTGGCGCTGAAAGCCCATGCGTGGCAGCGCGATGTCAGTGCGCGCCACGTCGAGCGCAAGATCAAGTCCTACAGCGGCAGGTCGCTGCGCGAATGGCAGGCCCTGGTGCGCACGGAAAGCCTGTTCTTCGCCGCGCGCGACCGCTATGACGCCGGCACGCCGTTCAACTGGGCCGAGCTGGCGCTGGAGGAAGGTTTTGCCGACCAGGCCCACATGAGCCGCGCCGCCCGCCAAATCACGGGTTTTCCGCCCGGCGAATTCGCCCAGCGGTTCACAAGCGACGAATCGTTCTGGATCTACCGCCTCTGGGTGTGACCTGTCACAGTATTTGCCAGCCTGCGCCACATCGCGTATCTTTATTCCAGTGCAATAATTTCTTCTGGGTAGCAGCATGGCGGCACAGCACGACATCGAGTGCGATTTACTGGTGGTGGGCGGCGGCATCAATGGCGCGGGGATCGCGCGCGATGCGGCCGGACGCGGTTTGTGCGTCGTGCTGTGCGAAAAGGATGACCTGGCCGCGCATACCTCGTCGGCTTCCAGCAAACTGATCCACGGCGGCCTGCGCTACCTTGAATATTACGAATTCGCGCTGGTGCGCAAGGCGCTGATCGAACGCGAAGTCCTGCTGCGCAGCGCGCCCCACATCATGCGTCCGCTGCGGTTCGTGATGCCGCACCGCGACGGGCTGCGCCCCGCGTGGATGATCCGTGCCGGATTGTATTTATATGATTTGCTGGCGCGGCGGGAAATCCTGCCGGGCTCGCAAGGCGTGAACTTGCGCTGCCATCCGGCCGGGCGGCCATTAAAACCCGCATTCAAAAAAGGTTTTGTCTATTCCGATGGCTGGGTCGACGATGCGCGGCTGGTGGTGTTGAATGCCATGGACGCGTGCCGCAAAGGCGCCGCGATCCGCACCCGCACCGCCTGCACCAGCCTGCGCCGCGAAGCCGGCGCGTGGATCGCCACCCTGCGCGGCGGTGATGGCGTGGTGCAAACCGTCAAGGCGCGCTGCGTGGTGAACGCGGCGGGACCGTGGACCATGGACTTGCTGGGCATGGCGCTGCCCGGGCGCGACAAGCGGCCGCTGCGGCTGGTCAAGGGCAGCCATATCGTGGTGCCCAAGCTGTTCGACCATGATCACGCGTATATCTTCCAGCACCCCGATGGCCGCATCGTGTTTTCCATCCCCTATGAACGCGATTTCACGCTGATCGGCACCACCGACCTCGACTACAAGGGCGATCCGGACAAGGTGGCGATCGATGGCGGCGAAGTGGATTACCTGTGCCGCCTGGCCGGCGAATATTTTACGCACTCGATCCAGCCGTCCGACGTGGTGTGGACGTATTCCGGCGTGCGTCCGCTGCTGGAAGACCCGGAACGCTCGGCCAAGGCGCTGACGCGCGACTACAAGTTTTCCGTGGACGAGGATGGCGCGCCGCTGGTGAATATTTTTGGCGGCAAGATCACGACCTTCCGCAAGCTGGCGGAAGAAGCCGTGGACCTGGTGTGCAAGGCGCTCGGCACTCCGAAGCCGCACTGGACGGAAAAAGCCTGCCTGCCGGGTGGCGACCTGTATGGCGATACGCCGCAAAATTGCGCGGTGCTGCGCTACGGCGAGTGGGAACAGAAGATCAAGGACCAGTACCCCTGGCTGCCGCCGGCGCTGGCGGCGCGCTATTGCCGAGCCTATGGCACGCGCATCCACACCCTGCTGGGCGGTTGCACGTCGCTGGCGGGGCTGGGCGGCGAATTCGCGCCGGGACTGCACATGGCGGAAATCGCCTACCTGCGGCGCTATGAATGGGCCATGACGGCGGAAGACATCCTGTGGCGGCGCACCAAGCTGGGCTTGCATACGCCGCCCGACACGGCGGCGCGCCTCGATGCCTGGCTGGCCGCGAACCCGCTCGGCAAGCCCGGCGCTGTCAGCGCGCCTGCATCCGCGTGATCACGGACTTCGTGGCGAACTGCACGGCCAGCGCGCACGCAAAGGCCGCGCCGAACGCCTGCGCCACCGCGCCGTCGCGCAACAGTTGCGACAGCACCAGGCAAAACACGGCGAACGCGTAATAGCCGGGCACCATGCCGCGCAACAGCGCGATGGCAAACGCATTGCCCTGGCGCGCATGGGAAAAGCCCACCAGCACCGTGCTCATGGTCGGGAACATGGCAAAGATGCCGGACAGGCGCGGGCCCATGGCCGCCGCGCCATAGCTGACCGCCAGCACCAGGAGCGCCGCCGCCGCCATCCGCCACGGCAAGTCGCTGGCGCCGGCGGGTTTGCCGGACGGCGCCGGCGCCGCGATCTTCGGGAACAGGAAGGGCGTCACCAGCAGTGCCGCGATCACCAGCGCAAAGCATGCTGTTACCGGAATGGCCAGGGTCTTCAAGCCCAGCACGGCCAACGCATACACGGCCAGCGCGGCCAGCATCGAGACGGCAATCCCGCCCCGCATGGCGACGCGCGCGTACGCCACGCTGAAGGCCAGCACCGCCAGGACCGCGCTCAGGGTGCCTTGTGCCGCGCTGGCGGCAAATTCCGGACCCTGCTCGGCGGTGATGGTCAGCAGGACCGGGCCGGCCACGATGGGGAAGGCGGACAGCCAGCCTGCGACTGTCGGGCCCCAGCGGCGGCCGGCCAGGGTGACGGCGCCGATCAGGGCGGGGGCGAGCAGGAGTTTTAATAGCAGGGTGGGGGCCATGGGGGATACCGGAAGAAACGCGATAGTGTATTCCTGTCTATACAACATCGCAATAAAAAACGGCGGCGGGGAATAACCCCCGCCGCCGTTTTTATCAAGCAAAGCCCCGAATTACTTCACGCCATGCATCAGCTTGTTGATCAACGGTGCGATCAGGAACAGCACACCGCCGCCGATCATGAGGATCCAGAAGCCCATGGTGTAGGCGTCCAGCGCGGTGGCCACCGACATGCCGCTGGCCCCCGAAGCGTGCGAGGCGAAGATGCCGGACAGGTTGTTGCCGATACCGGTCGACAGGAACCAGCCGCCCATGCCCAGGCCGACCAGGCGGGTTGGCGCCAGCTTGGTCACCATCGACAGGCCGATCGGCGACAGGCACAGTTCGCCGACGGCCTGGATCACGTACACCATGAACAGGGTCCAGAACGGGATCTTGGCGTCGTCGCCGACCAGCGCGGTCAGCGCGAACCACAGCAGCGCGAAAGCGGCGCCGTTGAACAGGATGCCCAGGCCGAATTTGCGCGGGATCGACGGGTTGGCGTTGCGCTTGCCCAACGCCACCCAGATCATGGCGATGATCGGTGCGCAGAAGATGATGCCCAGCGAGTTCACGGTCTGGAACCACGCGGTCGGGAAGGTCCAGCCGTCGAAGTCGCGGCGCACGATGTTTTCGGCCAGGAAGGTGAACGACGAACCGGCCTGCTCGAAGAACATCCAGAAGATGATGTTGAAGGTGAAGATCACCATCATGGCGATGACCTTGTCGCGCGCCACGTTACCGTTGCGGAAGCCTTCCAGCAGCAGCATGCCGGCCAGGATGATGAACAGCACCGTCAGCACCACTTGCAGCTTCTCGCCGCCCAGCGCCAGCAGGAAGTACACCACCGGGATCACCGCGAAGCAGCCCAGCACCACGTACACCACGCGGGCCATGCTGGCCATTTGCGGGTCGGGTGCGCCGATGCCTTTCAGGCCGCCGCGGCCCAGCTGGAACCAGATCAGGCTGATGATCATGCCGACGCCGGCCGCCAGGAACACCACCTTGTACGATGGCATGCCGTCGACGCCGAACACTTTTTCCGCCAGCAGCTGGGTCAGCACCGGGGCGATCAGCGCGCCGGTGTTGATGCCCATGTAGAAGATGGTGAAACCGGAATCGCGGCGCGCATCGGACACGCTGTACAGCTTGCCGACCATGGTCGAGATATTGGGTTTGAACAGGCCGTTACCAGCGACGATGGTCGCCAGGCCCAGTTTGAAGATGGTGGGATCGGGCAGCGCGATCATGAACAGGCCCGCGGCCATGAACACGGCGCCGACCAGGATCGAACGCTGGTAGCCGAGCACGCGGTCCGCCACATAGCCGCCAAACAGCGCCGCCGCATAGACCAGTGCCAGGTAGGAACCATAGGTCAGGTTGGCGTCTGCCTGGCCGGCGGCGCTACCGCCATGGAATTGGGCGACGATATACAGCACCAGCGCCCAGCGAATGCCGTAAAACGCGAAGCGTTCCCAGAATTCGGTCATGAAAAGCATCCACAGTGGGGCGGGATGGCCCATCAGCTGTTTATACTCAGGCGGCTGGATCTCCGCCGCCTTCTGCATCGTTGCACCGCTCATATGGTGCCTCTCCTAATTTTGGTTTTGATAAAAAAATATGGGACCAGAGCCAGGAAAAAGCGCGCTTGTAGCATGCCCTCCGGAGACCCGTATCCCACAAGGTGCGCCATTGTAATCTACCTTGCGCGCATGTCCAGAACTTCGCTCGCTGCGATGCAACATTGTGAACTGGATTGCAACAGCGTAGCGATTCGCGATAGCCGCACGCTATCAATACTGGGCCCCAAAATTGCTTACTTGGCGTATATTGGTGTCGCGGGACAATAGTTGCGAAAGTGAATTTGAATAAGGATGCTCGTATCATGGAACATGACGTTGTCGATACCCTGATTTCCCCTGAAGGCATGCTGGAAGTGCTGACCAAGGCGGAAGTCGCCAAGTTGCTCGATTCCGGCAAGGGCGGGCTTTACAACATCTTCCGCAACTGCGCCCTCGCGGTGCTGAACTGCGGCAGCACTATCGACGATGGAAAGGAGTTGTTGGACCGCTATAAATCGTTCGACATCGACATCAAGCAGCGCGAGCGCGGGATCAAGCTGGAAATCCGCGGCGCCCCGGCGATTGCCTTTGTCGACGGCAAGATGGTCAAAGGGATACACGAACACCTGTTTTCCGTCCTGCGCGACATTGTGTTCGTCTCCAATGAAGTCACGGACAACCCGAAATTCGACCTGACGCGCACCGAAGGCATCACCGACGCCGTGTTCCACATCTTGCGCAACGCCGGTGTCTTCAAGCCGCAACTGAACCCGAACCTGGTGGTGTGCTGGGGCGGCCACTCGATCAACCGCACCGAATACAACTATTCGAAGGAAGTCGGCTACCAGCTGGGCCTGCGCGCGCTCGATATCTGCACCGGCTGCGGACCGGGCGCCATGAAAGGCCCGATGAAGGGCGCCACCATCGGCCATGCCAAGCAGCGCACCCACCAGGGCCGCTACCTTGGCATTTCCGAGCCGGGCATTATCGCGGCCGAATCGCCGAACCCGATCGTCAACAGCCTGGTCATCATGCCGGACATTGAAAAACGCCTGGAAGCGTTTGTCCGCACCGGCCACGGCATCATCGTGTTCCCCGGCGGCGCCGGCACGGCCGAGGAAATCCTGTACATCCTCGGCATCCTGCTGCACCCGGATAACGCCGGCACGCCGTTCCCGCTGATCTTCACCGGACCGGAATCGTCGCGCGACTACTTTGCGCAGATCAACCGCTTCATCGGCACCACCCTGGGCGAGGAGGCGCAGCAGCGTTATAAAATCATCGTCGACGACCCGGAACTGGTGGCGCGCGAGATGCAGGCGGGGATCAAGGAGGTGCGCGAATTCCGCAAGGCGCGCAGCGATGCGTATTACTTCAACTGGGCATTGAAGATCGACGAGGAATTCCAGCGCCCGTTCGCGCCCACGCATGACAACATGCGCAACCTGAACCTGCACAAGAACCAGCCGGTGCATCTGCTGGCGGCGAACTTGCGGCGCGCGTTTTCCGGCGTGGTGGCGGGCAATGTGAAGGAGGACGGCATCCGCGCGATCGAGCAGTATGGCCACTTCGAGCTGCATGGCGAAACCGAGATCATGGGGCCGATGGACGCGCTGCTGGCGTCGTTCGTGGCGCAGAGCAGGATGAAGCTGGCGGGCAAGGCGTATACGCCTTGTTATAAAGTGATTCAATAAAAGAAAACGGCCCCGATCTCAATCGGGGCCGTTTTCATTCCTGCTTAGTCTTCCTTGCGCAGGTGCGGGAACAGCAGCACGTCGCGGATGTTCGGCGAATCCGTGATGATCATCATCAGGCGGTCGATACCGATGCCGCAGCCGCCGGCCGGCGGCATGCCGTATTCCAGCGCGCGGATGTAGTCGGCGTCGTAGTACATCGCTTCCTCATCGCCGGCATCCTTGGCTTCGACTTGCGCCAGGAAGCGGGCCGCCTGGTCTTCCGCGTCGTTCAGCTCCGAGAAGCCGTTGGCGATTTCGCGGCCGACCATGAACAGCTCGAAACGCTCGGTGATGCCGGCGCGGGTGTCCGAGGCGCGGGCCAGTGGCGACACTTCGACCGGATAGTCGATGATGTAGGTTGGCTCCCACAGTTGCGCTTCGGCGGTTTCCTCGAACAGCGCCAGCTGCAGCGCGCCCAGGCCCGAGTGCGCGTGCGGCTTGACGCCGAACTTCAGTAATTCAGCCTTGATGAATTGGGCATCGTTCAGTTGCGCATCGGTGTAGCCGGGCGCGTACTTGTTGATGGCCTGCACGATGGTCAGGCGGTGGAATGGTTTTGCCAGGTCCAGTTCGCGGCCGCCGTAGGTCAGGGTCGCGGTGCCGTGCGCATCGACGGCGGCCTGGCGGATCACGGCTTCCGTGAAGTCCATCAGCCACTGGTAGTCGGTGTAGGCCGCATAGAATTCCATCATCGTGAATTCCGGATTGTGGCGGATCGACACGCCTTCGTTGCGGAAGTTACGGTTGATTTCAAACACGCGATCAAAACCCCCCACCACCAGGCGCTTCAGGTACAGTTCCGGCGCGATGCGCAGGAACATTTGCATGTCCAGCGCATTGTGGTGGGTGATGAACGGTTTCGCCGCCGCGCCGCCCGGGATCGGGTGCAGCATCGGGGTTTCCACTTCCATGAAGTCGTTCTTTTCCATGAAGCGGCGGATCGACGACATCGCGGCGGTGCGGGCCTTGAAGGTGCGGCGGGTTTCTTCGCTGGTGATCAGGTCGACGTAGCGCTGGCGGTACTTGGTTTCCTGGTCGGCCAGGCCGTGG
>Ga0307408_100000350_pt1 | contig 43194 bp, 68 predicted proteins | sample 322Cmetagenome_FD_202116 | JGI IMG/M metagenome (GOLD analysis project Ga0307408, IMG submission 202116) | Maize rhizosphere microbial communities from greenhouse at UC Davis, California, United States - 322HYB-C-3 | ecosystem: Host-associated > Plants > Roots > Rhizosphere > Soil | place... | reverse complement strand
CCGGTTTGCGCGAGCGACCGAGTTTCCGCACTTCGTCACCGAGGCGGATCACATAGAGAAATTCAGCCATCCCGGCACCTATGCGGCGTCTGGCTGCTGCGCCTTCTCTCTCGTCCAGTCGTCCAAACCGCGCTTGATGAGGTCGCGCAGCGCTTCGCTGTACGACGTTCCAAACTCCATCTCACGCCAGCGGCGGTTTACCTCGGCTTCCTCGTCGGGGAGCAGGAGGACGTTCTTTTTGATGCGGATGCGCTTCTGTTCGCTCATGGCACAAAATATAGGGGCAGTTCGGAACATCGTCAATTCCTCTTGCAATGCGGATGTTCGTAACATACGCTATGGGGACGTTCCCCATCAAGAGGTTTCCGTTATCATGCTCTCCCGTTTCAAGCTCTCCACCCTGGCCGCTGCTGCGGCGCTTCTCGTCAACTGCTCTGTGCCGGCCATGGCTGATAGCTGGACGCCCTTTGGCACAATCGGCCACTGGCATCTGACGGCGAGCGACAAGAGTTGCCGGGCGCGCGCGGAATATCAGAACGGAACGTATTTGTCGTTTGCGCTCAACGGATTTGGGGCGGCGATGATTAGTATCGAGAACCCCGGCTGGCATATTCCGGAAGGTTCTTACGAAGTCGTGACGCAGGTCGACCGGACTGCGCCGGAAAAGGTCAAGGCGACAGCGCAGGGCGATTTTCTTCTATTTCAGTTCTATTTCAACGAGCCGACCATGAACCTGCTGTCATATGGCCGCACGCTTTCCGTGACGGTCGGGACGCAATCTTATCAATACAATCTGGTGCAGTCCGAGGCGGTACTGAAGGCGCTCGTCAAGTGCGTGGCGCCGCGATTGGAGGCGGCCAATCCCTTCGCCGGCCAGCAGTCTGCCGCACCTCCGCCCGCCGCCAATCCCTTCGCCGAGACCACCTCCAACCCTTACCGGAGGATGTGAGCATGACACATCCCTGCATCATTCAGCGCCGCGCGTCCTGCGTCGGCGATCTTCAGCAGACCTTCGCGTGCATCGACGCGAGCCGGCTGGAATACCTCGCCGGCATCCTGAAAAGCTCCGGCTGCCCCGGCACCGCGGACCTCGCGCTGCGCTGGGCCGAAGAGCACCGCCTGCTCGCCGCCACGCTCAACGGCGAGCGCGCCGTCGGCGGCGAGGACAACCCCTTCGCGAACGCCGAGTTTGCCCCGAGGCACGAAGACCTGCCGGTCAAGGTGCGGGCATGAACACGCGCATGGAACGCCTCATCCCCGACGACGAATACGGCAACGAGCCGGCCACGACCAACGACCCAGACCCGCGCACCGTCGTCGAAGATCTGATCGAAGCGCTGGAGAACCTGCTGGCGGTGTCGCCGTGGTCGAGCGCCGAGATCCGCAACGTGGCGCACGCGGCTATCGAGCGGGCGAAGGAGAGCCTGTCATGAGCGCGACCAAGGAGTGGCTGATGCATCAGGAAGAGCGGTCACAGCCCGGTGAGGACTGGGACGAGAGGCTGGCCACGGTCGACATCAGCCTCGACGAGCTGGCCCGCCGCATCGAGGTGCTGGAGCGCCGCATGCACGAGCTGGGCGAGCGGTTTGGGGGTGCGGAATGAGCGCGGTCATGGAGGAGCAAATGCAGAGCGTCGACTGGGACACCTACTACGCCGCACATCGCTTCGGGTTGGTGGCGGCGCACGGCGGGCGGAAATGCTGCCCGACCAGGGAAACCCTGGCGGATGGCGGCTGCCCGCTCCGGGGCCAGCATATCGGCGAGATCACGGAATTTGTCGCGGTCGGCGGCGAGGTGCTGAGCCGGAAGGTGGTCGCCTGCGACGCGACCGAGACGTGGCTGCGGCGCGATCTGGCCGACGACGCGCGGGCCGCGCTGGCGGACGAGGCGGCGGCCGGTGTCCGTGCAATCGCCAAGGTGCTGGCGTGGCGCGACCGCACCGACGCCGAGAACGCGGCCAAGCGCGGCATGACCGTCGAAGACTATCGCAAGCTGCGCAATGCGCAGGGGCACCGCTCCGAGATGCGCTCGGGGCGGAATAGCAGGGGCATGTAATCATGACCGCAGCAGTCGCAAACCTTCCCGCCGTTGCCGTCCCGGCCCGGCTGCCGATGCCCGCGGGGGCAGCCCCGCGCGGCATCACGCCGGCCCAGTGGCGCGTTCTGGTCGACGTCATTTTTCCGTCAGCCAAGAACCCGGAGTCGATCCTGCTGGCGGTCGACTACTGTCGCAGCCGCGGCCTCGACGTCATGAAGCGCATGATCCACATCGTGCCCGTCTGGAACTCGGCGCTGAAGCGCGAAGTGGAAACGATTTGGCCCGGCATCAACGAGATCCAGACCACCGCGGCGCGCACCAATGCCTGGGCCGGCATGGACTCGGCCAAGCTCGGCCCGATGATCCGGCGCGTCTTCAAGGGGAGCCGCAAGATCGATGGCAATTGGAAGCCGGTCGCCGTCGAGGTCCATTTCCCCGAGTGGGCTGAGGTCACCGTCTACCGGCTAGTCAACGGCCATCGCTGCGCTTTCACCGAGCGAGTCTACTGGCTGGAGGCATACAGCACCAGCGGCGGGCGCGACAGCGAACTGCCAACCGACATGTGGGTCAAGCGGCCTATCGGCCAGCTCCAGAAGGTCACCAAGGCCGCGGCGTTGAGGGCGGCTTTCCCGGAAGAGGGCGAACTGACCGCAGAGGAGATGGAGGGCAAGGTGATCGATGCCGGCGGTGTCGTCATCGAGCACGATCCGGAACTGCCTCCTCCTCCACCGCCCCCGCCCGCCACGTTCGCGGTCACCGTGCCCTATGGCGGCGATCCGGTGATGTTCCCGCGGAACCGGGGCGGGGCCAAAGAGGCGCTCGGCGAAATCAGCAAGATGTACAACGACAAGTACTTCGACGTCGTCAGGCTGAACAACGGCATCCTCGACCAGATCGCGACCAAGTTTCCGGATTTGGCCGAGGAGATCTCCGAACTGCGCGCCGAAGCCGCGATGGCGCTGGCGCCGCCCGACGAGCCCTCCGACGGCTTCGCGGCTGAGTTTGTCAACCACGTGGACGAAGACGACGTTCCCGATGACCGTCCGTCGGAGGAGGGCTGATCATGGCGGACACCACACCCTGCGCCGTCCATACCCTGGTCGAAGACATCATCCACGGTCGGCTTGGAGTCAGTGCGGCGAAAGCGACGCTGGCTGAACTGGACAAAGACGCGCCCGATGTTGCTCGCGACCTCCGCGCCGACGGACAGGCTATCGCGACCGCTCACAAGTTCGACTTTTCGACGTGGCAGGGCGAAAGCATGGCATTGTCGGAGGTCCTGCTGGAAACCGGCTTCGACATGATCGATGCCGGCGTGGTGGCGTTGCCGTATCCCGAGGTCGTGTTCTGCCAGCGCTACCCGATTGACGGCGGCGGACACAACGACATCGTCGTTCTGCTCCGCAGCGTACCGGACGGAGACGTCACCGGCATCGAGTATCGGGCGTTCCATAAGTGTACCAATGTTCCCGAATGGGCTCACCACGGGTTTACGACCACCTTTCGCCGGAACGGTGGGGCGCACCACTGGATCAACGACCCGAGCGGCGTCTTCGATCATGAGGATCAAGAATACTGGCTTGGCTGCACCATGCAGTTTGTGGTGTCCGCTCTGGCCGCACTGTCCAGCAAAGGGCCTGAGATCCACACCCGCCCAGCGCCCAAAGACCTGAATAAGCGGCGCGCCAGGAAGGGCAAGGTCCCGATCTTCGAATATCGCATCGTCGAAATCCCAGCCTGGGCCAAGGCGAAGGCTGAAGGCTTGGGCGGTACCCACGCCTCGCCCCGGCTGCACTGGCGGCGCGGCCATGTTCGCCACTTCCGCACCGGCTGTACCACGCTGATCCGCCCGTGTCTGGTCGGCGCGGCCGAGAACGGCTTCATCCATAAAGACTACGCGGTCGCTCCAGTGCCGGCCGACTGATCCCGCCCTGCGGTGGCGCTGGTTCCGGCCGGCGTCGCCGCTCCTTTCCCGCAGCCGGACCTCGCCAATGACTGACGCAGCCGAGACCCTCGACGACCTGATGCCGCCGGCCGAACGCACCCGCTGGGGTCCGTTCTCGCCGGCCGTCAGCCATGGCGAAATGCTGCTGCGGCTGATCGCTTTGCAGGTGTTCGTGCAGTGCTTTGTCAAGCCGGAGCACCCGCTGCACGACGCGCTCTGGCGGGCCGAGAGCGGCTCGCCGGAGGACCTCGATGCGGCCCGGCTGGAGTTCGACAGGCTGCCGGCGCTGAAGCAGCGCGACATCCTCGGCAGCTACGCCCGGCATTGGCGGCGCAGGACGCGGCGGAAGAGCGGCAAGCCCACGTCGGAGGAATGGCGATGATGCTGGCGTTTGAACCGCCCTGCGACTGCGCGATCTGCGTGGCGCTGCGCACGATCTGGCCGGACACGGTCGCCGCGGTCGCCGAGCACTTCCACCTCGACGACGCCGCGGCCGAGCAGCACGTGCTGACCTACGCGCCAACCATCCCGAGGATGACGCAGTGAGTGGCGCGTTTATCAACATGGCCGAGGCGGATCCGGAAAAGCGGCGGTGCGAAATCCCGCGCGAGTTCGGCGAGTACGGCGAAGAGGTGCTCGACAGCGAAGAGCTGACCGACCTTGCGTACCGCGCCTTCCTGACCCTGATGGCGAAGCGCTACCAGAGCAACCCGTGGGGCTGCCATGAGGGTTTTAATCAGGACATCGTCGATCTGCTTCAATACGGCCTGTATCTGCCGTGCGTCAAGCGGGTGACCTATGCCCAGCAGGTCGATCAGCGCAACGACGGTCTGCCGAACCACGCCGCGATATTCGACGTGTACCGCAACGAGTCGGTGTCCGTCCATCAGGTCCGCCGGATAGACCGCTTTCCGCTCGGCGTCGCGGCGCCGGCCGCCGGGGCGAAATTCAAATACGTCTGCTGGGATCGGTCGCCCGCCTCGAACCGGCACGAGAAACGGTTCTTCGATAACGAGGGCGACGTGCTGGTGGCTTATGACAGCTACCTGACGGTGACGCCCGACGACCGCGTCGTCCATGGGCTGGCCACCCGCATCAAGTGGCAGCGCAAGGCGATGTGGAACGCCGTCTCGGTGGTGTGGCCGGCGATGGTCTTCAACGCCTGGGCGGATCGGCGCTGTCTGTGGCAGGTCCGGACCAAGGACCACGTGATCGATCACCTGGAAACGCCGCTGACCCTCGGGGTCGCCGAGGAGCACGTCAAGAGCCTGTTCTACGCTCGCAACCTGCCGGTCACCGAGACGGGCCGGAAGCGCCCGATCCTGCACTGGGTCAAGGCGCATGCCCGGCGGATCGCCGAGGGCACCGACATCGATGTGCGCAAACACCTGCGCGGCATCACCGAGTTCGAAATGGACGGGCTGCGGTTCCAGATCATCTCGCCCGACAAGGCGGCGGAGAAGGCGGAGGTGGCGTGATGGCGATTGCCGATGTGGATTTGGCGCGCCGTGACGAGCACGGCCGGGAAATGATCCTGGGCGGCAAGCAGCATGTCGACTGCTTCCTGTGCGGCGGCGAGATCCGCCGGGTGATGGTCTACTGGAGCGGACTTGCCGGAGAGGGGGAAAACAACCTCGTCCACTTGCACCCCGCCTGTGCCCAGCGTCTGGCGCGACATCTCATCACGGACAGCATGCACGCCGAACGGATCGTGCAGAACAAGCCCGTCGATGGCGGGATTGGCATTCCTCATATCGTTTTGTCTGCCCGTGACAGGCTTGCCACTGCTCCATCGGCAGATCCTCCCAACTTCAGTGCGGTAAAGGGGAGAAAGCCATGACGACACCGATTTTCCCGATAGGGGATGTCTACGTTTACAGATTGTGTGCCATCGATGACTGGGCCGGCTGGCAACGGCTCGATCATTTCGTTCAGCGCTGCCAGATCCCGCGAGACCCGAAAGAGGATTATTTCGCCGACGCGGTCGACCCGGACCTCGCCATCAAAACTCTGGTTTTCGTGATGGAGGCAGCGGGCGCAGCGGCCCGTTTCGGCTGGGAGGGCGATATCCGGGGGCACACGGTCTATGTCTCGGCGCTGCTGCCGTCGCCGTTGTCGAGCGGGGGCAATCTGGTTGTCGGCTGGAAGCAGGATAACAACGGTTGCACCTTCATCGCCTCGCGCTGGCCAATCCGGCAGTACGAGTTGGAGGACCGCCATCTGCGCATTTATCCGGCGCCGCCGGACGTTCCGGCGCTGAAGGTGTCGCGGTGAGCATCGGCAATCAACAAACTTCCGGGGAGGATCAACGATGACAGGACTTGCGCCACCGCACGAACGGTGGGACGCTGACACAGCAAAGCCCGGTGCTGTCAACACCGGGCTGGCTGCCACGTCTGAGGGCGTGGTGATCACAGCGGATGTGCGCCGCCATGAGTCGCTAGAAGGACTCAAGGATTGCCGTTCTGCGCGCCGACGTCAAGGGCGCTCATGGCCGGTTCGCGTCCGCCCCCAAAAATGGAGGGCGTAGAGCGTGAGCATTCCGATTCCGCACAACGAGGAACTAGAGCAGCAATTTCTCGCAACGGCGATCTTCGGCCGGCGCGTGCTGATCGAGGACCTGTCGGCGGCGGTCAAGCCCGAATACTTCTACGATCCGCTGCACGGCCGGATTTGGGCGGCGGCGGTCGCCAGCGCGGATCGCGGCATTGCGATGACGGCCGAAGGCATGGGCAAGATCCTCGCCGCGACCGGCGAAGAGGCGTTCTCGTATCTGACGGATCTGCAGGGAGCGTGCACCGGGCTTTCCCCGCATTATTTCGTCAAGCAACTGCGTGAACTCCATTTCCGGCGGGAAATGGTCAATCTGGCCGACGACATGAAATTGGATGCCGTCACAGAGGACCCCGCGCGCGGCACCGCCGACCGGATCGAACAGGTTGAAACCAGACTGCACGAACTGGCCGAGATCGACAGCGGCCGGAAACGGGCGTCCACCATTGCCGAAGCGCGCCGCAGGACTGATGAGATGATCGAGCGTGTTCACAAGGCCGGCGGCGGCCTGAGCGGCATCACGACCGGGCTGGCGGCACTGGACAAGCGGCTCGGCGGGCTGCGTGACAGCGAACTGATCGTGGTCGCGGGGCGCCCCGGCATGGGCAAGACGGCGATGGCGATGACGTTGGCGAGCAGCGCCGCGCGGGCAGGCAAGAAGGTCAAGGTCGTCAGTCTGGAAATGACCGAAGAGCAGCTTGTCCAGCGGCTCTACGCGCAGTTTACCGGCATCAGCGTTCAGGACCAGCTTCAGGCAGGGGCGCCGATGTCGATGTTCCGCCGACTGGCCGACGCGGCGCACCTGCTCGACGCGCTGCCAATCGCCATTGATGCCGCCGACAGCCAGACGGTCGGCCAGATCCGGGCCGCCGCCCGGCGGGACAAGCGGCGCAACGGGCTGGATCTTCTGATCGTCGATTACCTGGGCCTGATCCAGCCGACCGATCCGAAGGCGCAGAAGGTCCACCAGATCGAGCAGGTAACCACGGGCCTGAAGCGGCTGGCGAAGGAACTGGGCATTCCGGTGGTGCTGCTGGCACAGTTGAACCGGGGAGTTGAAACCCGCGACGACAAACGGCCGGGGTTGGCCGACCTGCGGGACTCCGGCAGCATCGAGCAGGATGCCGACGTGGTGGTCATGCTCTACCGGGCAGAATACTACATCGCCAAAGAGGAACCGGACGACCAGAGCAAATGGGCCGACTGGAGCCGGAAACGCGAAGCGGCGCGCGGCAAGGCCGACATTATCACGGCGAAATACAGGCAGGGCGAGGTCGGGACCGACACCGTGCGGTTCGACGGCGTGCGGCAGGTCTTCACCGATCAGGAAGGAGGCCGGTCATGAGCGTCATAGTCGCCAAGGACTGCCGCAAACTCCGGGTCGGGGCCGCTGAAAAGTCTGTTCTGATGAACCTTGCCGATCACGCCCACGATGATGGCAGCAGTATCTTCCCGTCAGCGCAGACAGTTGCCATCGATTGCTGCCTGTCCCGCCGAACCGTGCTCCGCTGCTTTGAGCGGCTGGAGAAACTTGGTGTTTTGCGGCTTCAAGGAAGCCGGGGATGCGGTCGCGGCAACACCAACCATTACATCATCGATCTGGCAAAGGTGGCGGAGCTTATTGCAACCGCGCCACCTCATAAGCGTGCGCCGATACACCAGATAAAAGGTGACACGGCGACACCTTTTATCAACGGGGAAACGGTCGATATTGCAACTCTAACGGCGCAAAAGTCCCCGGACACTGACCGAATAAAAGGTGACACAGCGACACCGATTGGAGCCGTAAAAGGTGACACTCTGTCCGTAAAAGGTGACACGGTGTCACCCGAACCGTTAGGAACCGTCAAAGTACTTACGGTGCCGGCGGCACCGCCAAGCGCTTCTGACATTCTGTGGGCGCTGCTCCCGGCGCTGATGCAGATCAGCGGGCAGAAGGAGCGGGCAGTCGGTGGGCTGATCCGGATGTGGCGCGACAAGTATGGCGCGGCGCTGGTGATCGATGTGCTGACCGCGGCGCTGGAAAATCCTCCTGACAAACCAATCCCGTGGATCATTGCCGCGCTGGCCTATCGGCAGCGGACGGCGGGCGGGTCGGTCAAACTGCGCGTCATAGCCGGAGGCGCCGACGATCCGCGCTGGCGGTTCCGCCTCGCCAACTTCCGCGACGGCGGGCGGTGGGAAGGCATGTGGGGACCGGAACCGAGGACGCCGGGATGTCAGGCTCCGGCTGATCTGGTCGCGGAAATTCTGGAGGGCGCGGCATGACCAACGAAGACCTGCAGGCGATGAAGACCGATCTGGCCGCTGCTCTCGGCCCGGCGGCTGCGGCGGCGGTGCTGTTCGCCTGGGCCGGCGAGATCGGGCGGCGTCTCGGAATCTCGGCGGAGGAGCATCAGCGCGATGTGGCGGCGGCGCGACAGCGAGCGCTGGAGCGGTGGGAGCGGTCGTCATGAGCCCGCTGTGCTGGTGGGTGTTCTGGTGGTCGTTCCTGTCGGGCTTGTACGAGCGGCCGCCATCGGCGCAGATCGTCAACCTCGACGACTACCGGCCGGTGCCGCCAACGGATCGGAGGGCAGCATGATCACACGACCGGGCATGAGCTGCGACGACTGCGGGCTCACCGACACCGGCATGCACGCTGGCAGCGCCAACGACGACGCGGTGGACCCATACAGCGCGGCGGAGCTGATGGGCACGAGCCTGTGGCTGGACTACATCGAGCGCTGGAACCCGCTGCGCTGGGTGCCGGCGCCGAAGGCCGGCAAGCGGAAGCGGAGGTCGGCATGATCCGGCTCGACGAGCAGATCGCCTGTATCCGACGCGAGCTGACCGCCCGGCGCCGGGTCTACGCGAGGATGGTGGCGGGCGAGCGCATGACGCAGGAACGGGCCAGCCGCGAGATCGCGACCATGGAGGCGGTGCTGGCGACGCTGGAAACCCTGGAAGCGAAGGAGCGGCTGTTTTGAGCATCGCAACGACGCACCGGCATGCGGCGCTCGCCGTCATGCTGAAAGCCTACCGGGTCCACGGATCCAACAGCTTCCTGGTCAATCGCACGGGCAGCAACTGGCAGCCGCTGCACCATGCCGAGATGCAGGGCTGGTGCCGGTTCTGGGGCGAGCGCTGCCGGCTGACGGAGGCGGGCATCGATCAGCTCGCGGACTATCGGGTGCCGGCATGACCGAGCGGACGGTGACGGCCGAGAGCGTGCGTCTTAGCCGGGCGCAGCAGGATGCGGCCACGCTGGCAGCCGAGGTGCAGGAACGGGCCAGGATGGCGCGGATCGAGGCGGCCGAGATGCGCGTTCATCGCACCCTGCAGGCGCTGGCCGTTGCGATGGCGGCGCTCTGGCTGGTCGGGCTGGTGGTGATCGTTTGTCTGGAGGTGATGTTTTGAAACGACCCGAGGAAGCATTGCAGCGCGCCGTGGTCGAGCTGCTGGCGATCTACGAGGCTAAGCACCTGCTGGCGTATTGCCACGTGCCATCGGGCGGGTACAGGACGCCGGCCGAAGCGGGTGTGCTCAAGGCCATGGGCGTCAAGCGCGGCATCCCCGACCTGCTGATCTGGACCCCGAACGCGCACAGTTTCGGAATTGAACTCAAAGCCGGCCGCGGCAAGCCATCCGACGCGCAGATCCTGTTCCGTAGCACGCTGGAGTCCCTCGGCCACCGGGTCTACGTTTGCTGGAGCATCGACGAGGTGGAAGCGGCGCTGCGGCTGGAGAGGGTGCCAGCGGTCGGTCAACTCGCCGGAAGCCATCAGGCGGGCTCTCAGCGCGTCCTGGAGACCATGCCATGAAGCCGCAGCCGCCGCCGCCCCGCCACATCGTGGTCGAAATTGCGATGATGAAGGAGATTGAGGTGTACCTCGGCGACCGGCCGCAACGCGACAAGCGCGCGGCCGACCTGCACGCGCGCATCGTCACCCTGCTCGATGCGCAGGGCCTGCTGCGGGGCGACGCCGGGTGAGCAAGGACGAAGACCTCGCCGCAACCCTGGCGCTGCGCCGCTCGCTCGTCAGCGACGACCGCCAGCGGCACAACCGCGTCCTGGTCGAGAAGCTCAGCGACGGCTTCGGGAGCAGGGCACGTGTGCAACCCAGCATCGAGCGGATGGCCCAGCGTGGGCTGATTACGGTTCGGCAGGCGAGGGCGGGTGGCCTGCTCTACGAGGACTGGGCGCTCGGTATTGTCTGCGCCCGTGATGCGGAAGCGGGAGGTTCGTCCGTTCCCGATCCTGGCGGCTACCGTGACAGACAACTCGACGCTGCCACCAGTTACCGGAGGGCGCGGGAAGCGGTCGGGCTCAGGATGTGGCCCATTCTTTGGCATGTGTGCTGTGACGACTGGTCGGTCGAAAGGTTCGCTAATGAACTCGGCAGTGGTACCGACAGGAAAGGATGGATGGGTATCTTCCGCATTTCTTTAGATATACTCGCCGATTTCTACGGATTGGAGTAAGATTTGGCGGGCAGGCAGGAGACGGCCATCTCCTGCCGACCCTAACCAAACCGCTGTCGGAGAGCAGTCATGGCTGACGAAATTATATCGCGCGCCGCCGCGATAGCCCAAGGACGTAAACGTTATTCCAATGGGAACCCGTGTAAGCACGGCCATGTCGCGGAGCGATGGGTGTCTACGAGCACTTGTTGCGAATGCCAGAGACTGTATTGTCTCGCCAATCAAGATAAAGTAATCGCTCGCGCCAATGCCTGGCGGAAAGCCAACCCCGATAAGAGGAAGGCAATCGTTCGCAAGTACGATGATGCCCATCGGGAGGAAAAGCGGGAGAAGTCGCGAGTCAGATACGCAGCCAATCCACTTAATCCCGAGCGGGGGATGTATTACGACAAGGTCTCTCGCAAGCAAGCGAAGGCACAAGGGCTCAAACGTTACGCTACCGGCAAGCCATGCATCAACGGGCACATAGCCGAAAGGCTTGTGTCAAATGGGTCTTGCTGTCAATGCACGCTGGAGACGCAGAGAACAACCCACGAGCAAAGATATCGCAGCACGAAGGCGCGTGGTTATTTCAGGACCAAGAAACACCTTGAGAAGCGCCAAGCGTACAGAGAAGCAAACCGGGAAATAACTCGCCCGGCTGCCCGCGAACGCGGTCGGCGGGATTACGCGGAAAACCCCGAGAAGTTCAGAGCCAGAGCTCGCGCGTGGCGAGTTGAGAACCTAGAGAAAGCCAAAGCACGAGGAAAAGCTTGGAAACAGGCAAACCCGGAAAAGGCGAGAGCGCAGAACCAGAAACGGCGCGCTCTCAAGCTCGGCGCTGAGGGCCATTACACACCGGAAGATATCGACCGGATTTTTCAGTTGCAGAAGGGGAAGTGCGCGGTGTGTCGGGTGTCGATCAAGAAAAAATATCAGATCGATCATATCGTGGCGCTGACGAAGGGAGGCACTCATTGGCCGCGCAATCTGCAACTGGTCTGTAAATCCTGTAACAGCAGCAAGAACAACAAAGACCCAATCGACCATATGCAGTCGCTGGGGCTTCTGCTATGACCGAGCGCGATCCGAAATGGCTTCTTTGGTTTGACCGGAACCCGTGGGCCGTTCCGCTCATGTACGCCGTGTCGATCCTCTGCTGGACCTTCATCGTGGTTGCGGTATTGCTCCACATGATGAACCGCTGTGGCTCCATCGCGCCTTAACGTTGCAGAAAGCTTGACGTGCGGGCCGCTGATGTGCCAATAGGGAGTATGCGTCGCGTAGTGACGATGCAGCAATCAACCGGCAGGGGCAACCCTCGCCGGTTTTCGCATATCTGGGGGCCATGTTCGACACCATCGCCAAAGCCACCGCGGACTGGACCGGACGACCGGCGGCGTTCGTCTGCGCGCTGGCGGTCATTGTCGTGTGGGCGCTGACCGGGCCGGTGTTCGGCTACTCCGACACGTGGCAATTGATCATCAATACCGGCACGACCATCGTCACGTTCCTGATGGTGTTCTGCCTGCAGTACGCCCAGAACGCAGACACCCAGGCGCTCCACGTCAAGATCGACGGCCTGATCGCCGGCTGCAGCACCACCAGCAACCAATTGCTCGACCTCGAGGACCGGCCGCGCGCCGAGGTCGATGCCGCCAAACGCCGGATTGTCGACCGCGCGCCGTGACTGAATTTAATCAAAGCCGCTGGTCATGACGACAAATCGAGGCGGAGCACGGGCCGGAGCAGGCCGAAAGGCAGGCGCCCTGACGCAAAAAACCCGCAAAGTCGCCGATAAGCTCTCCGCCGGCGTTACCCCGCTGGAGGTCCTGATTGAGGACATGCGGCAGAAATACGAGGCTGGTGATCTGGCCGCCGCCGCCGACCGGGCGCGGGATTGCGCGCCGTACATGCACCCGAGGCTGAGCAGTTCAAATGTCGCCGTCCGCCGCGTTACCAGCATCGCAGAGATCAGCGATGCAGAACTTGCTGCGCTTACGGGCGGAGCAGGAACTGAAGACACGGCGAGCTGCACGGGAACGACTCATTGACTTCACGGCCTACACCAAACCCGACTATGCCACGGCGCCGCACCATCGCCAGATCGCGGCAGCCCTGGAACGGGTCGAGCGGGGCGAGATTGACCGGCTCATGCTCATGCTGCCGCCGAGGCATGGTAAGTCTGAGCTGGCGTCACGTCGCTTCCCTGCCTTCGCGCTCGGCCGCAACCCCAAGCGCCAGTTCATCAGCGTGAGCGCCACGAGCGACCTTGCAACCGACTTCGGGCGCGAAGTCCGCAACATCATGAGCGGCCAGGAGTACGGTGCGCTGTTCCCGAACGTCGAGATGGCGGCCGACAGTCAGGCCAAGGGCAAGTGGCACACGCAGGCGGGCGGCATCTATTACGCGGTCGGTATCGGCGGCGCTGTGCTCGGCAAGGGCGCTGACATCCTGCTGATCGATGATCCGTTCGCCTCGATGGAAGATGCGCTGAGCGAGACGACCCGAGAGGCTGTCTGGAACTGGTACACCGGCAGCGCATACAACCGATTGATGCCCGGCGGCGCCATTGTCGTGATCGGTCACAGAATGGCCGAAGACGACCTTCAAGGGCGTCTCCTGTCGCAGCAGATCGCGGGCGGTGACAAGTGGGAAGTGGTCGAGCTGCCGGCCATCAGCGACGATGGCGAGGCTCTGTGGCCGGCGGCGTACCCCATCGAGGCGCTGGAGCGGATCAGGCGCAACACGCTGCCGCGCTTCTGGAGCGCGCTCTATCAGCAGCACCCGACGCCGGATGAGGGCTCATATTTCCTCAAGACCTGGATGAGGTTTTATAACGATCCGCCCGCCCGCAGCACGCTGCACATCTACGGCGCGTCGGATTATGCCGTGACGGCGGACGGCGGCGACTGGACGGTGCACGTAGTCGCGGGCGTCGATCCGGATGACAATTTGTACGTCTTGGACATGTGGCGACAGCGCACCGCGTCGGATCGGTGGGTGGAAGCACTGCTCGACCTGGCCGACCAATGGCGGCCGATGGACTGGGCGGAGGAGCAGGGGCAGATCCTGAAGTCGATTGGCCCGTTTCTGGAGCAGCGCGCCAACGAGCGCCGGGTGTACTTCAGCCGGCAGCAGTTCGTCAGCGTGCGCGACAAGGCAACGCGCGCGCAGAGCATTCGGGCGCGCATGGCGATGGGCAAGGTCTACTTCCCGCGCAACGCGCCGTGGACCGGCGATTTGGTCAGCGAGCTGCTGTCATTCCCCGCCGGCAAGCATGATGACGCTGTCGATAGCCTGGCGTTACTCGGCCGGCTGCTCGACGACATGGTCGCGGGCGCGCGGCCCGCTAAGCCCAAGGCGCCGGTCGACCGCTGGGCGCGCACCTTCGGCAACACAGACGACCACGACTCCTGGAAGGTAGCCTAAATGTCAGCAACCGTTCTTGTTAGCGGCACCTTCACGGCGACCGGCCAAAGCAGCTCGTTCCGCCCCATCGGCAAGTTCAACGTCAGCCTGCGCGGGACATTCGTCGCGACCGTCGCCATTGAGCGCTCGTTCGACGGCACCAATTGGGCCGGCGTCTCGCGCGACAGCAGCGGCACGGCGGCGACGTTCACCGCACCCTGCGGCGTCATCGCCGAGGAGGTCGAGGGCGACACGCTGTACCGCCTGAACTGCACGGCGTACACCAGCGGCACCGTAACGTATAGAGTAAGCCAATAACGTGAGCGTCATCACGGCTCCCGTGCGGGGCTGCGTTCGGGGTGTGGCATCGGGTGTCGTGGTCAGTGCCGGCGGCACGCCGTTCACTCCGACGCTCGACTACAACTACGTCAGCACCATGGCCTTGGGCGGCCTGGAAACCTTCACGCGGGCGAGCACGGGCTGGTATTTCAATTCCGCCGGCACCCTGACCAGTGCCGCGACCGATGCCGCCCGGTTCGATTACGACCCGACGACGGCGCGCACCAATCTCATTCTCCGGTCAAGTAATCAGGATAATGCTGGGGTCTGGACCGCCGGCCAAGTCAGCGTCACGGCCGATACCGTCACCGACCCGCTTGGCACGACGACCGCCGACACGCTGACCGAAAACTCGGGCTCGACTAGCCGGGGCACGCTGCAGGGCGTCGCCATTGACACCCATGTCACCCAGACATTCAGCGTCTATGCCAAGGCCGGAAGCCGGAGCTGGTTGCGGCTGATGCTCAACACTGGCGCAGACTCGATTATCGGCTGGTTCAATCTGGCAACCGGCGTGGTCGGATCGACGCAAGTGGAAGGCACCGGGGCCAGCCCCGTCGTTGCCATCACGGACGCCGGCAGCGGCTGGTATCGCTGCGCCCTGACCGGCATCCCGGCCAGCGCCGATAGCGGCACCATCCAGGCTTTTATCAGGATGGCGACGGCGGACAGCGAGTTCAGCTATCAGGGCAACGGCACCGGCACGCTGCACCTCTGGGGTGCTCAGCTTGAGACCGGCAGCAGCGCCACCGCCTACATCGCAACGGCCGGGAGCGCCGTCACCGTCTGCACCGCGCGCGGCCTGCTGCTTGAGGGCGCGAGGACCAATCTGTTCCTCAACTCCGCCGTTGGCGTGACGCAGAGCTGCACTGTCGCGGCGGCAGCCAATACGCTGTCATTCTGGGGCACCGGCACGATCACGCTGACGGGCGTTTCGACCGCCGGGCCGCTGGTCGGCACCGCAGCCAACGCCCGCGTCAGCCTCAGCTTCACACCGACCGCTGGAAGCTTGACGTTGACGGTGTCGGGGAGCTGCACCAACGTCCAGTTGGAGCTGGGAGCCTATGCCACATCGCCGATCGTCACGGTCGGCTCGACGGTCACGCGGGCCGCCGATGTCTGCACAATTGCCACCAGCGCCATCCCGTCGTTCAACGCCGCCCAAGGGGCCGTGCTCGCCGACCTCGTCACCCTCGACACCACGACGAGCCTGAATGCCGGCGGGTGGCTGCTGTCGGACGGCACGACCAACAACCGGGTTTCACTCCGTGCCAGGAACAGCGGCAACGCCCAGGCCCTGATCGTGACTGGCGGCGTCACACAGATCAGTCTCCGGGAAGCCGGCACCCTAACGCCCAACGTGGCGACCCGCTGCGCCGTCGCCTGGGCCACCAACAGCGTGGCGTTCGCGCGCGACGGTGCAACGCCTCTGACGACCGGCACAACGACAGTCCCGACCGGCTTAACCGAGTTCCGGCTTGGCAACAGCAACCCGACCGGGACTGAACCGCTCAATGGCTGGCTGCGCCGCATCGCCTACGCCCCGACTCGCGCCGACAATACCGCTCTCCAGACGCTGACGACCTGACATGCCATACGACCCCATCGGCCACTCATCTGCCAGCGCGCGGGTCTGGAGAGCCACGACTCCGCCGGTCAGCGGTGTGACGGCACCGCCGCCCATCGTCGAGGACGACGCGGAGGATCTGGCGCGGTATGTGCAGTTGTTCGAGGATAGCGAAGAGGCGACCACCGACGAGCGGACGCTGAGCGAGCGTGACCGCGATTATTACGATAACAAACAATTGACATCCGCCGAGAAGACGGCGCTGGCCAAGCGCGGCCAGCCGGCCATCGTTATCAATCGGATCAAGCGCAAGATCGACTTCCTGCGCGGCGTCGAGCAGCAGCAGAGGACTGATCCCAAGGCATTTCCGCGCAATCCGCAGGACGAGGACTCGGCGCACGCGGCGACCGATGCGCTGCGGTTTGTCGCCGACCAGAGCCGCTACGACACGGTGCGCTCGTCCGTCTGGGAAAACCTGCTGATCGAGGGACTGGCGGGGGCGGAAGTCGTCGTCGAGATGAAACGCGACCAGCCGGAAATCGTGATCCGGCAACTGCCGTGGGACCGGATCTTCCGCGATCCGCACGCCCGCGAGGCGAATTGTTCGGATGGCAACTATCTGGGCATGGTCCTGTGGATGGACTGGGACGACGCGCGCCGGAAATGGCCGGACGCCGCGGATGATCTCGACGCCATGGTTTACCACAGCACCAGCGGCACCTATGAGGACCGGCCGAACGACCGCATGTGGTGCGACGCCAAGCGTAAGCGGGTGCGGATCGTGCAGTTGTGGGAAAAGCGGGCCGAGGGTTGGCACTGGTGCACGTTCACCAGGGGTGTGCGGTTGGAGGGCGGGCCGTCGCCGTATGTCGGCGAGGACGGGCAGCCGGAATGCCCGATTGTCCTGACCTCGGCCTACATCGACCGCGGCAATGCGCGCTATGGCGTGGTCCGCGAGATGATCGGGCCACAGGACGAGATCAACAAAAGGCGTTCAAAAGCGCTGCATTTACTGACGATGCGGCAGGTAATCGCCGACAAAGGCGCAGTAGATGACACGAGAAGCGCACGGGCTGAACTTGCAAAGCCGGACGGTTACCTTGAAGTCGCGCCCAACAAGCGGTTTGAAATCCAGCAGACATCGGACCTTGCCGCCGGACAGTTCCAGCTTCTTCAGCACGCGACGGCTGAAATCGACAATATGGGGCCTAATGCGTCCATGGAGGGTAAAAGCCCGGCTTCACAGTCTGGCCGGGCAATCCAGGCGCAGCAGCAGGGCGGCTATATTGAACTTGGCCCGATGCTGGACCGGCTACGCCAGTTCAACATTGCGATCTACAAGGCCGTTTGGGCGCGCATCCGGCAGTTCTGGACCGAAGAGCGCTGGATCAGGGTCACCGACGACGAGCGCAACATCCGCTTCGTCGGGCTGAACAAGCCGATCACCGCGGGCGAGCAGTTCGCCGAGCAGCTTCAGAGCCAAGGTCTGCCGCCGGAGCAGATCCAAATGGAACTGCAGGCGATGCAGGGCGACCCGCGCTTGCAACAGGTCGTCGGCGTCGAGAACAACGTCGCCGAGATGGACGTGGATATCATCGTCGATGACGCGCCCGACACGGTCACGATCCAGCACGAACAGTTCGAGATGATCGTCCAGTTGGTTCAGGCCGGCGTGCCGATCCCGCCCGACACGCTGGTCGAGATGAGCCAGCTCCGTAACAAGGACGCGATCCTCGAAAAGATGCGCGGTGGCGGGCAGGACCCGCAGGCCGCTCAGGCGCAGGCCGAGCAGCAGGCGAAAGCCCAGCAACTGCTCGACGCCGAGCAGGTCGCCAAGGTGCGGCTGCTGGAGGCGCAGGCGGGCAAGGCCGAGGCCGAGGCGCAGGCGCGCATCATGGAGGTGCAGAAGCCCGAGCCGGCAGCACCGCAGGGCGAACCGCCGCCGACCAGCCTGGACGTCGAGCAGCAGGTCGCCGAGATCGATTACACCCAGGCGCGCACCGCCAAGACGCTGGTCGATGCCCACATGGCGGCTACTCGTCCTCCTCCGGCACCGCCGGCCCCGCAGCCCAATGGGGAGATGCAGTGATGGTCTCTGAGCAACACACCAAAATCTCAGGTTATCGGGACCTGACCGAAGACGAAATCAGCATGATGAACCGCATCAAGGCGTTTGAGCGCGAGGCGGCCGACTTGCTCAAGGAACTGGATGCGGCGGCGTCGGGCGATCCGACAGCAGGACGCTGGGCATCGCTCGCCCGCACCAACCTAGAGACCGGCTTCATGTACGCGGTCAAGTCTGTCGCGAAACCTGACGGCGGGCTTGGCCGCAAGTAGCCCGCGCACTTTACACATCACGAGTTTCGCCGAGGGGCGTCCCAGACCGGGGCGCCCTTCGTCGTTCCGGGCCGCCGCCGGTCATCGGGCGCAGCAGGCAAACCCGCCGCCGGGGCTTCGGGCGTGACGACGAGGGCCGAAATGGAACTGAACGAGATCCTGAGCGGAGCGCAGAGCGAGCCAGCAGCACCGGAGCCGACACCGGCACCGGCGCCAGCGGAACCGTCTGCGCCCGCACCATCGGGCGAACCGCCCGCGCCTGAGCCGAAGGACGACCGCGCCCGCGATGAGCATGGCCGGTTTGTTCCGAAGCCGCAGGACGGGCAGCAGGAAGCGCCGCCGGCTTCCAAGCAGGATCACGGGCCGATCCCCATTCAAGCCCTGCTGGACGAGAGGGAAAAGCGACAGCGCGCGGAACGGGAGCTGGAGGAGTGGCGCCGACGGGCAACACCGCCTCCCGCCCCACCCGTGCGGCCGGACGTGTTCGCGGATCCAGACGGCGCATTCCAGCATATCGAGCAGCAGGTTTCCGAACAGGTCACCCGCGCCCGGCTCGACATGAGCGTCATGATGGAGCAGGCGAGCAAGCCGGATTACGCGGAAAAAGAGTCAGCGTTCATCGAAGCGGTCAAGTCCAACCCGGCCCTGTACCAGCAGATGATGAGCGATCCGCACCCCGCCGGCTTCGCGTATCGCGTCGGCAGTCAGGTCCTCGCCATGCGCGAGGTGGGCGACCCGGCAAGCTACCGCGAGCGCATTGAGGCTGAGCTGCGTGAGAAGCTGGAGGCGGAGTATGCCGCCAAGTACCAGCAGGTCACGCCGCCGGCTCCGCCACCCGCACCGCTCCCCGCTTTCCCAACGTCCCTGTCAACCGCCCGAGCCGCTGCGCCGCGCTCTCCAGCGCCGGCCTTCAGCGGCCCGCCCCCACTATCCGTGCTCGGCAACCCCGGCCTGAAGATGGGCTGAGCCGAGCACCTGACGGGATACCGCCATGGCTGACACGACAGTCGCCTCCGCTAATGCGGTCGCGCAATGGGACTCCGACTATTTTCTCGAATACATCCGGGGGAACAGGTTCAACCGTTACATGGGGACGGATGCGAACAGCATCATTCACCTCAATGAAACGCTGACCAACAAGCCGGGGACGCAAGTCACCATCCCACTGATTACCCGGCTGAAAGGGCAGGGCGTCAGTGGAAACTCGGTACTTGAAGGCCGCGAGGAACAGCTCAGCAATTACGGCCACAAGATCACGACCAACGTTCTTCGCAACGGCGTCGTCATCGATTGGCTGGAGGAGCAGAAGAGCGAGCTGGGCCTGCGCAACGCCGCCAAGGCCGCGCTCAAGATGTGGAGCATGGAAGACCTTCGCGGGGCGAATGGCAACGGCCGCGGCATCATCGACGCCTTCGGTTCGTTCCGCTCCGGCGACACGATCACGAGCTATGCCAACACCAGCGAGGCCACGAAGGACACCTATCTGGCGGCCAACAGCGACCGCTACCTGTTCGGCGCGGCCAAGTCCAACATTGCCAGCAACGACCACAGCGCGGCGCTGGCGAACGTCGACTCGACCAATGACAAGCTGATTTACCAGACCGTCAGTTTGGCGAAGCGGATCGCCAAGACCGCCGATCCTCATATCCGGCCGGTTCGGGTGAGCGAAGACGAGGAATGGTATGTGATGTTCGCGCCGTCGCTGGCGTTCAGAGATTTGAAAACCAGCTTGGCGACCATCAACCAAAACGCACAGGTCCGGGGCGACAACAACCCGCTCTTCAGGGACGGGGATCTGACCTATGACGGCGTGATCATCCGCGAAGTGCCGGAACTGCCGGTGGTGACCGGCGTGGGTGCGTCGAACATCGACGTGGCGGCGTCCTACCTGTGCGGCGCGCAGGCAATCGGCGTGGCTTGGGCACAGCGCCCGGTGTCGAAGACGCAGGAGACGGATTACGAGTTCCGCCACGGCGTGGCAATCCAGGAAATGCGCGGTGTTGAGAAGCTGATTTTCAACTCTAAGCAGCACGGAATTGTGACTCTGTGGACTGCTGCGGTTGGCGATTGAGGGGAGGCGTAGAAAATGGCAACGACCTATACTTCGAACTACGCCGCTAGCACTTACTTCGCGGCTGGGCACGGCTCCGGCAACGACGTCAAGTTCGCCACGGGCTCTTACGCCATCACGGCGGCGCTCGTCATCAACGACGTGTTCCAGATGGTCAAGGTGCCTGCTGGGGCAACCGTCTTCGATGTGCTGGTGGTGGTCCCCGACCTCGACAGCAACGGCACGCCGCTGGTGACGCTGGACGTCGGCTACGGCGGCGATCCGGACTACTGGGTGGCGGCCAGCACGGCGGGCCAAACCGGCGGGTTGTTCCGGGCCACAGCAGCGACCGGTGTGCCGCTGGCGTTCACCGCCGAGGATACCATCGACATCCTGGTGAAGGCCGCCCCGGCGACCAGTGCCACGACCGGAACGCTGTACCTGACGGCCTTCTACTCAATGCCGTAACCACGGAAACACGAAAGCACGGAAGCACGGAAACACGTAACCGTGCTTCCACTTTACGGAGGAAGAGAATGCCAAGCTACAAATGGACCGGATCGAACGAACAAGGGTACGTCACCCTGGGCGGCAAGCGGTTCGAGAAGGACCAGCCGGTTGAGGTCAGTGACGCGTCGCTCGGGGCCAAGCTCGACGGCAACGGCGAGTTTGAAAAGGTCAGCGGCGACAGCGGCCAGCCCGATGCCCCGCTGTGGAGCCCGCCGGGACCGACCGGCATCGGCACGGGGCCGGGCAGCGGCCCGGCGCAAACCACTAATGAAACCCTGGATATGAACCCGAACCCCGACGCCGGTAAGCCGACTGAGGAAGAACTCGCGGCGCAGCAGACGGCGGCTGACGTTGGCCCGGAGGAAGATGTCGCGTTGCCGGAAGGCACCGACGAAGGGCCGAAGCGGCGCGGCAAGGCTCCGAAGGCTGACCAAGCGTAATGACGACTTACACCCTGGCGCAACTGCGCAACCGGGTGCTGGGTAAGCTCGGTGTCCTGTCGGGCACCGAGACTGCCACAGCCGAAGACGCCGCCCTGGTCGAGCAGGTTGCCACCAACGTGCACGCCATGCTGGACCGTGAGGTTTACGTGACGTGGGTGCTCAGCGCGATCCCGGACACCGTATTTGAGCCGCTGACATACATCGTGGCTGCCCGCTGCGCTGACGACTTCGGCCTGCCCGATGCGCGCCGGGCCGAGCTGTGGACGCTCCACGGTGCCGCCATGGGCGAGATCCGGACGCAGGTCCAGGCGGAAGAGAACAGCGCGCCGATCCGGGCGGAATTCTTCTGATGACCATCACTTTGACCCGCGAGCGGCACAACGGCGTCATGACGGCCGGTGACAGCGAGACGCTGGCCGGTACCGCGACCGACAGCGCCGGTGCCGTCATCGACCTGACCGGCGCCAGCATCGCCTACCAGCTCACCGATGGGGCGAGCGTGCTGGTTGAGAAGTCCCTGGGCGACGGCATCACCGTCACCGTGGCGGCGTCGGGAACGTTTTCCGTGGCGCTCGATCCGGCCGACACCACCGGCCTGGAGGCCGGCACCTACTGGCATTCCGCCTCGATCACCTCATCCGGCGGCGCCGTTACCACCGTCCTGCGCGGGCGCCTTCGCATCGCCCGGATCACCTCAGCCAGCGGCCGGACCACAGCCGGGACGGCTGCCGAAACCTGGGGCGAGATGGACTCACCCTGGGGGACTTTGTAAGTGGCTGACTGGTTTACTCTGCGGCCGAAGGACACCTTCGGCGATCTGCTCCACCTCGACAACAGCGGCGTCGGGGTCACCAGCAGTCTGAAACGGGTGGAGGACGGCCACGGCGGCGATACCTGCCTGCAACTGTCCAATGACACCCTCAGGGTGGACGGCAACGTCACCGTCACCGGCACCGTGACGGCGGCCGGCTACGGCGCCTCGTCCTTGTATGACGGCACCCTGATCACGGCAACCGGCTCGACAACCGCCGCGACGCTGGCAGCGCGCTTCGCCCGGCACTATTACATTGAGGATTTCGGCGGCAACGGCAACGGCTCGGCCGACAACACGGCGGCCTTCACGGCAGCCTTTGCGGCGCTGGGTAGTGACGGCGGCACGATCTGGCTGGATGACGGCGGCACGTACTATGTCGCGAGCAGCTTCACGATCCCGGTTCGCTGCCAACTCCGGGGTCACTTTATCAAACCGGGGTCGGGCGCCTCGCCGATCCTGGAGCCGTACGCGACGCGCGGCAGCACGATCCTGCTCAACCCGGCAGCCACGATCACGATTGCCAGCCTGAGCGGGTTCGACGGGATCACCATCGTCAACTCAGCGCTCACCATCCCGTTCACTCAGAGCAACGCGGCAACGCAGGTTGCGGCATTTGCCGGGACGGCGGTCAGCATCACGGGCAAGGACGTGACCTTGCGAAACTCACTGATTTTGGGTTTCGCCAAGGCTGTGTTTTCATACGGCGCTCAACGGTTTGTCATCGACAATGTGTTGTGCGACTGCACCGCCGGGTTCGACCTGACGGTTACCTACGACATCGGCAGGATCAGCAACTGCCATTGTTATCCGTACCTCACCGCCGAGAACGTCTGGAGCGCCGCCGACCCGACCATCATCACCCGCTCCGGTATTGCGTACCGTATGGCTGACGTCGGCGACTGGAACAAGCTGACCAACTGCTTCAGCTACGGATATGCGTGCGGGTTCGAAATCGACACCGCCGACGATTGCCAGCTCGTAAGCTGCTCCGCCGACTACAACGCCGCGATATCCAGCACATCGATAGGCTTCCGGATCAAGGGCACGACCAAGAGGACGGCATTGATCGGCTGTCAGGCGGCGGCGCAGAACGACGGCGTGTATATCGACACGACGGGCGGCGCCACGACACGCATCATCGGCTGCTCGTTCTGGTCGAACGACCAGAGCGCGATCAACGTCATCAACGGTAAAGCGCAAATCATTGGTTCGTCGTTCTCGGCATCACCCTACGGCATCCTGGCTGGGGTTGCGGCAGACGAACTGATCATCACCGGCAACTACTTCGAAACCTGCGCAACGTCTCCGATCAGCCTGCCAACTGCGGTCAGGGTAACGGCTCGTGTGCGCGACAATGTCTTCTCGGGCTGCACCGACACGGTGGGCGATACCAACGTGGCAATGCGCGGCATTGTCGGCACCGCGGCAGCCCTGATCATCGACGGCGCGGCGTCCAACAACAAAATCATCGACTGGCAGACAGCCGGGGTTACGCGCTGGAAGTTGTACACCAACGGCACGGCGGAGAGCGGCAGCAACGTCGGCAGCGATTTTGCGATCAACCGCTACAACGACGCCGGCACCTTCCAGAACACGCCGTTCCTGCTGGAGCGGTCAACCGGAAACCTCGGCATCAACGGCAGCTCGTTCGGCAGCGGCGTCAAGGTCGTCTTCATCGCCAACGGCACCGCGCCCAGCGGGACACCAACCGGCGGGGGTATTTTGTACGTCGAGAGCGGCGCTTTGAAGTTCAAAGGCAGTTCCGGCACAATTAGCACGATTGCTGTGGCATAACCGATGGACCTGGAATTTGGCGAGCACAGTTACAGGTTGCGTAGCCTGCCGGCCAGCGCGCAGAGAGTTGTCAATTTATTCGCGGAGCAGGAGCCGGCCGACGCGATAGCTCCGATCATCCTCAAGTCCACCGCCGGGCTGCGGTCCTGGGCGACGGTCGGCGACGGGCCGATCCGCGGCATGATCGTGATGAGCGACACGCTATACGTCGTCTCCGGCCAAGCGGTCTACAGCGTCACCGCCAGCGGCGTGGCAACCAGCCTGGGCGCGATCCCCGGAGCAGATCCGGTGACGCTGGCGACCAACGGGACGCAGATCATCGTTGTCACCAACCCCAACGCCTACATCGTCACATCCGCAAGCGTGGCGAGCCTGTCCGACACCGACTTTCCCGGCGCCGGGTCGGTCGATTACCTCGACGGCTACGGCATCTTCAACGATCCGGGCACCGGGCAATTCTATGTCACGTCGCTGCTGGATTTCAGCAGCGTCGATGCTCTGGACTTCGCCAGCGCCGAGAGCAGCCCGGACAACATCGTCCGCGTGCTGGTCGATCACCGCGAGCTGTGGCTGTTCGGCGCGCACAGCGTCGAGATCTGGGTCAACACGGGTGCGGCAAATTTCCCCTTCGAGCGGCAACCGGGCTCGATCATGGAGATTGGCTGTCTGGCGCCGCTGTCCTGCTGCAAATTGGACAACACGGTCATGTGGCTGGCTGACGACGGCATTGTCTACCGGGCGCAGGGCTACGCGCCGAGCCGTATTTCCACGCACGCCATCGAGGAAGCGATAGCCGACGCCGATCCGGCCGACGCGGCGGATGCCCGCGCCGCGGCGTTCACGCAGGACGGCCATGCGTTTTACGCGCTCAGCATTCCCAATACCGGCACCTACTGCTACGACGCCGCGACACAACTCTGGCATGAGCGCTCCAGCTGGAACCGCACGACCTGGCGGGCCGGCTGCGTCGTGCGGGCGTACGGCATGCTGCTGGCCGGCGATGATACGACGGGTGCTGTCTACGAGATGGACCCGCAGACTTATGACGAGGGCGGAGATCCCCATGTCCGCCTCGTCGACAGCCCGCCGATCCATGCCTCCGGGGCCTGGGCGTTTCAGAGCCGGCTTGAGGTGCTGATGGAGACTGGCGTCGGGACGAGCACCGGCCAGGGTTCAGCACCGCTCGCCATGCTCCAAGTGTCCGATGACGGCGGGCGCACCTATGGCAATCAGCGAACCTGCACCATCGGCGCTATCGGCAGCTTCCGGGCGCGGGCGAAGTGGGATCGCTTGGGCCGGTTCCGCGAGCGCGTCCTGCGTGTCAGCGTCAGCGATCCGGTGCCGGTCACGATCTTTGGCGCCACCGCTGAAATCGTCGGAGGGACGCTGTAATGGCCGACGACTTCCTGACCTACCTGATGCCGCACGTCCCGCGTTCGGCATCAGCCGGGAGCAATCTGGCGGATCTGGCGTACAGCGTCGGCGGGCAGCGGAAAACCATGCCATGGGGTGCCGGGCGCGAGCAGCAATTCCAGACCGCCATGAGCCAGCCACCCTATTCCGACTGGCAACAGCAATTCCAGCAACGCTACGGCGAGCGGCCTGACCTCGACGAGCCGAACTATAACTATCGCCTCGCCTACGCGCTCGGCGTCCAGCCGCAGGAATACAGCCACGATCCCGGCATGATGCACTGGAGCAGCGCGGCTCCCGTGGCTCCCTACAATGAGCCGGCCGACCTGAAGGGAGCCAACCATCAAACGCTTTGGATGGAGCATTTCATGCGAACCTATGGCACCGACCCATACGAGGCCAGCGCCGAGCAGATCCAAGACGCTATCGGGCGCGGCATCATACCGATCAGGCGCTGATGACAACCATCCTGATCCCGCCGCCGAGGGTGCCGCTGACCGATGGCCGGGGCAGCGTCACGCTGGCGTGGTATCAGTTCTTCGCGCAGTTCGGCCAGCAGATGCAGGACGCCGTCGATACCGGCGCCGCGACATCGACCAGCCTGGGCGCCAGCGTCGCCGCACTTCAGGCGGCCGACCGCGATCTGTTCATTGATGACGCCATGACGCCGGATCGCGGCAGTGAGGTTGCCGCCCTGACGGGTCGCGTCCGGAGCCTGGAAACCGACGTTTCCGCCCTGCCCGACCGGGGCAGCGAGATAGCAGCGCTGGCGGCCCGGCTGACGGCGCTGGAAACCGACATCGCCACGATCCCCGACCGGGCCGCCGAGCTGGAGGCGATCCGCCGGCGGCTGCGGGATCTGGAAATCGACATTTCCGCGAGAGGATACTGATGTGCCATCGAGCCAAATGCGGCGGAGGCGTAATATGAGAATGCACGGTTTAGTGCGGCGCGGTACGGCTAGGCTAGGCACGGTGCGGCCCGGTGCGGTCTGGCACGGTCAGGCACGGCATGGTATGGCGGGGCAAGGGAACAGGGGCGGTCTTCGGGCCGCCCTTGTCGCGTGAGCCATGGCCCGCACCGCTAAACGCCTCATTGCCGGCTCGCAACTCACGACCAGCGCGGCGACGTATTATACAACTCCAAGTTTAACGCAGTGCATCATCCGCAAAATCTCCTGCACCAACACGACCGGCGGTGCTGTGACGGTGACGCTGCACCTGATCACGTCGGGCGGCAGTGCGGGCGCCAGCAACACGATTGCCAGCGCCAAATCGCTCGCGGCCGGCGAAACGTGGAGCAGTCCGGACGTCGAGGGCCATGTGCTGGAGGCGGGCGGCTTCATCCAGGCGCTGGCGAGCGCCGGAACGTCGATAACGATCATCGGAAGCGGGATTGAAATCACGTGACGCAAGCCGAGGCTTTGAAAAAGTGGTGTCCGTTCGTCGTCATCGTGGCGCCCGGCACCGCTGCGGCCGTCAACCGGCTGAGCGGCCGCGATGATGAATGCAGATGCCTGGGTACGGGCTGCATGGCGTGGCGCGGCACGGCGCAGAGCGGGCGCTGTGGGCTGGCTTCAGACAAGGATGCTCCGTGAGACACTTCCAACACTTGGCCAGCGGCCTGGACGTGCAGCCGCTCCTGCATGCGATCCAGCGGCAGCCGGACATCTGGAACGGGCACAAGTTCCGCCGGACCTACGAGCGGACACCGCACGGGGCCGTCGATGACATCTGGCTGCGCTACAGCCCGGATGCGGCCGGTTTTGACGAGGTGCTGCAGGACACGGCGCCGATCTGGCACCCGGAGGCGCAGGCGCTGCCGCAGGCCCGCCCGCTGGTTTTGTCTGTCATGGGCTACCTGGGCGCCTATTCGCTGGAACGGCTACTGGTGACGCGGCTGGCGCCTGGCAGGAGCATCCTGCCGCATGCCGATACTGACGGCGCTTACGGCAACATGCCGGACATCGCGCGTTACCATGTGGTGCTGCAAGGTCTGCCGGGCTCGCTGTTCCATTGCGGCGAAGAAACCGTGCAGATGCAGACCGGCGAGCTGTGGTGGTTCAATGCCTACACGAGTCACGCGGTCGACAATCGATCCGCCGACGACCGGATACACATGCTAGTGGATTGCCGCATTTGGACATGATCGCGATTGCCGCTGAGCCGTGGGAAGACTGCCGCGACGAGGTCATGGCCTACTGGCCGGCGCACTGGGAAGAGGTCGCGCTCGATAAGGACCGGGTGCCGCTCGATCCCAACGTCGCGGACTATGACGCCAAGGCGCTCGCCGGATCGCTCCACGTCGTCACCGTCCGGCGGGCCGGCGAGCTGGTCGGCTACCACATCACCATCGTCAGCCCGCATCTGCATTACCGCTCGACGCTGTGTGGCTTCGTCGACGTGTACTGGCTGCGGCCGGACTGCCGGCAGGGCTGGACTGGCGTCAACCTGTTCCGCGAAGTCGAGCGCTCACTGACGGCGCGCGGCGTGGTTAAGGTCTACTCCGGCACGAAGAGGCATCTGGACGCCGGCGCGATCTTCGAACACCTCGGCTGGACCGAAGCGGAGCGGCTGTTCTCGAAAACACTGGTGAAGGACTGAACCATGGTCGCAGCAGCAATTGCGGCATCGGCTGTTGTCGGCGCCGGGGCGAGTATCGCGGCCAGTAAATCGGCCAGCAGCGCCGCCAAGAAAAGCTCGCAGGTTGCGTCAGATACAGCCGCAAGTGACCGCGAGCTGCAATGGGACATGTATAAACAGCAGCGCGAGGATTTTGATAAATACTACGGCAAAGGCCGCGACGACCTCGGCGCCGGCTACAATCTCGCGACCGGCACGCTGCAGCCCTATACGCAGTACGGCGGGGCCGCCACTGGCCGGCTGGCGGCGCTGTCGGGGCTCAACGGCGGCAATGAGCAGGCGTTCGCGCTGGCGCAGGATCCGGGGTATCAATTCCGCATGAACCAGGGCGTTGCTGCGCTTGACCGCTCGGCAGCCGGGCGCGGATTGCTGCTGAGCGGCGCGCAGACCAAGGCGCTGAACGACTACGGCCAGGGCATGGCGTCGAGCGAACTGAGCAACGCCTACAACCGGGTGGCAGGCATCGCCGACGCGGGGCGCGGGGCGGCGGGCAATCTGGCGACGCTGCAGAGCGGGCGCGGCACGGCGCTGGCTAATCTGGCGACCGGGCAGGCGACGCAGAACGCCGGCCTGATGACGAACACGACCAACGCCTTGACGAATATCAACCAGAACGCCGCGCAACAGCAGATCGCGGCACAGCAGGCCATCGGGCAGGCCAGGGGCAGCGCCTACACCGGCGCGGCAAATGCGGTGAACAGCGGCGTGTCCAATGGGCTGTTCTACTACGGGCTGAAGAACGGGATGTTCGGCAATATGTCCGGGGCGGGGGGCCAGCAGTGAGCAACAGCATTCAGTACCTCGACCTGCCCGGCATCTTCGGCGCCATCCAACAAATCCAGGGCGGCCAGCAGCGGAACCGGCTGCTCGACCTCCAGATGCAGGAGGCGCAGCGCAAGTTGGAACTGGAGAAGACGCAGGGCACAACGCTCTCGACGCTGTTCGGCGGGGCCGATCCCGCGACCGGCATCAACTGGAGCGGCGGACGGCCCGGTTTGACGCCGACCGAGCAAAACAACATGATCGCGAGCGCCTTTCCCAAGGAATTTGCCGAAGCGAAAATCAAGCAGCTCTATCCGACGCCGGAAAAGCCCTTCGCGGTCGGCAACAATGTCTACGACCCGCAAGCCAAGACCTTCACGCAGGGACCGTCGAATTTCAGCGTGGCGCCGCTGCCGGGGCAGGCTGCGCCGGGCGACTCTCTGAGGACGGCGGCGCCGCCGCCGCAGCCAGGACCGGGACCGACGCCGCAGCGGCCAACCATCGCGACCGGGCCGGGGAAAACCGTCGAGGGCGAGGTGCCGGCGATCTACGCGCCGCATATCGCGGATGCGGCGGCGGTCTATGGCGTCGATGCCACGGTGCTGGGCAATATGCTGCTGACGGAAACCGCGCCCGGCGGCAAGATGACCAGCCCGAAGGGCGCGCGCGGCGTCGGCCAGTTCATGCCGGGGACGGCACAGCAGTACAAGGTCGATGTCAACGATCCCAAGTCGTCGATCGATGGCATGGGCAAGATGATGCAGTCCCTGCTCAAGAAATACGGCGGCGATTACCGGCTGGCGGTCGGCGCCTACAACTGGGGTGAAGGCAACGTCGACCAGTGGCTCAAGGATGGCGGCGACCCGGCCAAGGTGCCCAAAGAGACGATGGACTATGTCCGGAAGACGGTCGGGTTGCAGACGGCCGGGCCGAATGACCAGACCGGGTTCGATCATCCCGGCACCGCGAAGCCGGGCAATTCGCCGGGGCAGCAGCCCTCGGATCGGCCCATCGGGCCGACCGATACCGCGCCGCAGTATCCGGCGGGCGCGGTGGGGTTCCTGCGCGACGACAAGAACGGCCAGTATGTCCAGGGCGGCAAGGCCGGCTACGGTGTGCTGGTCGACAAGGACGGCAAGCCGATCGGAACGGCGCCGCTGCCGGGGCAGGAAAAGGGCGAGGGCGGTGCGTTCGCCGGCAATGCCGCCGAGATCCAGGGCGTCAACGAGATGATCCGGGCCGGTCTGATCACCAGGGAGCAGGGTGCGCAATGGCTGGCCGGCAAGGGCGTCACCGGCCCGAACGGCTCGTACGATTTCATCACGCCGCGCGTTCTGCCGGGCGGTGGACTCGCTGCGGGCTCGGCAGCGTCTCCGGCCGCCACAGGCACGGCCGCGACGCCGGGCGTGACCAATGCAAGACCCGGCGTCCAGACGCCGAACAATGAGCAAACGCTGTCGCACGGCTACGCCAACCGCATGAGCGCATCGAATGGCATCTTCGATCAGCTCGACGCCAAGGGCTGGAAAGGGCCGGGCTTCCTGGAGCGGAACGTCGGCAACCTGCCCGGCGGCAATTACGCCATGTCGGCCGAGTACCAGCAGTTCGATCAGGCGCAGCGCGATTTCATCAACGCGCAGCTTCGCCGGGAGTCTGGCGCGTCAATCTCGCCGGCCGAGTTTGAAAACGCCAACAAGCAATATTTCCCGCAGCCGGGCGATGGCCCCGAGGTGCTGGCGCAGAAGCGGGCGGCGCGCGAGCGGGCGGTCAGCAACATGCGCGAGGCCAGCGGGCCGCTCAACAAGCCGGAGGATGGCAAAGACAAGAAGCCCGATCCGCTGGGTATCCGCTGATGCCGACGCTGGCGGAAGTGCGGGCGCAGTACCCGCAGTACAGCGACATGTCCGACGCCGATCTGGCCGGAGCGCTGCACAGCAAGTTCTATAGCGACATGCCGCGCGAACAGTTCGATGCGAAGATCGGTTTCAAGTCCATCGACCGGAAGACCGGGGCGCCGGTCGGCGTCCGCGCGGCGGTCGGGGCGGCGGAGACCGACAAAGACCGGCTGGCGACGATCCGGCAGACCTATCCCGACGCGCAGCCCTATGAGAACGGTAATTTCGTCTACACAGACCCGCGCACCGGGCGGCCGACGCTCTACAATGAAGAAAACCCGCGCGTGCTCGGCATCCCGATCCCGACCATGGGCGACGTGATTTCGGTCGGGCCGGAGATATCCGAGATGCTCGGCGGCACGGCGGGCGGGCTGATAGCTTCTCCGACTGGCCCTGTTGGCACGGCTGCCGGCGTCGGCCTGGGCGCAGCGGCGGGGCGCGAGACTTACGGCCAACTGTCCCATTACCTGCTCGGCACTCAAGACACGCGCAGCCTGCCCGAACACGCCGCCGACACTGCGGTTACGGCGGGCGTCAATGCGGTGGCTCCGGCGGCGGCGGACACGCTGATCAATGCCGGCAAGGCGGTGCTCGGGCCGGTCAAGACAGACGTGGTGCAGGCGTTCAACCGGCTCGGCATCAAGCCGATGGCGGGCGCGATCACCGGGAACCGCAGCGTTCAGACCGCCGAGCAGGGGTTGTCGAATACGCTCGGCGGCGCCGCTCCCATTGACGAGGCGGTCAAGGATACGGTCGGGCAGACCGACGCGGCGGCGCAGAAGATCGCGCAGCAGTTCTCGCCGGGCGGCGTGCAGACCGTCGAGGAAGTCGGCGGCACCGTGCGGCAGGGTGCCAAGGATGCCGCCGAGCGCTTCGAGCAGCGGGCGGAAACGCTCTATCAGCGCGTCGGACAACTGATCAGCCCCAGCACACCGGCAGCCATCCCGAGCGCCTCGGCGCTGAAGGCAGACTTGCAGGCGCAAGTCGCTAAGGCGCCCGAAAGCCTGGGGCCGGTGCTCAACCCGATCATCGAGCGGATAGGCAGGTTGGAGACGGATGCCGCAGCCGGGATGCCGTTCGATGCGCTGCGACAGGTCCGGAGCACCATCGGGCGCGAGCTGGCCGACCCGGTGCTTGTGGGCGGTACCGGCGCGCAGAAGGACGCGCTGCGGGCGCTGTACGGCAAGCTGACGGAGGACATGTTCGCCACGGCGCGGCAGGCAGGACCGGACGCCGAGCGGGCGCTGACGGTGGCGGATCGCTACTTCCGTTTCAATATGGGCCAGAACATACCGACGCTGGAGAAGATCACCAAGGCCGGGACGGATGGCGAGGTGCTAGCGCTGGCGCTGCGCGGATCGGAACGCGGCGGCCAGCAGATCATGAAGACCCGGCGCAACCTCCAGCCCGAGGAATGGGACGCCGTCGCCGGCACCGTGCTGGGGCGTCTGGGCCGCGCCACGCCGGGCCAGCAGGGCGCGTCTGAGCTGGGCCAGGAGGCGGCTGACTTCAGCATCAACACCTTCCTGACCAACTGGTCGAAGCTGTCCGTCGAGGCCAAGCAGGCGCTATTCGGCGGCACGCGGTACAAGGATCTGGCCGGGCCGCTCAACGATCTGGTCAAGGTGATCGGCGCGCTGAAGGACACCGCCAAGCTGGCGAACACCAGCGGCACGGCGCGCAGCATGGGCGTACAGGGCGCGATCAATTCGGCGGGAACGGTGGGCGGCGCCACGATCGGAGCGCTCTCCGGCGGCGACGTGGAGAGCGCGGGGAAAGGCAGCGCAATCGGGCTTCTCTTTTCGACCGTGGGCGCCCGTCAGGCGGCCAAGCTGATCACCAGCCCGGCATTCGTCAACTGGCTCGCCCGCACCGCGCGCTCGACGCAGTCCAATCCGGCATCGCTTACGAGCGCGCTGGCGCGGCTGCCCGGCATTGCCAACGTCGAGCCGGGGCTGCGCGACGCCATCGAGCAGTACATGAACAGTGTCGGCGCTACGCAATCCAGCCCGCCGCCTTCGCGATGAAGATGCCGACGCCGATGCCCGCGGCTTGGCCAAGGCAGCGCACTGCGCGGCAAAGCAAGGATGGAGGGCGGTTCTTCGGAGCCGCCCTTCTTATTTAGGGGATAAGAAATGACGCGCTTCACGATGCCGCTTGAGACAGTGTCAGACGCCAGCGGCAATCCTGGGAACGGCTGGAAACTTGCGTTTTACGTGAGCGGCACGACCACGCCGGCGACGACCTATTCCAACGCGGCGTTGAGCACACCCAATTCCAACCCTGTGATAGCGAACGCCAATGGGCGCTTTTCCGACATCTTCCTGACCCCCAGCGTCTCTTACAAAGTGATATTACTGAATGCTTCGGACGTCGTTCAGTGGACGGCCGACCCGATCAGCAGCACCGCTCTGGCAACCGCGGATCTTGCCGGGCTGGTCAAGGCGTCGAGCCTGTCGAGCAACGGCGCCGACCTCCAGGCGATCATGGACAAGCTGGCGGGCACCGTAAACGCCGCCAGCATCAGCAATACGGTCAGCGACCAGCAGGCGATTACCGACAAGCTCGACTTCCTGCAAACCGGCACGGGCGCCGTGACCCGCTCGCTGGGAGCAAAGCTGCGCGATGTGGTGAGCATCAAGGACTTCGGCGCGGCGTGCGACGGCACCACCGACGACACGGCGGCCTGGAATGCGGCGCTGGCGACCGGCCGCGACATCTCCTTCCCGGCATCGCAGTCGCGCATCACCGGCAAGCTCTCGTACTCGTCGACCTGGGGCCAGAGGATCATCGGAGACGGCAATTACACCAGCATCTTCGTGATCGATAGCGGCTTCAATTTGGCGGCGACGGCAGTTATCCAGTTCGGCGGCACCGGGCAGCAACTGGTCGGCATTGGCGTCAGTTGCGCCCAGACGTCAACCGCGGTGCGCGCCAACCTCCGGCAGTACCCGTGGATCGTCCGCTCGAATGCCCACCCCTCGACGACGATCCGCGACGTCTGGATCAACGCAAGCTGGAACGGCATCCTGCTGGAAGGCAACTGCGGCCAGTCAATGCTCGAACACATCCGGATCGGGGGCTTTAACATCGACATTTATATTGATGGCGCGCTCGATACCGTGCGGTTGGATCACTACCATTCCTGGCCGTTCGATTTTCCGGGCGACGCCAACCTGATGAGCGTCTACGAGGACGGCACGCGGGTCGCGCTGACGGTCGGGCGCTGCGACGACCTATGCGCCGGCTCGATCCTGAGTTACCACGGCAAGGTGCAATTCGGCGACCTCGGCTCCGGCGTGCCGTTCGGCACCATCGCGCGGCTGGGCCTGGACGGCAAGACGGCCAGGATCGAGATGAGTGGCGGCCGGGTAACCCTCGCCAGCGCCTACGGGAGTGGCGGCGACCTGGTTGATTACAAGATCCGGGTGTCCGGCAATTCGGCGCTGACCATCGCGGCCTTCTGGACGCTCGTGATCGGCCCGACGACGCCTGACTCGTGGGTTTCCGTGATCGGAGCGCAGGCGCACCTGGCAATTGGCGAGTGGTGGTGCGAGTTCCAGGGCGACGCCCGGATCGCCACGGTCGACACCAGCGGCTACCTGACGATTTTGGGCGGGACCTTCGTGCAGCTCGACGCCACGGCCAGGACCCAGCCGGTTATCCACCAGATTAGCGGCCGGCTGGCGATGACCGGCTGTCGGCTGGTGGCGCTGGGCGGCGGCACCGGCAACTTCGTCTTCATCACTGTCGATGACAAGCACGTTGTGACGGGCAACGACTTCGGCGGCTTCGGCTTGGCCGCGCCGGGCGACAACACGCTCGGCTGCTACGGGCCAAATACCGGCCTGCCGGCGGCATCGGCCGGCGCCATCGATTATAGTTACATCAAGCGGCGGCACTTCACCGGCTCGCTGTCGGGCGGCGGGGCGGCGACCATCGCGCACGCTGTGACCAACCTGCATACCCGCATGGTCGATATCATCGCCGTCTATGTCGGCGGCAGCGGCGAGCGCATTCCGATGACGGTCGCGAGCGTGGACAGCACCAACATCACGCTGTCGGGCGGCGGCGCCTCGGCGGTCTACCATGTCTGGGTCAGCCACGGTTAGGGCGACGCTGCTGGCGCTGGTCCTGCTGGCCGGCTGCGCCGTCGAGGGGAGGGTCGTGGAGATGCCGCAGAGTGTCGTGCCGCTGAAGCGCGGAGACGCCGATTTGTTGACCCGTGTGGTCTGGGCGGAGTCGAGGTCTGAAAGTTTTGAAGGGCAATGCGCGATAGTGTTCGTAATTCTGAACCGCCTGCGTCGGGAGCCGGGCAGGTTCCCTTCGACCATTCAAGGCATCATAATGCAGCCCTATGCCTTCAGTTGCTTCAACACCAGTGATCCGCAGTGCGCGAAGGTCAAGGTGGTTTCCGAGACCGATCCCTCATTCATTGAAGCCATGTATGCGGTGACATCCGTGCTGACCGGGCGCGTTCCTTCGCCGGTCGGGAAGGCAGATCACTACTACCTGACGAGCACACCGAGGCCGCCGGCATGGCGGAAATCCATGACGCTGGTCAAGCGTCTGGGCTCCCATACCTTCATGGCCGAAAAGCCCTAGGTACAAAACCGTACAGACCCAGCCAATAGCGTTAAGTAATATGACGTATCTCTGTGGGCTGGTTTCATTGCTCGGGTCGGGTCATGCGGCGTTTTGTGCGGTGGTTTCGGGAGTCAATCCCGTGCTTGGTTGGCGGCTGAGGCGGTGTCGTATGTCGGCATCCCTGTCCTGATGGACGACGAGGAGCGGCACGCGAAGGTCGTGGCCGCAATCCTGGGCAGCCTCGATGGCTGGATCGCGGAAGCGGAAGCCTTGGTTGACGGGGTGCCGATCGGGACCAAGGCGCCTCTCCTGCATTTGGCGCGACGGATGCGGCAGGCGAAATCGGCTCTTCGCGATATAGCCGGGCTGCCGGAGAACTGAAGGGCGGAGGATCGCTCCCCCGCCCTTGCCCCTGCCTCACCATGCCCCGACGTGCCACGCCGGACCAAGACAAGCCCGCCCGACCGCGCCCTGCCCAGCCCTGTCCAGCCCGGCCGCGCCATAATGGTGCTCTTCGCACCGTACAGCGGCCCCGCTGTGGAGCCGCTGCCGCTGCGAACAGCGTCCCTGCCTAACCGCGCCCGACCCAAACCAGCCCCGCCGATCCCAGCCCCGCCGGACCGTGCCAAGCCTCGCCAGGCCGATCCCCCTGCCACGCCGCGCCACGCCTAACCTCGCCGCGCCTAACCGGGCCTCGCCGGGCCTCGCCGGGCCAAGCCGTGCCATGGCATCTTAGGCGACCGCAAATCGCCCAAACCTCGGCCGCCAATCTCCAAGCCCAACCTGCTCTCCCGCGACTTCCACAAAGCCTCTCACGTCCTTGGCGTTGAGCAGGCTCGGGAGAAATTTAACCTCGAACTGCAGCGCCCATTCGTCGAAGCGCGGTCTGGTCCGCTGCACCCGTGAGGTCCCGACACGGGCGGAGGTCCGCATCCAGAACCGCTCATCTTCCCACAGCTTCTGCGGGTCCTTCGGGCCGTCGTATTCCAGCGGCGGGAAGCCGTCGACGATCAGTCCGGCCTTGGCCTGCACGCCCATGCGCTCTTTCTTTGCCGCGCCAAGGAGCATGCTTTCAATCATTTCGCCGGGAATACAGGGCGCTCCGTTCGACATGTAGAGGCCGCCGAAGAACTCCCGGCGGGACAGTTCAAGGATATCCGCGTCCGTCTTTTTTCGCTTTGCATGTACTTCTTTGAGGCTCCGGGAAGCTGGGCTCAAAGGATCGCTCAACTGACCATTGTGCATCAGAAGGGGACTGACGCTTTTGATCAGGAAACTCAACGTCTGATACGCGCTCATTGATCACCTCTGTTGCTGGAACCAGCCGCACAACTTCGGTCACGCTCAAAGTTATCCGCGCATATTTCTCCGTCCGCTGACGACAAGTGATGAGGTCGTGGCATTGGCTGCAAAGGGTCGTTAAGTTTTCAACTTTGTCCAAGTCCCACCGTTCGCGCGGTGGGTAGCATCTGTGATGAACTTCAAGACGATCATCAGTTTCGGAAGCATTGCACAAGCGGCAACGGTGGCCATCCCGTTCAAGGGCAATGAGGCGCAGCGTGGCCCATGCGCTGCTTGAGATGTACTGCACATAGTCCACACTGCGCCTCCCATGCCAGACCGCACCGCGCCCTGCCATGCCGGGCCTGACCACACCCGACAGAGCCGAACCCTAGCCATCACTTGCGTGACAGGATCAGGCTATGTCATAATTGATGACATGACAAGGCACATAACATGAACGACGAATTTTCTTTTACTTCGAGCCAACTTCGTGCGGGAAGGGCGCTCCTCGGCTGGAGCCGTGAGGATCTGGCCAAGGTCAGCGGCGTGCCCGCCAGGACCATCGCCCGGTTCGAAGGAGCCGAGGTGGAAACGCGCGAAACGACAATCGCCAGGATCAGGGCGGCGATTGAGGCTGCCGGGATCGTCTTCACCACGGACGGCGAGGGCGTGAGACGCCGGAGATCGTGACGAGCCGGGGCGGTGCTGCAGCCGCCGCCGGCTCTACCAACCAGCCTGCTGAGGAGACTGAATTGGCTGACGACATTCATAGCATATTCGCCGACTTCGAGGCGCGGCTTTGGGCGGGGCTGGATGCCCGGTTTGATCGGCTGGAGCAGAGCGTCCGGCGTCCGGATCTGTCACCCGACGTGCAGGCGCGGCGTGACTCCGCTCAGGTCTGGCAGATGTATGCTGCTCTTCAGCAGCGGATGGACCGGATGGAGCTGCGGCTGCAGGAGATTGAGCGGAAGCTGGAGCCGCCCTTGCCGCCGCTGCCGGGGTTCCAGCCATGACCGTCATGAACAGCGAGCTGTACAGCGCTCTAATCGAGGCTGGGGCATCCAAGGAAGCGGCATCCAAGGCGGCGGAAAGCGTCGCCGCCTATGACGCCAAGTTCGCCGAGGTCCGGCAGGATATCGCCGAGGTCAAAGGCGACCTGCGGCTCGTGAAGTGGATGGCCGGTATCTCTCTGGGCGGTATCGTCGCTGTTGTCGGGATACTCATCAACCTTTCACTTCAGATCGGCCGGCTGACGGAAGCGGTGGCGCGGATCACGACGTGACTACATCTTTGTAGGTACTCATTAACGCGAAACGGTCTAGTCTCTCCTCGCAGCGGGGCCAGGGTTCTGTCCGTCCCCTTCGGTCACGACGCGGCACACTGCGCCGTGCGGCCCACGCTGCTTTTGGACGGATGAATTTGAATGACCAAGTTATTTCGTTTTGTTGTTGCGCGGCTCTCCGAGGGCAGCACTTACAAGGGCGCGGTCCTGGCGCTGACCGGCCTGGGTGTCTATGTGAGGCCGGAGCTCGCCGCCGCGATCACCAGCATTGGCTTGGGCATCGCCGGCTTGATCGGCGTCTTCACGGCCGACCCGGCCGCGCCGGCCGCCGAGTAAGCAGCCATGACGTACCTCGGCGGCATCGACGCGGACAACACGAAGGGCGGGTGTGACCCCGCCCTTACCCATGCCGTACCATGCCCAGCCCTGCCGGACCCTGCCGAACCAAACCGAGGCGAACCTAGCCGCGCCTTGACCTGCCCAGTTGACCTGCCCAGACACGCTCTCATCCAAACACGGTTTGGCATCGATGGACACTGAAGAGTACGCGCTACTCCAAGAGATCATCAGGCACTACGCCGTCAAGTTGGCCGAAGAGCGTCAGCGCAACGCTGACCTGACGCGCCAGTTGGAATGCGAGCGCGAGCGCTTAGCGCTGCTGGAGCTGCTGAATTATGGGATGTGCTGATTTGGGAAGTTTTCGCACCGCTCGGTTGTCTGAGATGGAAGTGTGCCGACTTTACGTTGAAGGCATCAGCAGAACCGAGCTTGGCTGGCGCAGTCGCCAGTACGACCGCGAAATCGTAGAAATCCTGCAGCGCAACGGCGTCCCGCTGCGAACCAGCACCGACTCTCAGGCGCTGGCGCGGGCGCGGCGTCTGCGGCGGAAAGAGCAGCTTGCGGGCACGAAGGTCTGACAAAGTTTGGGGGCGACAGTTGCCCGTCGCCCCACCCCTGCCTAGCCGTGCCGAACCGGGCCTTACCAGAACCGGCCACGCCGAGCCATGCCGGGCCTGACCAAACCGCGCCCGACCATGCCTAGCCGAACCTCGCCGAACCATGCACTGCCGTGCCATGCACTGCCTTGCTTCAACAGAATACGCGGTTTCTGCGGCGTCGGCAGCGGGGCTTTGGCGCGACCGGCGGGTCTATCGATAGCGGGTCATGAGACAGACTTGTCTCATGGGCATATGACCAACTTTACATTTATCGAAACTGCTAACCGCCAGCAAATGGCCGTTTGGTAAAATGTCAGGGCGAGTTGCCGTCGTTTCCGGTCTGGAAATAGCGATCCAGCTCCTTGCGCAGGCCGCGCGCCATGGTGAGCACGGCCGGGTCAGTCACTTCGCCGGCCGCGATCCGCGCCTCCATCTCGCGCAGGTGGCGGTCAAGATCGTGGATGAGTTGATCGAAGTCGTCGGGGGTTTCGTTCATGAGTTCGTTCATGAGTTCCTCGCCATCAAAGAGCCTTCCCGCCGCGACATCGGCCAGACCGGCGTCGATGTCCCGCAGGAGATCCGCCCGTTTCTGCTGATGCGTCTGGCCGGTCATGACGTTCACCTCCTGTTAACCCGGCCATGTCACCCTGGCGCTGCTCCTGCTCGGAAGCTCCTGGACCCCTGCCGGCCCGTGAAGACCCACCACCTCGCGCGGTGGGTCTTTGCGTTTCAGCCCACGCGCGCCGTGTGCAGGCCGCTCAGCACGCCGAAAACCTGCAGCAGCCAGAGCACAACGGCGATCACAATAACGATGTTGATGATCTTCTTGATGGTCGGGTCCATCGGAATATAGGTGTTCACCAACCAGAGCAGCACGCCCACGACGATCAGCGTGACGACCAATGTAATCAGCGGCATGGCGGTTCCTTTACGGCAGGGTGAGCAGGGCGGCGCGGACGGCGCGGATCAGGGCCATTTCGCGGTCGGTGCCGTGGGTGACGGCGAGCGCTTCCATGCCGGCTAGATCGAGTGTTCGGAGGTGCGCCACCGCATCAGCGAGCGAGCGCATCTGTATCTGAAAGACCACTCTATCCATCGCCCCGCTCCCGACGTCTGGCGATCATGGCCTCTTTGGTCTTGCGCGCGTGCGCTGCGGCCTGGGCAGCCGTACGCGGGCCAGTGTCGCGCATGGTGACGCCATGCTGGCGTAGGAGCCGGTAAATAGTCGAGGGCGTGCAGCCTGCTTTGCTGGCGATCATGGGGCCGCTTTCGCCCGCGCGGTACAGCGTGCAGATTTCGGCGGCGCTCAGTCGGAGCGGCTTGCCGGGGTTGGAACCCGGCGGGCGTACGGTGCCGCCCGCGGCGCGGACGATGACGAGGACGGTGGTGCCGCAACAGCCGGCGCGAAACCCTACTGAGCACGCGTCGAGTCCAGACGCGTACAGTTCGACGATCTGCTCATCCGTCAGCAGCTTGGCGACGGGCCTACCTCGCCGATACGAAACCACATGTTTTACCCCTGCCAGATGCTCTGGCGGAGATTAACACATTAACCGCTAATGCCGTGGTATCGCACGGGTAGTGGGGCTTTGGGAGTAATCCGACGAGTCAATGCTGCACGAGCGAACCGCATGCGAACTAAAGACGTCTCAATTACCGTGAAAAAGTCCGCGTTACTGGTCGTAGTCGGACTATTTCTTTGGCATATTTGTCCGAAACTGTACCGACATAGTGCAGATATACTGCTTCTGCGACCTCGTTCGGCGTTGCAGCGGGCGGCGTGGTGTGCTGAACTTGGGTTATGGAAAGGCCGCGACAATCTGGCACACATGCAACCTTTTGCCGGTTTGTCGCTCCGACCCCGGTTCGTTCTCGACTGAAGACCCGGACGCGGAAACAGAGGCCGCAAACTTGTCCTTGCGGTCTGCGACGTACGGGTGTGGAATGATGTACGAGTGATCTAAGTTCTTCTCCCCGTCTGGGGAGGTAGTGAGCGGCAGCGCTAAAGCCCACAGGTCCGGAAGATCTAACGGGTAACGGCGCTGCCGCACACCGACAACCGACTTTCGTCGGCCCGACAAAACGCAGCAGGTATCGCGCCCGCTGCGGCGTCTAAACCCACACAAGGAGTCTCGCCTTGGTGCGTCTGACCAGATATTCAGGCATAGATGCTAGCTCTGGCAAGCCTCGTAATGAAAAAAACGAGGAGGGTATGCTGCTCGCGTCAACAGCTGACGAGCAGGGTACCCGGCTCGCGTCACCCGAAACTCCTGATGATTGCCAACAATGCCGCGCCAACTATGACGTTCGTCGTAGTGTGCGCTCGGTCGCGCTCTGCATGGGCATCTACGTCTGCACGGCGGTGATCGGCTGGTCTATTACCGCCGTGGTCGTCGCACAGTGGTTCGGGCGGCCATGAGCGCCGGGCGCTCCGTCATCCCGCCGTCAGGCGATCTATCGGCCGAGCTTGCTCGGTCCGAGGTCTGGCGCTCGCGGTCGCTGCTCCGCGCCGTCCTGCTCGGCAATTTCGCGATCGATGCGGTGCTAGTGCTGGCGATCATCGCCTGGGCGTCGGCATGACTGGGCCGCGCCGCCTCACCCGGCCGACCGGGCAGCCGTCCAGCACCGGCATCCCCGGCTGCTACCGCCGGGAGGCCGACGATGACGGCGTCGCCTGCGCGCTGTGCTACAGCCCCGACACCCAGCAGACGCTGATGAGGAACTTTCCCTCGTGTTCTGGCTGTGTTGCCGGACAGTGGGCGGCGAAAATCTACTATGCCCAGCGGGGCGAGCCGTGAGCGCGATTAATCATTGCGCCGCAGCGCGCGCCGTGGTAGAGGAAAGCCGGGCGGCAGACTCCTTTCAACGCAGTTACCTTGCCGGTGGCGCGTTTATAGGTCCACGGTCTGCCGTCCGACAACTTTCTATTGCGCAGATAGTATCTGAGGAATGCGGAACTCGAACCCCTGCGTCGGCCGTCATCCGGCGCGGGGTTTTTTTGCAACAGCGTTGCGCAATTAAGCGTTGCATGCCAACCCGGCCGGGCGCACGCTGCCTCTGCACAGCACGACGACTCCTCCTTTCGAATAGCGGTAACTCACTAGACCTCGCGGCGCTCCAGGGCCGCGGGGTTTCTTTGCGTGCGTCAGGCGCGGCGAGAAGCTTCCAGCCCGACGCGGATCAAGTCAAGGATGGCGTCATTGAAGGAATTGTGACGCTGGACGAAGCGGTATTCGGTGACGTCTTCGAACAGATCCTTCTGTATCATCAATGTGGTTCTCTTGATATCAGGAGCCGGGAAACCGCCATCCTGCACAGCCAGCGTGGCAGCCGTATCGACCGCTTGCTGGGCCATGACGGCGTCAATCCGAAACCATTCGCCTTCAACCCGCCATTTGCGCATCAGCGAGTGAGCGTAAGTCTCCGCTTTGGCAATCAGACCCGCCGGGCACTCGATCTGGTATTCCACAGCGAGGCCATCGGCGAGGTCGCGCGAAACCGCGTGGTAGAGCTGGGCCATGCGCGCCTGGGGATTGTGCGAACGGCCGAGTTTCCGCACGCCGTCGTCGCGGCGGATCACATACAGGTACTGCGGCATGGCGGGTTACGCCGCGACCGTCTGCTCGGCCTGAAGCTGGCGGCGCAGCAGTTCGCGCACCGCTTCGCCTTCCGTGTCGATCTCGTTTTGGTGTCTCCACCGCTTGATCATCTGCCGAAGCTCCGGGTCAACGATGAAATTGATCCGCTCGGGCGTCTTTCGTGTGTCGCTCATGTGTCACCTCCTACTGCGTGCAATTTAGGCAGCATTTTTCTGATAATCAAGACCCTTGCATTCTCACTCTGTGCATCATATTATCATGTGCATCACAAACACAGTGAGATTTTCATGACCCACCCCGCCATCATTCAGCGCCGCGCGTCCTGCGTCGGCGACCTTCAGCAGACCTTCGCCTGCATCGATGCGTCGAGGCTCGAATACCTCGCCGGCATCCTGAAAAACTCCGGCTGCCCCGGCACGGCCGACCTCGCGCTGCGCTGGGCCGAAGAGCACCGCCTGCTCGCCGCCACGCTCAACGGCGAGCGCGCCGTCGGCGGCGAGGACAACCCCTTCGCGAACGCCGAGTTTGCCCCGAGGCACGAAGACCTGC
>Ga0307408_100000349_pt1 | contig 43324 bp, 39 predicted proteins | sample 322Cmetagenome_FD_202116 | JGI IMG/M metagenome (GOLD analysis project Ga0307408, IMG submission 202116) | Maize rhizosphere microbial communities from greenhouse at UC Davis, California, United States - 322HYB-C-3 | ecosystem: Host-associated > Plants > Roots > Rhizosphere > Soil | place... | reverse complement strand
GTTTTTGAGCTGAGCTGTTTGTTTGCACCTGAGAGTGCTCTGGGGGCAGTTCCGTTCACGTTTGCCGAAACTAAGGCAAACAGTACCGCCAAGCTTAGGGCATTCTGGGAAAGCGGTGCAGCAATCGACTTTGCCGGCAGTACCGATCCTCGAGCCAAAGAGCTGGAAAGGAGAGTGGTAACTTCTCAGTACCTTACCAAAATTCAGTGTGCCGGTTCATTTCCTCCGCAGGAGACTGGTTTAACATTTAACAGCTGGTTTGGGAAGCCTCATTTGGAAATGCATTGGTGGCACGCAATCCATTTTGCGCTCTGGAACCGGGAAAATTTGATGGCTAAATCGCTCGACTGGTATTTTACAGTTGAAGATAAGGCAAAGGAAATTGCCCAAAGACAGGGCTTTAAGGGTGCTCGCTGGCAGAAAATGACCGATCATGACGGGCTCGAAAGTCCTTCGTCGGTAGGTGCGTTTATCATCTGGCAACAACCTCACCCTATTTACATGGCCGAGTTGCTTTACCGCGATAATAATGACAAAGCTGTTCTTGAAAAATACAAGGATATAGTTTTTCAAACGGCCGAGTTTATGGCTTCGTTTACCGTATGGGATGCTGAAAAGAAGCGTTACAATCTGGGCAAAGGTTTAATTCCGGCTCAGGAAGTTTTCAAAGCGGTTGATACATACAATCCAACTTACGAACTGGCTTATTGGGATTGGGCGCTTCGTGTTGCTCAAAAATGGCGTGAACGCTTAGGTATGCCAAGAAATGCTGACTGGGACGAGGTGATTAATAAAATTGCTCCGCTGCCAAAATTGAATGGTGTTTATCTGTCAACAGAAAATACGCCAGATTCTTTCACCAACGAAGAGTGGTTGCGCGACCACCCTTCTGTTCTGGGTGCTTTAGGAATGGTTCCAGCCTCACCAAAACTAGACAAAGCAACCATGCAACGCACATTCGATACAGTTTGGAAAGTTTGGCAATGGCCTGATACCTGGGGCTGGGATTTCCCAATGACTGCTATGACTGCAGCTCGTTTGGGTAAGCCCGATAAAGCAATCGATGCTCTGTTTATGAATATTCAAACCAACAGATACCTGAAAAATGGTCATAACTATCAGGACGGTCGCTTACGTATTTACCTCCCCGGAAACGGTGGTGTACTGGCTACTGTAGCTATGCTTGCCGGTGGATGGGATGGTTCGGTTGGCGTTAATCCTGGCTTTCCGAAAAATGGAAAATGGGTAGTGAAATCTGAAGGATTTAAAAAGATGCCGTAGTTGCGGTGGGATTAACTTTAACGCTGTCAGTGGTTTTATAACCCTGACAGTCGTTGGTATATGACTGGTGCTATTACCTGTTGTCCTTCTTTGTAACGAGGATACCTTTGGTTGGCATTGTAAAGACTTAAATGAGATTCAATGGGCTTGCAAACTAAATTTTGCAGGAGTTGTCTATATAGTTAACTTTGGTTGTGAATGAAAGACAAGTTCTTATAAAAACTACTTTTTAGATTTTTATAGAAGCCTTAATGACCCTGTTCAACGAAAAATTGAGTGGACGCTTAATTTAATCCGTATCACTAAACATGTTCCGGAGAAGTATTTCAAGCATATCGAAGGGACTAAAGGTCTTTATGAAATAAGGGTAGAAGTAGGTAGCAATATTTTTAGGATTTTTTCATTTTTTGACAAGGGAAATTTAGTTGTGCTCGGAAACGGCTTTCAAAAGAAGTCGCAAAAAACTCCTAAACAAGAGATCGAAAAGGCACTTAAAGTAATGGAGGAATATCAAAATGAAGAATAAGGCGAATGTTACTACTTTGGACGAGCTTCTTGACAATAAATATGGAAAAAAAGGCGAACCTGCCCGTGAACAATGGGAGCAGGAATTCGAAGCTTTCCGGCTCGGGGTGCTGTTGGAACAAGCCAGACTAAAACTTGGAATGACTCAGGAAGAACTTGCCGAAAAATGTGGCACTAACAAGTCTTACATCTCTCGAATAGAAAATAATGCTTCTGATATTCGGCTTTCGACTCTGATGAAGATTATTCATACAGGACTTGGCGGCCATCTGAAACTTACCTTAGACTTGTAAAGCAAGTCGCAAATATCTGCGTATTGTCCTCGTTTGTTACGAGGATACCTGTGGTTGGTATTTGGAATGCCCGTTTGCTTGCCAGTGTGTGAAATGTTTGGATCTCAAACACTCTCCTAAATGATGGCGATAAAGGGCTTCAGCCTTGTATTTCGCTCTATTTCCAAAACTCTGCATTTAAAAATAAACCCTTACACCATACCCAACTCGCACAATATCCAAAAACGACATCGAATCCTTATTCTTAAACCAACTCACGGCATATAGTTCATTCGTATTCAACTCAGAATAAATTCCAATAGCGTCTATCCTCGTTTTTGGCAATAGTTTTTTACCGTTCAATTTCAATTCAGAGCTCAGAGAAACATGTATCCGAGTAGATCTCGACCACCAGTAGTAGCCTTTAGAATATTGCCCTTCATTCCAGTTTTCAAATTTATCTCCCGGATGGAAAGAAACGAAAGTCCCAGGGTTTAGTGGGTAAATTCCTGCGATGTCTTTTATCCCAATACGTATCGGTCGGTAAAAAAACTTAGCAGCGAAAACATCCAGGGGGCCACCTTTACTTTCTGGCACATGGCCGTATGTGAAATCCAGGCTCCCTCTTTTATTTCTGAACAGGTCGTAGCTGATGCCTCCGCTTACAAATCCTATGCTTCCACCATACTGGCTAACAGCTCCGTCGGGTATTAATTTTCTCAGGAACTGAGCATCAGCACGTAAGGAAGATAAAATAAAGAAGAGCAGCAATGTAAGTTTAGAAGTTAATAACCTTATGTGTAAGCTTTCCATTAACAATCTCAATTAAATAAAACTCCTTTTTAGCCGCCGTATTGGCCACGATAAACGGAGTGGTAGAATTATAAGGGTAATACACATGTGATTGATTGATGTGTGCATGCATGGATGCCAATACCTTCTTATTGCCAGTTATTAAATCGGCATAAGGCTTTTCCAGCTTGGGATCAAAATCGTTAATAAATGACGGAATATGCGATATCGCCACATAATTCTTAACCCCTTCCTGAGGTTTCATTTCGGTGCTTAACCAGTTTATGTTCGGGATAGAACCGTCGAAATTGTATTCCCGACTGTTTGAGTCATAGCATACAAACTTCACGCTGTCGTAAACAAAACAGAAGTTCTCCTCCCCATACATTCTTCGGTAAATATCTTTTCCGTTTGCCGAAATATCGTGATTACCCAATATACCGATATAGGGCACTTTAATATCAGAATAGATGTCATTAATCCATTCCATTTCCTGATACAATCCAAAATCTGAGATATCCCCGTTTATCACCACAAAATCCACCCCTTCAATGGAATTAATTTTTGTAACCATGCTTTTGCAGGCACTATAAGCTCTTTGAGTATCGCCCGTTAATACGAACCGAACAGTGTCATCATTAGTTTGAGAGTATAATTTCGATATGTTTTTCTTGTTTAGATCTGATGGTGTGTTTGAGTCGAATTTTTGATTCGGGCTATACTCAACCTGTCCGCACCCCCATAGGAGGAGCGCCAGTAAGTATAAATATGTTTTCATGAATAGACATTAGTAGATGTTTATTTAATAAAACATAAAGCAGTCCATTGTTCGCAGTTGCAGAAAAAATTACACTACTTTTGGCTGATTTTTAAGAAATACATTCATACATGATAAAAAATCTGCGAGCAGTTTTAAGATATTTTTTAATCTGGATATTGTTTTTTTTTCTTGAAAGGCTTGTTTTTTTGTTGTTCTTTGCTTCAAAATTGAATGGAGTGCCATTTGGCGAAATGGTGAAGGGCGTTTTCTATGGCATGTGGATGGATGTTTCCACCGCCGGATATTTTAGTGTATTGCCTCTCCTCGGTTTTATTGTGTGGTGGTTAATACCCTCAGTAACTATAAAAAAGCAATGGATTTGTATCTATTTTAGGACGCTGATTATCCTTTCATCCCTCATTACCGTAATTAACCTAAACATCTACCGCGAGTGGGGATCGAAAGTAAGCCGCCGTGCATTTGAATTTCTGCTAGCCTCTCCGGGTGAGGCTCTGGCAAGTAGTATATCATCGCCGCTTCTTTTATCATCTATTATTTTGATCGCTTTAATCGCAACAGGCTTCTGGCTTTCAAAATTTGTGGTAAATAATAGCCCGAAACAAGGGAAATTCAAATATAAACTTCCTGTAGCACTGCTTTTAATGGGACTCAATTTTCTGGCCATTCGCGGCGGCTGGCAGCTTGCGCCGATGAATGAAAGCATGGCCTATTATTCCTCTACACCAATTCTAAATCATGCTGCTGTAAACACAGAATGGGCACTCCTGCATTCGCTGATGAGTGGTTCGGGGAACAAAAATCCATTTGAGTTTTATAAAAAAGAAGAAGCTGAAGCCATCGTACATGAGCTTTATCCCCAGGTTAGCAGCGATTCTACCCAAAGCATTTTAAGTGTTAAGCATCCCAATATCGTTTTGGTGATTATGGAAAGTTACACAGCCGATGTGGTAGAGAGCTTGGACGGCGAGAAGGGATTGAACCCGGGTATTGAAAGAATGTTAAAACAGGGTATACTTTTCGATCGCATCTATGCATCTGGTGACAGGACGGATAAAGGTGTGGTTTCAGTGCTTAGTGCTTTTCCTACTCAGGGTATGAAAAGTATTATGAAAGAGAATACCAAACAGGCAAAGCTGCCCTCTCTTTTTAAATCATTAAAGGCTTTAGGCTATCAGGGAACTTATTATTACGGTGGCGAAACCGAGTTTGCCAATATGAAATCCTACCTGTTAAACACCGGTTGCCAGGAGTTAATTGACAAATCAAACTTTGAAGAGAAAGACATGAACTCCAAGTGGGGAGCTTATGATGATGTGGTTTATAAAAGAGTACTCGATGATTCGCAAAATAAAAAGCAGCCATTCTTTAGTACCCTGTTGACCTTGACCAATCATGAACCCTTCGAGCTCCCTGTAAAGGCTAAATTTAAAGGAGATGCGGTGGAAAACAAGTTTAGAAGTACAGCTTATTATACCGATTCTTGCCTTACAGCCTTCATAAATACAGCGAAGAAATATCCCTGGTATAAAAATACGCTCTTTGTCGCCGTCGCCGATCATGGCCACCGCCTGCCAAAAAACATCTACGAAATTTATGATGCTCACCGGTACCGAATTCCTTTATTCTTTTTTGGAGAAGTTATTAAACCCGAATATCGTGGCACAAGGGTAAGCAAGGTAGGCAGTCAAACAGATATTGCAGCAACACTTCTGGGGCAAATTGGAGTCACTCACTCAATGTTTCCATGGAGCAAGGATTTATTCAATAGCGAGGTAAAAGGACATGCTTTTTACAGCTGGGAGAATGGCTTCGGTTTTGTAAATGCAGAAAACAAAGCCTTAACCTATGATAATACCAGTAAATCCGTAGTGTATACATCAGATGGATTTAAAGATAACGACAGCAGTTCACTTCGGCATGCAAAGGCTTATATGCAGCGGGTATTCGCGGAGTTTTTATCATATTAGCGTTCAAAGCTGCAACAAGCAATCACCTTCTTTGCTCCTTTAAAATAAGCATCATACAAGAACTGCGCCTCTGCGAGCCAATTCTCTGCGATTGAATGTCACACACACACACACATCTCTGCGAGCTAAATTCCATCATGAAAACAACCGCGTCTCCCCGAGCCAACTTCCGCCACAAAAAAGCCTGTTGCACATTTTGCACAACAGGCTTACTCATTTGAACGTTGATTTTAGATGTTAATATTTTATAAGAGAGGGAGAGTAATCGTAAAGGTTGTGCCTACATTCACCTGGCTTTCAACTGTTATGCGTCCACCTAGTGATTCAATTTGAGTTTTAGTCATATGTAAACCTAAACCACGGCCTTCTTTATCAAAATTAAATTTCTTATACAAACCGAATAATTTATCCCCTACACTTTTCAAATCCATACCCAGTCCGTTGTCTGCAACTTTTAATACAAGGTTTTCGCCTTGTTTCTGTGCCGTAATGTTAATAATTGGCGCAACATCATCGTTTTTGTATTTGATGGCATTGCTTATTAGGTTGTATAAGATGCTTTGTATATAACTCTTTATAGACTTTACACTTGCAACCTCCGGAGCCAGATTTAAATCGAATGTGGCATTGCTTTCTTTTATTTGTCGTTTCAGGTTGTTCTTTATTGATTGAATAAGATCTTCAAAGCCTACAGTTTCGAATTTCTCGTTCATTGGTTTTCTCGATGAAAGAACCAGGTTCAGATCCTGAATAATGGTATCGATAGATTGAGCGGCATCGGCTATGAAGTTAACCAGCTCGCCAGTTTCAGAAGCTTGCTCCTGGTAATGAAATTTAATGATTTCTGTAAGACCAATAATGTTTGCAATTGGCGAACGAAGATTGTGCGATACAATGTAATTAAACTGCATTAACTCATTGTATTTGTGGTTAAGCTCGGTAATTAAACCCTCGTGTTGTTTTTCAAGGGCCTTTACGGCAATGTGTTCAACTTTTTCGCGGGTAATGTCGGTTACAAAGCCCTCTACATCTAAAATCGCGTCCCTCTCATCATAAGTGGCGTTTAAAACATCCTTAACCCATTTCACCGAACCGTCTTTACAAAGAATGCGATATTCTTTCGGCTCCGAATGCTGTCCGAAAGGCTGAGTGGTATCAATTGATAGAACTGCGGCCTTGTCTTCTGGATGCACAATATTGATAAAATCGATATCCAGTAACTCCTCAACCGTGTACCCTGTTAAAGCCAAACAACCTTGACTTGCGTAAATCAACGTTAAATGCGGTGGGGAAGTAAGCTTATAGAACATCCCATGAAGGTTTCTTAGTAATCCTTCAGAGATTGTTAAATTAATTTTGCGATCCTCTTCTACTACTGACTGAGCCATGACAATAAACCTTACCCTTTCTAACTTAAATTATTAGCTGGTGTCTTTAAAAAGACAAATCAAATACCACAATTAGAAAGGCTGGCTTGTTTTGAGTTTTTGTTAATAATTGTAAGCTTTTATTGGGAGTATTTTGTGTAAGGAGCCATTTAAATTTAATTTCCATTGAATCTAATTTCTCCATACGCTTTTCTTGCAAAAAATTGTTGATGATAAACATCCCCAAAAGTTCCCGTTTTTGTGGATGCTAACTGAATTGTGGAAGTTCAAGATCAGGATGAAGCAGGTTGCCGAATTCCCGTTTTGTTACTAAAATTGAAGCTTTAACGAATGATTTATTCATAAGGAGGGAGTGGTTTGTTTTGAATCGGCTTAACGACGTATATCTGGTATAATCGATTAATTTATGACGAATATAACTGACGACAATATGAAAAATTGTCGTTACAAGCTTTGTAAGTCAAAATGCTATAGTAATACCATATAGCTTTGTTAAATAAATGAACCGTTTTAAACACGTACGTGCACAATACGCTTTCGGGTAACTAGATTTCTGATAACAAATCAGTTTTATTTTTAGCCGGAATAGGGGAACCTCACTTAGAGTAACACAAAATGAAGAAACAAAACTGATTTTACGATCTTCAGTCAATAAAGAACTGCGGATATACAATACATACAATCGTTACCGAACAACGCTTATATACATTATGCAGAACCCTCAATCCCGTTTAGTTATCGCCTGGGAGAGCGTGGCTTACAATCAGCCGCCACATTCGGGCTTTTACATAGGTGAGGATATGCAGCCAGCGCCCAAACCAAATATTCTCTAAATAAAGCACATACTAAAAATAAATCTTTATGAACTTCAAACTCAAGCTTAAAAGGTTATTACCTGTGATAGTTTTACTATCAGGGCTTATTCTGGCATTCAAGCAGGAAAAGAATCCTACCATTTACATTATCGGCGATTCAACGGTAAGAAATTTCGGAGGCCTGCAACGCGGCTGGGGAACTTTCCTTTCTTCATTGCTGGACACTACCAAAATTAATGTAAATAACCAGGCAATGGCCGGCCGTAGCACCCGCACCTTTATAAAGGAAAAGCGCTGGGCAAAGGTTGATTCGATGATTAAACCGGGTGATTATTTATTAATGCAGTTCGGTCATAACGAAGGCTCGGTGCCCGATACTGGTAAAAATGGTTACCGTGGCGTATTAAAAGGTACTGGCGAAGAAACCAAAGAACTGACCTGGAAAGACGGGACGATAGAGCAGGTGCATACCTATGGCTGGTACATCCGCAAGTTTATCCGCGAAGCTAAGGCGAAAGGTGCCAACCCAATGGTGGTTTCTATGATTCCACGCAATCAGTGGAAAGATGGGAAAGTACTTCGTGCGGATGATAGCTATGGCAAATGGGCAAAAGAAGTTGCCGAGCAGGAAGGAGTTCCTTTCATTGATCTGAACAAGATTACTGCCGATAAATATGACGAGTGGGGAGCAGAAAAGGTAAAAGGCTATTTCGAACGCGATCATACACATACCAACGAGGCAGGTGCCCGCATAAATGCTTCATCGGTGGTAGAGGGAATTAAAGCGCAAAAAAACAATCCTCTAAACAAGTACATCAAAAAGTAGTCCTTCGGGGCTGAATAACTTAGCATCATATTTTTTTCTCAATGAATAACGCAAATTTAAAATCCAGGCTGGCTGGCTTCACTTCTTCGAAGCTTAGTCTGAAATCTCTTTTATTGATCTTCGCTGTTGTATTGCTATCATCTTTTGTGATGAAAAAACGCGAAAAACCAACCTTGTTCTTAATCGGCGACTCGACTGTGAAGAATGGAAAGGGAAAAGGAGATGGTGGCCTGTGGGGATGGGGAAGCTTTCTGCACGAGTATTTCGATACTGCACGTATTTCGGTAAAAAACGAAGCCTTAGGCGGTACAAGCACCCGTACGTTTATGTATCGCGGTAGATGGGAGGCTGTGCTTCCGCAGATAAAGAAAGGCGATTATCTGATGATGCAATTCGGCCATAATGATGCCGGGCCGCTAGACGATACAGCCAGGGCAAGAGGCACTATTCAAGGGATTAGCGATGAATCCAAAGAGATCTATAATCCCATCATAAAACAAAACGAGGTGGTGCACAGCTATGGCTGGTATCTTAAAAAGTTCGTTGCTGATGCAAAGGCAAAAGGAGCTACCGTGATTATATGTTCTCCTATTCCTCGCAACGCCTGGAAGGATGGCAAAGTTAACCGCGCCAATCAGGATTATGGGAAATGGGCACAAGAGACTGCAGGACAGTGTGGAGCATTCTTTATCGATTTAAATACGTTAATTGCCGACGATTATGATGCCGAAGGTGAGACCAAAGTGAAGACGGATTATTTTAACACAAAAGATCATACCCACCCGATTGAAGCGGGCGCCCGACTTAACACTTTAAAGGTGGTTGAGGGAATCAAGGGAATTAAAAACCTTTCGCTAAGAAAGTATTTAACCAGGCAAGCCATAAAGTAAACACAAACTCAGAAATATAACATGACTAATTCATCCTGGATTAAGGCTACCCTTGCGGGGATTTTTATCGCCTTATCAAGCACCCAGTTGCATGCACAGGAGCTTCCGAAACGTAAGGACGTTTTAAATGTAATGAGGCTTACCAATAAGTACTTCATGAATCTTTGGCCCGATGCCGGTAAACCGATCGTAACCAATAAAGAGCGGCCAAGTAACATCTGGACCAGGGGCGTTTATTATGAAGGATTAATGGAGCTTTATCGTGTTGATCCTAAAAAGAACAACAAAAAAGCCTACTACAATTATGCTGTTCAATGGGGTGAAAAGCATAGTTGGGGTTTACGAAGCGGTATAGCCCGCGAGCGTCAGAATGCCGACGATCAAACCTGCGGTCAAACTTATATCGATTTGTATCTTATCGATAAAAAGGATGAACGCATAAAAGATATTAAGGCTGCAATTGATGGAATGCTGGCCAGTGACAGGGTGGATGACTGGTCATGGATTGATGCCATTCAAATGTCGATTCCGGTATTTACCCGTTTGGGCGTTTTGTATAACGATAGCAGATATTTCGATAAGATGTATCAGATCTATAATTATTCAAAAACCAAACACGGAGGCAACGGACTTTGGAACCCGGCTGATAAATTATGGTGGAGAGATAAAGACTTTGTTCCTCCCTACAAAGAGCCGAATGGCGAAGATTGCTACTGGTCCAGAGGGAACGGTTGGGTGGTGGCAGCATTAGTTCGTACGCTGCAATTACTTCCTAAAACAGATCCTCACTACAACGAATATCTGCAGGATTATAAAGATATGTTGCAGGCTTTAATCCCAATTCAGCGCCAGGATGGCTTTTGGAATGTAAGCTTGCACGATCCATCAAACTTCGGAGGCAAAGAAGCTTCGGGAACGGCCTTATTTGTTTATGGCATGGCCTGGGGAGTAAATAATGGCATCATTGACCGAGCTATATACCTGCCGGTTTTATTAAAAGGCTGGAACGCAATCGCAAAAGAATCTGTTCATCCAAACGGAAAACTGGGTTATATTCAAGGAACTGGAAAAGAACCTAAGGATGGCCAGCCGGTAAGTTTTACCAGCACTCCCGATTTTGAAGATTACGGCTTAGGCTGTGTGTTGATGGCGGGTAGCGAAGTATATAAATTGAAATAAATTTTAGGGAATATTGTAGAAGTGTCAGGCGTCAACTGCGGCGTCAGACACTTTTTTGCGTTAATATCATCCCTCCAATAATAAACAACCAATGACTAAATTTTTCAAAACCCTTTTGGCTTTCAGTATGCTAACTGCGGCCGCAAACGCACAAAATGCGGGCAACTACAGCTCCGGATTTAAGCGTCAGGGGAACGAGATTTCATTCAGCACAAATGCGGCCGATGTTAAGATCGAGTTTTGCACGCCGGGAATGTTTCGGGTAAGAACATCCTGGAGCAGGCAGTTCGAAGCCAATGAAAATCTGATGGTTGCCAATTATAATTGGCCGCAGGTACAACTAAGTTCCACAGAGAACACGGATCATTTTCTGCTGCAATCCGAAAAACTGAATGTAAAAGTTTACAAGGCTCCTTTCCATATTGATGTTTACACAAAGGATGGAAAAATGCTGTCGGCAGATAAAGGATCAGCTAAGCAAGGCGATTCGATAATAAACCGCCGTCAATTGGCAGCCGATGAACATTTTTTTGGCTTTGGCGAAAGAATGGATTTCATTGATCAAAGAAACAAAAGCTTGAAATTGAACGTCGGCCGCGGCAAAGGCTTGCCCCATGCAGTTGGAGCCTATAATGTTCTGGAAGCCAATTACTGTCCAACCCCATTCTTTATGAGTACCCTGGGATATGGCATTTTCCTTCACAACCCTTTTGCCACTGAGTGGGATATGGGAAAAGACGCTCCCGATCAATACAGCTTTAAAGCGGTTGATGGCGAATTGGATTACTACTTTATGTATGGTCCTGCTTTTCCATCCATACTTGAAGATTATACAGCCTTAACCGGTCGTGCACCTTTGTTACCCAAATTTGCTTTAGGTCTGCACGCCGGAACCTATAGCGGAGGCACCTGGGGTCACGAAGAATTAACTTCTGACGCTTACGTTATCCAACTGGCTAAAAAGTACCGCGAGTTAGGCATTCCGGTAGATTTACTTTGGTTAGATTCTACCTGGAGAATTTTTGGCAAAGATGGAGGTAAAGGCGCAACATCATTTGAATGGCGAGAAACCTTCAAAAATCCAAAAGGAATGTTCGACAGCCTTTATGCCATGAACTTCAAAATGGTAGGCTTGCATCTTCGTCCGCGTTTTGATAATGGAAAAACGTTAAATCTGTTAGATCAGGCAAGAGCCAAAGGTTTGGTTTATCCGGAGATAAATAGCAAAGGCGAAAATAAAGGTGAGTTTGTGAATTTCTTCGATCAAAAGTCGGTGGACTGGTGGTGGGAGAATGGTGTGATGAAAGTTGGATCTCTGGGAGCAAAATTCCTGAAAACCGACGAAGGAAGTGCTTTTGGAGGTCTCGCAAATGAAAGTGATAAAACTGGCCCAACAGATCGTACTGCCCAAAAGCTACACAATGTTTTCCCGGTTGCGTATGCACGGGCGCCGTTCACCAAATTCCAGGAGTTTAACAAAATCCGGGGTTTAAATCAAACCCGCGAAGGCTATACCGGTATACAGCGCTATCCCTTCATTTTCGCGGGCGACTGGCCAAGCGAATGGCAATACTTTGCTCCGGTAATTAAGGCTGGTATCAATATCGGAGTTTCAGGTGTGCCCTATTGGTCGCATTGTATGGGTGGTTTCGAGCACGTTGCCGATCCTGAATTGTACATGCGTTGGGTTCAGTTCGGAATGTTCAGTCCCATCGCCTTGGTTTTCGGAATGGAGCATCCTCAGTATAAAGAACCGTGGTCTTACGGAGAGCAGGCACTCGCTAATTTCAAAAAGTACGATGTGCTGCGCTACCGTTTAATGCCCTACATTTATAGCAATGCCTATACTGCATTTCAAAGCGGTATGCCATTAATGCGTGCACTTGTACTCGAACATCAAAACGATGCAAATGTGTATGACATTGGCGATCAGTATTATTTCGGTAACAATCTGATGGTGTGCCCGGTAACAACTAAAGGCGCACAAACCCGCTCTGTGTATCTGCCGGAAGGCAAATGGCTTGACTACTGGACTGGTAAAAAGTACGAAGGTAAGCAGTACGTACACATAGTTACGCCGGTTGATACTATCCCTGTGTTTGCTAAAGCAGGAGCTATTATTCCAATGCAGCCCGAAATGAAATATACCGACGAAAAGCTGGTAAGTGAATTGACGCTGGATATTTTTCCCGGTGCAAATTCAACGTTTGATCTGTATGAAGATGACGGTTTAAGCCTTGATTACAAACAGGGGAAATTCTCTCTTACAAAAATTACCACTAACGGTTTATCAGGTGCATTTAAAGTGAATATCAGCAAAGCTACAGGTGCTTACCAGCCTGCTAACCGTACTTATCTGGCAAAGGTAAGGTGGGCAGATAAAGCTCCACTAAAAGTAACAGAAAACGGAAAGGTGGTTAAAGCTGCAGTTGCTGCCAATGCCTTAACAAAAGCCGGATGGTATTTTGATGAGAAAGGCAAAGTGCTTTACATAAAGAGCACAGGTACACAGAAAAATAATGTAGAACTAATTGTTAACTACTAAATTATAAACAAAGGAGATGGCAAAGATTGCTTTCAAAATGAAGCTGAAACCAGGCTTCAAAGAAGAATATAAAAAACGCCACGATGAGATCTGGCCGGAGCTGAAGATGTTGCTGAAGGAAAATGGAGTAAGTGATTATACCATATTTCTGGATGAAGAAACTAACAGTTTATTCGGAGTGCAGCAGCAAAGCGGCGGGCAATCTTCTCAGGATTTGGGGAGCACCGCAATAGTTCAAAAGTGGTGGGCTTACATGGCAGATATTATGGATACAAACCCGGATAATTCTCCGGTAACAGTTCCATTAGCAGAGGTTTTTCACATGGATTAGGCACCAACCTATAAGGTTTTTAAAACCTTATAGGTTTTTTGCTTTTAAGGGATTGAATTTTTATGAAACTCAATAAACACACGCTACTACTAATGGCCGGTTTGGCGACAGCAGGCATCAACGCACGTGCTCAGTCAAGCATCTGGCCGGAAATAAAAAAGGAAACTCGTCCATGGACCCGTTGGTGGTGGATGGGCAATGCTGTAGATGAAAAAAATATCTCCAGCCTTTTAGAAATCTATAACAAAGCTGGAATCGGAGGGGTCGAGATTGCACCAATTTATGGCGCAAAAGGCTTTGAGAAAAGGTATCTTCAATACCTCTCTCCAGAGTGGTTAAAGCAATTAAATAACACCGTACAAAAAGCCGGAAGCCTCGGCATGGGCGTTGACCTTACCAATGGAACCGGCTGGCCCTTTGGCGGACCTCAGGTTAGTCCAGAGTTTGCAGCTTCAAAAATCATCGTTCAGCAATACCAGGTAGAACCAGGGAAGCTTCTTTCTGAAAAGATAACCCTGAAGGATCCTAAAGCCGGATTCAATAAATTTCAGGCATTAACCGCTTATAGCGATAAGGGCGAAACCTTGTTGCTTACGGATAAAGTTGCAGCCGATGGTACGCTGAATTGGGTTCCTAAGCAAGGCAAATGGCAGCTGTATGCCACCTTTAGCGGTCGAACCCGTCAAATGGTAAAGAGAGCGGCTCCGGGTGGAGAAGGTTTTACATTAAACCATTTCTCAAAGGCAGCACTCGACACCTATTTAAACCGCTTCGATAAAGCGTTTAACAATGTTTCTCCGAAAGTCAGGTCGTTTTATAACGATAGCTATGAGGTTTACAATGCCGATTGGTCCGACGATTTCTTCAATGAATTTCAAAAAAGAAGAGGGTATGATCTTCGGCTTTTCGTTCGCGAGCTAAGCAGTAAAGACAGCACTTCGCAGCAGATTGCCCGCTTAAAATCAGATTATCGGCAAACCATGGGCGAGATGCTTTTGGATAATTTCACCAAGCCATGGACAGAATGGGCACATAAATACAATGCCTTCAGTAAAAATCAGGCGCACGGTTCGCCGGGTAACTTGTTAGACCTGTATGCTGCTGTAGATATTCCGGAATGCGAAACTTTCGGCTCAAGTTATTTTCCAATACCAGGCTTACGCCGAGATAGCGCTGACATACGCAACGTAGATCCAGATCCGGTAATGCTCAAATTTGCTTCATCAGCTGGGCACGTAGCTGGCCATAACCTGATAAGTTCGGAGACATTTACATGGCTAACCGAGCATTTCAAAACATCATTATCTCAGGCCAAACCCGAGGTCGAACAGGTTTTTCTATCAGGAGTGAACCACGTTTTTTATCATGGTACAACCTATTCTCCCGAGGATGTAAAATGGCCGGGATGGCTGTTTTATGCTTCAGTCAATATGGTTCCGGCGAACAGTTTCTGGACTCACTTGCCGGGATTAAATACTTACATTACCCGGGTTCAATCCGTACTTCAAGCCGGAAAATCAGATAATGAATTGCTGATTTATTGGCCGGTTTATGATGCCTGGAATAAAGCAAAAGGAATGGATATGCCGTTAAAAGTTCATGATATTGACATTTGGTTGCATCCAACTCCTTTTTACAAAGACGTAACATCTCTACAAAAAGCCGGTTATTCGCTTGATTTTGTTTCGGATAATCTCCTGAAAAATACATCCGTAACAGCTGGACTTTTAACAACATCCGCCGCTGCTTCGCCTTATAAAGTTCTAATTGTACCGAAAGCAGAAATTGTTCCGGCGGAAACATTGGAAAAGATCCTTCAGCTGGCTAATCTTGGAGCTACAGTGATTATTCAGGAAATGCCGCAGGATGTTCCGGGTTTAAGCAATCTGGAAAGCAACCGCAAAAAGTTTAAGGACCTTCTTTCTCGTTTCACTTTTAACGACGTAAGTAATGGCATTAAAGAAATGAAAGCCGGAGCAGGCGTTGTATTACTGGCCGCAGATATTGAAAATGCTTTAAAATACAAAGGTTTAAAAGGAGAGCAACTAGCGGAAACGGGTTTGAAATTTATTCGCCGTCAGGATGGTCGCGACAAATATTATTACCTGGTAAACCATACAGCCAAAGCAATAGACCAGAATCTTAAGTTAAATGTAAACGCATCTTCGGTTACGTTAATGGATCCTCAAACGGGGAATGCCGGTAAAGCACAGTCGTCCGTTTTAAACGATGCAACGCAGGTGAAGGTGCAAATTTTGCCAGGCGAAGCTTTAATTCTAAAAGCGTCGACTGCCGAATCATCGGCTATAAATAATTGGCCCTATCTAAATGAAGGTTCAGCTCCTTTCGAAGTTAATGGAAAGTGGAATTTGCATTTTACTAGTGGAGGCCCATCTCTACCAGCCGACAAAAAACTTGAAAAATTGGTTTCCTGGACAGCGTTAGCCGATTCTGCTGCCCTGGCTTTTTCCGGTACAGCTGATTATACCATCACCTTTAAAATGCCAAAAGGCGATGCTAAAGAGTTTGTGCTGGATTTGGGTAAAGTCTGTGAAAGTGCTCATGTATGGGTAAACGGTCATGACGCAGGTATTCTTTGGGGAATTCCATTCAAAGCCCGCATCGGGCAGTTTCTAAAGCCTGGGCAGAAAAATACCATTCGTGTAGAAGTTGCCAACCTTATGGCTAACCGTATCCGCGACACCGATAGAAAAGGCATCCAATGGCGTAATTATAACGAGATAAACTTTGTAAATATCAACTACCAAAGCTTTAACGCCGCTAATTGGAAACCCCAGCCTTCAGGGCTTATTGGACCAGTAACGATTACTGCATATAAATAAGCTATTTAAAAACCTATGAGGTTTTGAAAACCTCATAGGTTTTTAGGCACCGGTTACGGAAACAGCTGCTTTTAATCTCCAAGGCTGGACACTTAGTTGCCTCACCTCAACAAGCCTCATACCTTGCTCCAAATCATACCTATTGTAAAATATTATCCGATTTTTAATACTTTCTTATTACTTTAGAATTGATTTTTCCAGTGTTAGATGAAGCCCACCAAGATTTTCGACTTTATTCATATTGATGAATACTCCGCTACTCCCAAATATCTTCAGTTAACTAATTCAATTTTAACGGCTATAGAGGCTGGTAAGATTAATAAAAATGATATGCTACCCTCTATAAATGAGGTTAGTTATGAGCTGGAGATATCGAGGGATACAGCAGAAAAAGGATATAAGTATCTTAAAAAAATTGGTGTCTTAGGTTCCATTCCGGGGAAGGGTTATTTTATCAAAGCAACAGATTTCAGGCAAACACTCCGTATCTGTATGCTTTTTAACAAATTAAGCTCACACAAAAAGATTGTTTACGATGCTTTCGTTGCGGCCCTTGGCGATCAGGTTGCTGTAGATTTTTATGTGTATAACAACGATCTAAAATTGTTCAAAAAGCTGTTGAGCAACAAGATGGAAGGCTATTCTCATTACGTAATTATTCCGCACTTTATCGAGGGCGAAAATGCTTACGAGGTGATCAATACCATTCCTAAAGAAAAGCTGGTGCTGCTGGATAAAAAAATACCAGGTGTTGAAGGCGAGTTTGCTGCGGTGTACGAAAACTTTGAAAAAGATATTTACAATGCGCTCGAACAAGCCCGTGAATCATTAAGTAGATACCACACCATTAAATTATTGTTTCCTGATAAAACGTATTATCCAAGAGAGATAAAGAAGGGCTTCCTTCGATTTTGCCAGCAGTACGCATTTAACCACCAGGTAATTGCCGACGTTGAAAATGTGAAGGTTAGCGAAGGCGAAGTATTTATCAGCTTAATGGAAGACGATCTGGTTACCCTGATCGAAAAAGTAATGATCAGCCAGCTCACTTTAGGTAAGCAGGTGGGCGTAATCTCCTATAATGAAACCCCTTTGAAAAAAATCATCTTAAACGGAATCACTACCATTTCAACTGATTTTCAGGAAATGGGAACCATCGCTGCGAACATGATTCTTCAAAATTCCCGCACACATGTGGAAGTGCCTTTTAAGTTGACGATGAGAAACTCACTGTAAGCGGGAATAATGTGGCGGTTTCCTGTGCTAATTAACTTGGGTTTTTAGCTGTTTAGCTGTTCGACCATGTTCCGAAGGGCATGTCGAACCAACAGATAAATAGGGATCTGTGATCCCCGGAAATAAACAAGGAATTCTCAATCTTGTCCTAATCAATTCAGTTTTATCCACAAAACGCAGCTGTCCAGCTGTTCGACCATGTTCCGAAGGGCATGTCGAACCAACAGATAAATAGGGATCTGTGATCCCCGGCAATAAACAAAGCGTTCTAAACCATGTCCTAATCAGTTCAGTTTTACCCACAACACTCAGCTGTCCAGCTGTTCGACCATGTTCCGAAGGGCATGTCGAACCAAAAGATAAATAGGGATCTCTGATCCCCGCCAATAAACAAAGCGTCCTAAATCTGTTCTAAACCGTTCAGATTTATCCACAAAACTTTTCCACAATCTGCGGAATAAAAATACTTATTTTCCAGAACACTTAATAAAAAGCCCTTGTTAACCTTCTGTTAATCAATTGGGTTTGATGTAGATGGATGGTGTTCTCGGCTGGAACGTTATTTGCTGAACATCGAACCTGCAATCAACCGAATGAATAACTAAAAATTGATTTATCATGAAACGGAACAGAGCTTCATCCATTAAAAGCTGGATTAAAACGATGGGATTCGAACTTACAAAATCCCATCTTCTGGATCACCGGACTAAGAAAGTCAAATATTACACCTTGGGTAATTTTGGTGTATACGAAGAAATTACGCCTGCCAAAAGGGTAGCTGAAAAGAAACAAAAGTTCATTTCCTGGACACCCTGGGGCGACTCCATTGAAGTACATTCCGTAAAAGAACTAAGTAAAGCCTACGAAGAGTTTATAGATTTTGACGCCAACGTAGCGCTTAACTGATCTTGTGTTAATGTTTGTAAGCCCGGGACATCAAGCGTTGATGGTCCGGGTTTTGTTTGCTACAAGTTGGTCAGTTTCGCTGCAAGCACTTCAGAAATTCGCCGATACGATTCCACACTCCAACCGGCAACATGCGGACTAAGGATAACTTTTTCATTTTCAGCAAGCTCCTTAAACCAGGGCTGCTCTAGCAATGCCGGTAATTTCTCGGTTTCTAATACATCAAGGCCCGCTCCAAGTATCCTACCAGATTTGATTCCATTCAAGATAGCCTGAGTGTTTACAACTTCGCCCCGGGCTGTGTTAAGAAAGAAGATCGGCCTGCGGAAATGAAACAAGTATTCATCGTTCACTAACTGGCGGGTTTCCCGGGTTAAGGGAATATGTAAACTTAGTACATCTGCCTGTTTTACAATCTGTTCCATGCTTACCTCCGTGGCAAACTCGTCGCTAAACCCTGTGATATACTTATCGTAGGCAATTACATTCACCCCAAAACTTTTAAGTTTCTGAGCAAAACAACGGCCCATATTTCCATAACCAATTATGGCTACAGTTCTCCCATTTAACTCTAAGCCACGATTACCTTCCCTATCCCAAATACCGTTTCTAACCTGGATATCGCTTCTGCGAAGATTGTTTAATAAAGATAGCAGCATCCCCAAGGCATGTTCTGCAACAGCGTCCCTATTACCTTCCGGGGCATTCAGTAGTTTTATTCCTCTGGTATGAGCAACAGCTTCGTCAATATTATCCAGGCCTGCTCCGGCTCTGGCAATAAATTCCAGTTTAACGCCCGCATCAATAATCTCTTTGTCGATCTTGAATTTTGTGCGAACAGCAATTCCCTCATATTCAGCAATGTTCGCCAATGTTTGCTCTCTGGTAAATTGAGGGAAATCATCAACAACATAACCCAACTTCTCTGCTTCTTCTTTAAATATCGGATGCAGTAAATCTGCTATAAGTATTCTTTTTTGTGGCATTAATCAGTTTATTAAAGGACGGTAGAATATTAAATTAAGCTCGCTCCTTAATATAGTTCGTTAGGTAAACAAAGTCCGCAACCGTCAGCCTTTCCGCTCTTAACTCCAGCATAGGTTCATCCGTCATTTTTTCTTTAGGCAATAAGGAAGACACCGCATTTCTCAACGTTTTACGTCGCTGATTAAAACCCGCTTTCACAACTTTCCAGAATAGCTTTTCATCACAATTCAGGGTTTGGTTTTCCTTGCGGGATAAACGGATAACAGCCGAAAGTACCTTTGGCGGCGGATTAAATACCCCTGCTTTAACCGTAAACAGATACTCAACATTATAATAAGCTTGCACAAAAACACTCAGAATACCATATTCTTTAGTACCTGCTTTAGCCGTGCAACGTTCAGCAACTTCTTTTTGGAACATACCAGCCATTTCCGGAATCATATCCCGGTTGTCCAATATTTTGAATAAAATCTGCGAAGAGATGTTATATGGAAAATTGCCAATAATGGCGAACTGGCCTTTGAAAACACTTTTAAAATCAAGCTCCAGAAAGTCGCCGTTAATCAATCGATCTCCCAACTGAGGATACTGTCTCTGAAGGTATTCGTATGATTCTGTATCCAAGTCAATTAGGTAGGTTTGATACTCAGTTTTTTGCAGCAAAAAATCAGAAAGTATACCCATTCCCGGACCAACTTCTAATACCTCCGTATATTTCCCTTCGGGCTTCAGGCTGTTTACAATTTTTAATGCGATGTTTTTATCGGTTAGAAAGTGCTGTCCTAAATGTTTTTTTGCTCTTACTGAACTCATTTTTAATATTTCTGCAAATAACGGAATAATTTAGTTTTGATTCAGATCATGTTCGGCTCTTGTTCAGTAAAATCGTAATGTTGAAAGGGTGCTTCCTTTCCATGATTAGATGATAACCGAATGAACGCTGAATGAAGTAGGAATGATAACAGGCTAAACATCGCTATAAGGCCGCTATAAGGTCGCTATAGTGTCGCTATAAGGTCAGTATAAACAAGAAAGTAAAATGATTTTATCTGGAAGGAAGGGTGAAGGTCTATTCAAAATTAAGGATTTCTGTTACAGGATATTCCGATTCAGGTAAAAATTCTTTCAAGTACATCTACGCAAATCGGGTATTAATAGAACTTTTCCCTAAGTTTGCAGCATTTAAGATTAATACGGAATTATTTCAAGATAACAGACTTAGCCTCTCGCATTTAAGGCTTTTATCATACAATTAAGATAAAAGATGTGCAGGTTCTCAAATCTAATGTCTCAAATCTCAAATCTAAAATAATAATGAGCGATAAAATTAAAGTCGGGATTTCTATAGGTGATATTAACGGTATCGGACTTGAAGTGATTATAAAAACTCTTGTCGACCATAAAATATTAGATTACTGTACCCCAATCGTGTATGGTAGTACAAAAGTGGCCTCGTTTTATCGTAAAGCCTTATCCATAAACGATTTTAGTTTTAATGTGATCAATCATCCTAACCAGGCAAATCCTAAAAGGGCCAACCTTATTAATTGCTGGGAAGAAGATGTTAAGGTAGAGCCGGGCGTTGTAAATGAAATTGGTGGAAAATATGCCCTAATTTCACTTGAAAAAGCAACCAATGATTTATTGGCGGGTAATATTGATGCGCTGGTTACCGCTCCTATCAATAAGCACAACATCCAGAGTGAAGAATTTAATTTTCCTGGTCATACCGAATATATTCAGCATCGCACCAATGCAAAAGACTCCCTAATGTTTTTGGTGGGAGAGGATTTTAAAACAGGTGTTGTAACCGGACATATTCCTGTAGGAGAAGTGGCCGCCAATATAACTAAGGAAGCAATTATCTCGAAATTGGAGCTAATGCGTGATAGCCTTAAAGGCGATTTTTGGATTCAAAAGCCCCGTATTGCCGTGTTAGGTTTAAATCCTCATGCCGGAGATAACGGTTTAATTGGCAAGGAAGAGAAGGAAATAATTATTCCAGCAATTGAAGAAGCTAAAGACAAAGGAATATTTGCAGTAGGGCCATTCCCGGCTGACGGTTTCTTTGCAAATGGTTCGCACCTGAAATTTGATGCCGTATTGGCGATGTATCACGATCAGGGATTGATTCCATTTAAGTATATATCATTTGAAGATGGCGTGAATTTTACAGCAGGCTTGCCGGTTGTTCGTACATCGCCCGATCATGGAACCGGTTATGATATTGCAGGAAAAAATCAGGCATCCGAAAGTTCATTCCGGTCAGCATTATTTACTGCTTTGAATATTGTTAAACGACGAAGGGAGCAGGCTGAGTTAACTGCAAATCCTCTTAAATTTACTAAGCTTTCAAAGGATAGGGATTAAGGAGGGATTGGATCATCATCTTAATTTAGTTCTGGAGAATAGCTGCTATCTTCTTGAATTTCTTCCGGACTTTCTGACCCATTAAGCTCCTTAACTCCTCATCAAAAACTCTTTTCAGAAAACTTTCCTTAATAACAAAAAAAGCATAACTTTGCAGGCTCAATTGCCGTGCTTTGAAATCGTTGCAGGAATATAAAATACCCTTTACTGGGCTGAAGGAGGGGAAGCATCAGTTAAACTTTGATGTTGATAAACGTTTTTTTGATGAGTTTGAATACTCTTTGGTAAAGAACGGAAGCTTGAAAGTTGATCTGGAGCTGGATAAACAGGAAACAATGCTTATCCTTCAGTTTGCAATTAAGGGGCATATTTTTCTTAATTGTGATGTATGTTTGTCAGATTTTCCGACAAATGTTGATGTGAAGGAAAGGCAGATTGTTAAATTCGGTGAAGATGACTCATTAGAGGATGAAACCGAAGAAATCATGATTCTTGCCAGAAATGAACATGAAGTGGATATTTCTAGCTTGATTTATGAATATATAAATCTCGCAGTCCCGTATTTTCATCGTTGTGATGAGCCCGGAAGTGTGGAATGGTGTGATAAGGAAATGGTTGAGAAGTTGAAAAATATGTCAGCAGATCAATCGGAAAGTGATGAGCAAAATACAAGTGCAGATCCTCGTTGGGATGCATTAAAAAACATAAAAAATAAATAATTAAAAAAATAATAACAGGAACATGGCACATCCAAAACGGAAAATATCCAAGTCGAGAAGAGATAAAAGAAGAACTCACTACAAAGCTGAGGCGCCAGGCTTGTTTACCTGCAAAACTACAGGTGCAGTGCATTTAGGTCACCGTGCTTACAATGTTGATGGTAACCTATATTATAAAGGTAAATTACTTATCGAGAGTACTTCTATAGCATCTTAAGGTAATTTTCTCCCGAATGAAAATTGGCTTAGACATAATGGGCGGGGATTTTGCTCCCAAAGCAACGGTTTTGGGAGCAATTGACGCCTATAAATCTTTAGACCCAAGTCAGAAACTTGTTCTAATTGGGGATAAAGAAGCGGCTCTTCCTATTTTTGAAGAGCAGAATTTTAATCCAGATCTTATAGAGTTTGTCCATACAACCGAGGTTATCGGCATGGGCGAGCATCCTACAAAAGCTATTACTCAGAAGCCAAATTCTAGTATTAGTGTTGGTTTTCGTATGCTGAAAGAAAAGACAATTGATTCTTTTGGTTCGGCTGGAAATACTGGTGCTATGCTTGTTGGCGCTATGTTTAGCGTAAAAACTATTCCCGGAGTTATTCGTCCTGCAATTTCATCTATAGTGCCAAAACTAAAAGGAGGTTATGGTATTATGCTTGATGTTGGGGCTAATGCCGATTGTAAACCCGATACTCTTCTTCAGTTTGGTGTTTTAGGAAAATTATTTGCCGAAAATATCATCGGTATACCCAATCCTAAAGTGGGCTTGATTAATATCGGCGAGGAGGAAGAAAAGGGCAATTTGCTGATGCTGGCGACACATCCGCTTATGCGTGATGCCGGAATGTTTAATTTTGTGGGAAATGTTGAAGGACGTGATTTGTTTAATGACACTGCTGATGTGATTGTGTGTGACGGTTTTACCGGAAACGTAATGCTAAAGCTTGCCGAGACATTTTATGTGCTTACTCTTAAAAAAGGTTTCAAGGATGAGTTTTTCGCAAGATTTAACTATGAACAATATGGTGGAAGTCCTATTTTAGGGGTAAATGCGCCTGTAATTATTGGTCATGGAATATCTACTCCGGAGGCAATTAAGAACATGGTTCTATTGTCCAGAAGCATGATACAAACTAAGCTTGTAGAGAAAATTACATCAGCTTTTAAATAGTTCAAAACGGATTATGCAAAAAATCTACGCTGCAATAACAGCGGTTCATGGTTATGTTCCAGAGTATGTTCTAACTAATCATGAATTGGAATCAATAGTAGATACCAGCGATGAGTGGATCACTTCCCGCACCGGTATAAAGGAACGACGGATTTTGAAAGGCGAAGGTCTGGCAACTTCCGATATGGCTGTTCCCGCAGTTCAAGGCCTTCTTGAAAAAAGAGGCATCAGTGCAGAGGAAATCGACCTCATCATTTTCTGCACTTCTACTCCAGATATGATTTTTCCTGCAACTGCAAACATTCTTGCTGACAAGATCGGTGCAAAAAATGCATGGGGGTATGACCTTCAGGCAGCTTGCTCGGGTTTCGTATTTGGTTTAACAACCGGTGCGCAGTTTATCGAATCTGGCAAGCACAAGAAAGTTTTAGTGGTTGGTGGCGATAAGATGTCATCAATCGTAAATTACGAAGACCGTACAACCTGCATTATTTTTGGTGATGGCTGTGGATGTGCCCTTTTGGAACCTGATACTGAAGGTTTCGGTTTGGTAGATTCTATATTAAAAAGCGATGGTAATGGGCGTAATTATCTGAATTTAAAAGCAGGTGGCTCTCTAAAACCAGCTTCTTATGCAACCATTGATGCTCGTGAGCACTCTGTTTATCAGGAAGGGCAAGCTGTTTTCAAGTTTGCGGTAACTAATATGGCAGATGTTGCTGCAGAAGTTATGGAACGTAATAATTTAACGGCAGACGATATCGCATGGTTAGTGCCTCATCAGGCCAATAAAAGAATTATCGATGCTACGTCTAACCGTTGCGGAGTAAGTTCTGATAAGGTAATGATAAACATCCACCGTTACGGCAATACCACCAACGGAACCATTCCTCTATGTTTATGGGAATGGGAAAGCAAACTGAAAAAGGGCGACAATATTATTCTTGCGGCTTTTGGAGGCGGTTTCACCTGGGGTGCTGCTTATATTAAGTGGGCGTACTAACAGGACAGGCGAATTTCAAAAGTGAAAATTCAAGATGCCATCGGGCCAATTGAGTTAACTTTAGAATAAAAGCAAAATTCAAAGGTAGAGGTTCAGAAGGCTTAATAGCCAATTGAATTGCTTTCGAATAGCTAATAAAAGGAAAACTAATTTAATAAATTCACCAGGGTAGAATTATTAAGCCGGCAATAAAGGGGAGGCTTTGAAATTCAGAGCAATAGATATTTGCAGGGCATTTTTTAATTTTTACTTTTAACTTTTGAATTAAAAATGATGGATATAAAACAGATTCAGGAACTTATCCGATTTGTTTCTAAATCAGGTGTAAACGAAGTTTCGATTGAAGAAAAAGAATTCAAGATAACGATCAAGACCAATCAGGCGCCGACAGTTGTAACAGCAACAATTCCTGCCCCTGCATTGCCTTCTGCACCTGCTCCACTTCCGGCGGCAGTGGCGGCACCACAAGCTGCAGCTCCTCAAGCGCTGGCAGCGGCTCCTGCAGCCGATACATCCAACTACATTACTGTAAAGTCGCCAATGATTGGCACTTTCTATCGTTCAGCAAGTCCTGATAAGCCAGCTTTCGCTGAAGTAGGTGACGAAATCAGGGCCGGACAGCCAATCTGTATCATCGAAGCGATGAAACTCTTTAACGAAATCGAATCTGAAGTTTCAGGTCGCGTCGTTAAAGTACTTGTTGAAAATGCAAGTCCTGTAGAATACGATCAACCATTATTCCTGGTAGAACCAGCATAACTAAAATCATTTAATGTGCAAATGCACAGCGGCATATCATGGTCCTGTGTATTTGCACATTCTTATTTGCATATTTTAAATTATGTTTAAAAAAATACTGATTGCAAATCGTGGAGAGATTGCATTAAGGATAATCCGTACCTGTAAAGAGATGGGGATTAAAACTGTTGCAATATATTCAACAGCCGATAGAGAGAGCTTGCACGTACGTTTTGCTGATGAAGCAGTTTGTATAGGTCCGCCGGCAAGTAAAGATTCTTACTTAAATATCCCCAATATCATTTCGGCAGCTGAATTAACCAATGCTGATGCGATTCACCCAGGTTACGGTTTCCTTTCAGAAAATGCTAAGTTTTCTGCAATTTGCCGCGATTACGGAATTAAGTTCATTGGTGCTACTCCAGAGCAGATCAATGACATGGGCGATAAAGCGTCTGCAAAGGAAACAATGAAAAATGCAGGTGTACCAACTATTCCAGGTTCTGATGGCTTATTGTCTGATGTGAAAGAAGGAATAGTAGTAGCAAATGAAATTGGTTACCCGGTAATTCTTAAAGCAACGGCAGGCGGCGGTGGCCGTGGTATGCGTATTGTTTGGAAAGATGAAGAGTTTGAACCAGCATGGGATTCTGCACGTCAGGAAGCAGGGGCTGCATTTGGGAATGACGGAATTTATCTCGAGAAATTCGTTGAAGATCCGCGCCATATAGAAATCCAGGTAATTGGAGATCAGTACGGAACAGTATCCCACTTATCAGAACGCGATTGCTCCATTCAGCGCCGTCACCAGAAATTAGTTGAAGAGTCTCCTTCTCCGTTTATGACTGAAGCTCTTCGCGAAAAAATGGGAGATGCAGCAGTAAAAGGAGCCAAGGCAGTGAATTACGAGGGAGCTGGTACTATCGAATTCCTGGTAGATAAACACCGTAACTTCTACTTTATGGAAATGAATACCCGTATTCAGGTAGAGCATCCGGTTACAGAAGAAGTAATTAATTACGATTTGATAAAAGAGCAGATACGTGTAGCTGCAGGTGTGCCAATCTCCGGTAAAAATTATTTGCCGGATAAACATGCTATCGAGTGCCGTATCAATGCTGAAGATCCGTTTAACGGATTTCGTCCATCTCCCGGAAAAATTACACATTTCCATTCTCCGGGTGGCCACGGGGTAAGGGTTGATACGCACGTATATGCAGGATATCAGATTCCACCAAATTACGATTCGATGATCGCTAAACTGATCTGTACTGGTCAAACCCGAGAAGAGGCAATCTCTACAATGGAAAGAGCATTAAGCGAATTTGTTATCGAAGGAATTAAAACCACCATACCGTTCCACATTAAACTGTTAAAAGATCCAAACTTCAGAGCAGGAAACTTTACAACTAAGTTTATGGAGAGTTTCGACCTCACCGCGAACTAAACAAAAAAAATAATAGTAAATACCATTCTGAATACAGGATGGTATTTTTGTTTGAATAGAATGAGCGATAATAGATCAACTGATATTATTAAGGCTGTGAGGAAGAAAGGGCAAACGCTTGAAGCTGAGATGTCCTTTTTTGACCATCTGGAAGAGTTACGCTGGCACCTGATCAGAGCTGCTATCGGAATAGTTATTTTCACCGTACTTGCTTTTGTTTACTACGATTGGATTTTTGACACCATTATCATGGGGCCAAAGAAACCTACGTTCTGGACCTACAGGATGATGTGCCTGCTGGGCGAAAAATTTAATCTTGGGGCTGATTTCTGTATCAAGAGTATTCCGTTCAAAATTATTAATACCGAACTTGCCGGACAGTTTACCTTGCAATTAAACTCGTCACTTTTGATAGGCCTGATCTTAGGGGTACCCTATCTGCTTTATGAGATATGGAAGTTTGTTAAGCCGGGGCTAACAAATGTAGAAAGTAAGTCGGCTAGCGGATTTGTGTTTTATGCCAGTTTATTGTTCATGTTTGGGATTTTGTTTGGGTATTATATTATCTCACCATTATCCGTAAACTTCCTGGCGAACTATAATATCAGTCCGGAGATAGATAATACCATAACGATTGACTCATATTTGTCCTCGGTAGCAACCTTAACCGTTGGTACCGGCGTGACGTTTGAGTTGCCTATTGTCATTTTTATTTTATCAAAATTAGGAATAATGACTCCGGCTTTTATGCGTTCTTCAAGAAGGTACGCAACGGTGATTATCCTTATTATAGCGGCAGTGGTTACGCCTACACCGGATATTACCACCATGCTTACAGTAAGTTTTCCCTTATTCCTGCTGTATGAGATCAGTATTGGCGTATCAGCGCGGGTAGAGCGGAAGCGCAAGAAGGAAGAAATGGAATTTTATTCAAGAAGTTAATTTACAATACATAATATAATGAGCACTAAAAACATCTCAATTGCAATTGGCGCAGATCACGCGGGTTTTGAATACAAGGAAATGCTAAAACAATATCTTTCTGATTATTCTTTAAAGGATTTCGGAACAGACAGTTTAGCATCTGCTGATTATCCTGACTTCGCTCATCCGCTTGCTTCAGCCGTTGAGACTGAAGAATTTACTTTAGGGATATTGGTTTGTGGAAGCGCTAACGGAGTTGCCATTACAGCCAACAAGCATCAGGGAATTAGAGCTGCTATAGCATGGAAGGTTGAAATTGCCGAACTATCCCGCCAGCATAACAATGCAAATGTGCTGTGTGTGCCTGCTCGTTTCGTGTCAGAAGAGGAAGCAAAAGCTATCGTTCAAAAATTTATTGACACAGAATTCGAGGGCGGCAGACATGCAACCAGGGTTGGTAAAATTTCTTGCTAAAAATAAACTTATATGCTGAAATATAAGCTGTTAACAAGCCTCATCATGGCGGCTGTGGCTATTCATGGCCAGGCTCAAACTGATGCACTTGCAATGAAGTACAGTAGTTATATAGATACTATTTCAGCATATAAACATCTTTCTACCTTAGCTTCAGATGAGTTTGAGGGCCGGGAAACAGGAACCCGGGGAGCTGAAATGGCCGCAAATTACATTGCTGCTGAGTTTAAAAGGTTAGGGTTGGCTGCGCCTGTAAATAACTCTTACTTTCAAAAGGTAGAATTGGAGGAGCGCTCGATTAACTTCAGCAAGTTTACTGTAAATGCGAGGCCGCTCGTTTATCTTCAGGATTTTTATGCCGGTTCGGTGACTCAATCGGCAGCTGTTAATGCAACCGAAATCGTATACATCGGTTACGGCATTAGTGATGCCAGGTATAACGATTTAAAAGGTATTGACATTAAAGGTAAAGTAGTGATGTTGATGAAGTATGGCGAACCAAACGCGAATGGCATCTTCAAAATTACCGGTACCAAAGATAATTCTGAATGGTCTAAAGTTCTTACCAAACGCTTGGAGTGGATAAAGAGTAAGAAACCGGCATTAATTCTTGCCATAAATGAACGGCTCGCCTCCTATTTGCAAACAAATAAGGAGCACGGCAATGAGGCGATTATGGATATTCGGAAGAATAATGGCACTGAGAAAGAAGTGCCGGTAATTCAACTTACAACGGCCGCTGCAGACGTGTTCCTGAAAACTGCGGCTAAATCTTTCACTGGTCTGAAACAAAGTATTGATAAGACGGGAAAACCTGCATCTCAAATAATTAAAGCAAAGTTCAGTACAGCGTTTAGCGTAAAAAGCGAAGGCATCAATGCTGTGAATGTACTTGGTTATCTGGAGGGAACTGATCTGAAAGATGAGCTGCTTGTACTTTCTGCACATTACGATCATATCGGCCTTAATCCAAACGGAACCGACAAAGTTTATAATGGTGCAGACGACGATGGTTCGGGAACAACTGCTGTAATAGAATTGGCCGAAGCATTTACTCAAGCTAAGAAAGAGGGAAGAGGGCCGAGAAGAAGTATCTTGTTCTTATCTGTTGTGGGTGAAGAGAAGGGTTTGTTTGGCTCTGAGTGGTATTCTGACCATCCGGTGTTCCCTTTGGCGAAAACCGTTGCCGATTTAAATATCGATATGATTGGCCGTATTGATCCCTCCCATAAAGGGAAAGAAGATTATTGTTATCTTATCGGATCGGACAAGTTAAGTTCTGATTTGCATAAGATCAGCGAGAATGCCAATTCAACTTATACACACTTAAACATCGACTATAAGTATAATGATCCCAATGATCCTGAACGTATTTATTACCGTTCAGACCATTACAATTTCGCAAAGCATAATATTCCTATCATTTTCTATTTCAATGGAGTACATGAAGACTATCATCAGCCTGGTGATGAAGTTTGGAAGATAAATTTTCCGTTGCTTGTTAAAAGAGCAAATCTTGTTTTCTACACTGCCTGGGACTTGGTAAATCGCGATAGACGGCCAGTTGTGGATTCAAAAAAAGACTAAAAGAAAAGCCGGAGCTGTTAATCGCTCCGGCTTTTCTTTTATAAAATGGAATTTTGGATGGGATTAAAAGGCAATCCTGATCGAAAATCCGATACCATTAGCATCAAAATCAGTTTCGGGAATTAATCGAAGGCCAGGTTTCCAATCTAATGAAAGGTTGATCGGAGCTCCGTTGAATTTATAATCCAAGCCTAATACGCCATCAACACTCAAAAACAAATCACTTTCGTCTGATCTTTTGTAGTTGTAGCTTCCAATTGTACCGCCCCCTCCGTAATACCATCTCAAACCAGGTAGTCCATCGAGATTTACAGGCAAATGTTTTTCATATAAGGCAGATAACCTGAATAAAGAATAGTTTTTATTGTTCTTTACGTTCAGGATGAAGTCAAGAGCTTTGTCCGATTGAAGGAATGTTTTAAACGTAACTCCATAGGCATCGCCCAGCCTGACACCGAAAGCATTTTTATACTGAGCTTTCGTTTCTGTAAAAAATAAAAGGGCAAAAGCAGTGAGGGCAATAAATAGAATTTTTTTTCTCATAATACTCGTTTCTAATGATTGATAGATTACAGTGCGAAAGTAATATTGTTTTCAGACTTTCATTAAATGCTTTGTTTAATTCTACTTTTGTGAAGTACTATTAGCTGGAATTGTATTAAAAACGCAATCTGGACGTTATCGAATTAAGTAAATAAAGAACAGAGTAATAATTAATTGTCAAGGCAAAATTTTATGTAAGTTTGCGCCTGCTGTAAAACGATGAAAAGAATTGTAGGACTTGTTGTAGTGCTTTTTGTTATCCTTGCCGGATGTAAGAAGGATAATTACGATGCCGGAAAGCAATTGGCCGAAGAAGAGATACTAATCAAGGAATTTCTTGCGACCAACAATATCAATGCAAAGAGAGATACTTCCGGCGTTTATTACGTCATCTCTAATCCCGGCTCGGGAAACGTAAATTATACATCGAATACCAACGTCCGTGTGAAATACAAGCTTCGTTTGTTAAACGGAAAGGAAATACCGCAAACTACAGAACCTATAAATTTTACCTTAGGTAGCGTTATTGCTGGCTGGCAGATTGGTATTCCAAAAATACAGCCAGGAGGCAAAATCCGGTTGATTATCCCTTCGGTTTGGGCATACGGTAGACAGGCACAGTCAGGAATCCCGGCAAATTCAGTACTTGATTTTGATGTGGAATTATTAGGCATCATCACGAATTAGAAAAATGAAATCATATCTATATAAACTTACTTTACCATTCTTTGTCACTGCTCTGATTTTTGCTGGTTGTAAAAAGGAATATGAAACTATTGAAGAAATAGATAGTCAGGAAATTTCGGCCTATCTAGCTTCGAATAACTTAACAGGTTTTAGTGATACTTTGGGTATATATTGGAAAGTTACCAAACCTGGAACCGGATCTGCTATAGATTATACCAAGGAAACTCCTGTATTATTTACGGTAAGATCTTTGGACGGAAGTTTCGTTGCGGCAGATACATTCGCAGTTTATAATCGCTTTGCAGGAAGATTTGGCTATATCACTTTAAAAGGAATTAGAAGCGCAGATAATTTCAGGGATATCATTATCAAAAAACTTGTGAAAAGTAATGGTGAGATCCGCATGATTATTCCTTCGCAGATGGCCTACGGACGTGATGGATATAGTTTTTTTGAAGGCTATACTAATCTTAAATTTCCTTCCAATGAGTCTCTGGACGTAACCGTTAAAGTGATTGATAATTTGCCTGCCTATGAGGATGCGCAGATCAAGAAATATATTAGTGATAATAAACTGACTGGCTTTGACAAGGACGCGAAGTATCCTTACTACTACAAGGTAATTGATGCTGGGACAGGTAGCGGTATTGATGTAGATTCGACTATTACAGTTACTTATACCGGCAGGCTTCTAAATGGCGTAGCATTTGAAACAGTAACGTCTGATTCGCCAGTGACCTTTGTTCTGGACGAATTGGCGAAAGGCTGGCAATATGGTTTGCCGAGAATTAAAGAAGGTGGATCTATTCGTTTGATTATGCCATCGAGCCTGGCTTACGGGAACGCTGGTTCCGTAAACGTTTATACAGGATTGACAACAATTCCAGCTTTTTCTCCGCTGGATTTTGAAATAAAAGTTACTGATGTAGCGAAATAAGAATTTTTCATTTTTGAAATGCAAAGAGGCAGCCATTTGGTTGCCTCTTTGCATTTGGAGTTAACTCTTATCAAGAGCTTTCTTGTAAACTTTTAATGCTCGCTCTCTGGCCATTTTATGTTCAACAATGGGCTTTGGATATTTAAAGGGATCCATAAACTCCGGAACCCACTTTTTAACATAACTTAATTCCGGGTCGAATTTTTTCGTTTGCAATTCAGGGCTAAAAACGCGAAAGTAAGGCGCTGCATCATTGCCTGTCCCTGCTGCCCATTGCCAGCCTCCAATATTGCTCGCCATATCGTAATCAATCAGCTTTCGGGCAAAATAAGCTTCTCCCCAGCGCCAGTCTATCAATAAATGTTTGCACAAAAAGCTGGCAACAATCATCCTTACCCGGTTATGCATCCAGCCCGTTGCGTTTAGCTGTCGCATGCCTGCATCAACAATAGGGTAGCCGGTTCTTCCTTCGCACCAGGCCAGAAACTCGCCGTAGTCATTTTTCCACTGAATGTTATCGAACTCTTTTCTGAAAGATGATTTGGCGGTGTATGGAAAATACCAAAGTATCATTGCATAAAAGTCTCTCCAGATTAATTCCGAGAGCCAGGTTTTGTCTTTAGCCATAAAGGCGAAGCCTGCAGCCTTTCTGATACTGAGCGTGCCAAAACGTAAATGGACGCTAATGCGGGATGTTCCGTCAAGGGCGGGGAAATCTCTGGTTCTATTATAATCTTTAATAATGTTTTCGAACTCTTTATTTGGGAAGGAGTGGGAGCTTTCTGAAAAACCAATTTCTTGCAAGGGAGGAACTATTAAACTCTTATTTCGCCAAAAGTTGTGCAGGTATTTTATTGCTGGATAGGATTTAATGTGAAGGTCTGGGTTGAGTTTTTCAAGCCATTTACGTTTATATGGACTAAACACGGTATAAGGATCGCCCGAATCTTTTATTACTTCTTGTTGTTCAAAAATAACCTGATCTTTAAATGCTCTAAGTTCTACTGCATGTTTTTTTAGCAATTCACCAATGTTATTATCCCGTAATCTTGCATACGGTTCATAATCATGGTTCATAAATACGGTCTGAATGTTAAATTCCTGCAAAAGGTTTTTCCAGACAGCAGAAGGTTCTCCGTGTTTAACGAGTAGTGAAGAGCCTTGAAGCAACAGGTCTCCATTAAGATCTAAGAGCGAATTATAAATAAATGTTACCCTCGAATCGTCTTTGTCTTCCAGTTTATCGAGAATCGTAGTATCGAAAATAAAAAGTGGCACTATCGGCATTCCCGACCGTAAAGCATGATACAGTCCTGCGTTATCATCAAGCCGTAAATCTCGCCTGAACCAAAAGAAATTAACCGGCTGTTTTTCTGGCATAAATATCTGTTAGTGCATCTTCTAATGATTCAAAAGTAAAGCCAAAGCCAGCAGACAGTATTTTTTCCTGAGAGGTTTTCGTGCTGTTTAATACAATTGCCCGCATTTCTCCCAAAATAATTCTGAGGACAAACGCCGGTACATGGGGAAGTCTTATCTTTTTATCGAGAACCTTAGCAATAATCTCAGTTGCAGTTTGGTTAGTTACCGGGTCAGGCGCAGCCGCATTAAATGCTCCTTCGAGGGAGGTGTTTTCAAGTGCAAAACAATATAGATCAACAATATCCTGAATGTGTATCCACGGCATCCATTGCTTACCGTTACCTAATAAGGCCCCAAGTCCGGCTTTTATAGGTTTATCCATTTGAGCAAGCGCACCTCCGTCAGGAGAGAATACAACGCCGGTTCTTAGTTTCACTATTCTTAACCCCAGATCAGAGATCTCATCTACAGCCTTTTCCCATTCCACACAACATTTAGAAAGAAAGTCGCTTCCAGCAGGGCTGCTCTCGGCCAACAGCTCGTCCGACTGATTGCCATAAATTCCGACCCCCGAGGCTGAAATGATATTCTTAACTGAAGATTGCGGATGTTGGCGAATCAATTTATAGATCAATCGAATAGATTCAGTGCGGCTTTCGATCAATTCCTTTTTTTGCTTTGATGTCCAGGGGCGGGCAGCAATACCTTCACCTGCCAGGTGAATTATTGATTCGATACCTTCGATGCAGGCCGGATCTATTGTTCGGGCGTTAATGTCCCATTCAAAACTTTTCACCCCGGCAATTCTAGATGTTTTATTTCTGCTTAGATGATGTACCCGGTAGCCCTTATTTAAAAGAGCAGCAGTAAGGGGCTTGCCAATAAGTCCGTTTCCGCCTGTGATAAGAACTGTTTTATTCATTAGCTGTTCCGATAGTTATTCTTACTTTTGAACTGTTATGTTGTATAAAAAACACGTTTTCATTTGTACCAATCAGCGCCCGGAAGGTGCAAGGGTTAGTTGCGGGGAAAGTCACGGAATGGCTTTGGTAGCAGCATTTAAAAAATTAATTAAAGATAAAAATTTAAACGCAGAGATCAGAGCTCAGCGAGCTGGTTGTCTTGAAGCCTGCGAGGCCGGGCCTAGCGTTGTAATTTACCCTGAAGGTGTTTTCTATAGCAATGTACAAACAACAGATGTAGAAGAGATTGTTTCGGAACATTTAGAAAATGACAGGCCTGTAGAACGCCTAAAGATGGACTACAATAAATTGCCCTGGTACGCCAAGCTGCAGAAATAGAGGAGATTTACGATTTTGGGATTTACGATTTACGAAGAGTGCCATGCAGGGTATTCATGAATCGTAAATCTTTTATAATGTTTATTCGTTATAAAATGTCAATTGAATGATTGATGAAACAAAGCGATTTGATTGTTGTTCAACCTCAACCTCACATTCTACCCATAAATATAATTCTCAAGATACTCTATAGTTGATTTTTGAGATTCAATGATGTTTTTCACAACGTCGCCAATTGAAATAATCCCTACCACTTCGCCATTTTCAAGTACCGGAAGGTGGCGAATGTGACTGTCCGTCATCACCTTCATGCAGTATTCAATGGTATCTTTTAATGTAATACTAAGGATATTAGAAGTCATTACCTCTGAAACACGCGTTTCTTTAGAAGACCGGTTTTTTAACGCAATTTTTCGGGCATAGTCTCTTTCAGTAAAAATACCGTGCAATACTTTTCCGTCCATAATGAGTAGTGCGCTTATGTTTTTTTGCTGCATCACTTCAAGTGCACTGTATACATACGTTGAAGGAGACACAAAATAAACTGCATTGGCTTTGTTTTCAAGAATTTGTTTTACCGTTTTCATAATTGCTGGTTAAATTTTAATAAAATTATTTACGCGTGTAGAACATGTGTTTCATAAGCCGGACAAATGAAGAAATGATTAATGGTTTGCGAATGGGGCCACGCTTGGCCACATCTTAATGCCACAAATAGGACGGTGAAAATGTTTTTAAAAGATGTAATTTTTAATGTCTATTGCGTGTAATTATTATTAGCGAAGCTCGTCGCATTTTGATTCAATAAAAGAAAAATCAGTACTTTGCAAGATTTTAACACGTTTTATGAGTGGGAAAACCATACTGGTTTGGTTTAGGAACGATTTAAGAGTTCACGACAATGAAATACTGCTTGAAGCAGTAAAACGGTCGGAACAAATAGTGCCGGTTTATTGCTTCGATCCCCGGTATTTTGAGCTTACTCGTTATGGAACAAGGAAGACCGGAGCCCTCAGGGCAAAGTTTCTGTTAGAAAGTGTTGCCAGCCTACGAGAATCGTTGAAACAGTTAGGTGGTAATTTGATTATCCGATCAGGAAAACCAGAAGATATCCTTCCCGAGATTTGTAATGAATACGATGTTACAGAAGTGTACCATCATCGGGAGGTTGCCTCCATGGAAACTGATATTTCTGCAATTGTAGAAAATGCTCTCTGGAAAAAGCAGATCAATTTGAAACACTTTATTGGCCACACGATGTACCATAAGGAGGATTTGCCTTTCCCCATTAAAAATATTCCCAATGATTTCGCGGTATTCAGAAAGAAGATTGAGCGGGATAGCATTGTAAAGCCATGTTTTGATACTCCCAATGTAATTAGAGTTCCGAAGACTGAAGATGCGGGAGAATTGCCCGGTTTGCATGACTTAAATATTGATGCAGCGGAATTGGAAAGCCTTGAAGTTAATTTCACAGGCGGCGAACAGGAAGGGTTGTTAAAGCTAAATGAACTTGTTTTTGCTGAGGAACCTAAGGGCAAGGCGTTAAAGAATAGTATGGTAACTTCAAGGCTGTCTCCATGGTTGTCACTGGGCTGTCTTTCATCCAGAGAGGTTTATTGGGCGGTGAGGAAACACAAGCCTAAACATGCCGCAAATGATACAGCAACCCGAATAATTACAGAGCTTCAATGGAGAGATTTTTTTCGCTTTATGCTTAAGAAACATAGTAATACTTCGTTAAATGAAATTGAACCGGAACGAGATCTTACCGAAAAGGAACAAGTTGCATTTGGAAAGTGGATGAATGGTGAAACAGGAACGGCTATAATTGACGCCTGTATGAGAGAGTTAAACGCATCTGGCTTTTTAAATGACAAAATAAAGCAATACATTTCTTCATTTCTTTACAAGGATTTAGAGGTTACATGGAGAGCCGGAGCTGCTTATTTTGAAGAAAAGTGCGTTGATTATTCCCCGGCGAGCGATTGGGGTAACTGGGCTTACCTTATTGGCGGTGAAATTATGTCGTCAAGTAAGCCTTTAACCGCTAAATCTGAGGAGATTGCCGAAGATTTTAGTATTAAGCGCTGGTTTTTGGAACAAAGCGCTCTTAATTGATCTAAAAAACATAGTTTAAATCATAAAAATTCAATTAAAATAAAATAAGTGGCTTATTATAAGGTTAAACTTTTATTTTTGCCGCTACCTTTAGAATTATAAATACATGGATAGTTTGTCTTATCTCAGTAACGCAGATTCTGCGTATATAGATTCTTTGTACCAAGCGTACAAGGAAGATCCTGAGTCGGTTGATTTTGGTTGGAGAAAGTTTTTTGAAGGCTTTGATTTTGGTTTATCAGCAGACGGCAAAGAAGCTGGAAGTGGCCTTGCAAGCGCTAGCGAAACATCAGAGCAAACCTTAAAGGAAATCAAGGTTCTGAACATGATTCATGGTTACCGCGACAGAGGTCACCTGTTTACTAAAACAAACCCTGTTCGTGAACGCCGTAAGTATTATCCAGGTAAAGAGCTTGAAACATTTGGTTTAAGCAATGCAGATTTAGAGACCGTATTTAATGCAGGTGTTGAAGTTGGCTTAGGCCCTGCAAAACTTAAAGATATTTTAGCACTTTTAGAAGAGACTTACTGCGAATCTATCGGTGCAGAGTTCGCTTATATCCGTAATCCTGAAAAAATAAAATGGTTCCAGGAGAGATTAGAGAAAGAACGTAATAAGCCTAAATTCGATATCGAAACCAAGAAACGCATCCTTAAGAAATTGAATGAGGCTGTTGTTTTTGAGAATTTCCTTGGTACAAAATTCTTAGGTCAGAAACGTTTCTCGTTAGAAGGTGCCGAAGGAGTGATTCCTGCCTTGGATTCAGTTATTGAAAAAGGTGCAGAGCTTGGTATCGATGAGTTTGTGATCGGTATGGCGCACCGTGGTCGTTTGAACGTTCTTGCAAACATCATGGGTAAAACTTATCGTGATATCTTCGCCGAGTTTGAAGGTAAAGGTTACGATGAGTCAAAACCATTTGATGGTGACGTAAAATACCACTTAGGCTTCTCTACCGATGTTGCGACTAACGCAGGCCGGAAAGTTCATTTAAGCCTTTGTCCAAACCCATCTCACCTAGAAACTGTAGATGCAATTGTAGAAGGTATCAGCCGTTCGAAAATTGATTTCAAATATCAGGGAGATAACACCCGTTTAGCTCCAATATTGATCCATGGTGATGCTTCAGTTGCTGGTCAGGGACTAGTTTATGAGGTGTTGCAAATGGCGAAACTGGATGGTTACAAAACAGGTGGTACAATTCACCTTGTAATTAATAACCAGGTAGGGTTCACAACCAACTATAAAGACGCACGTTCTTCTACATATTGTACAGATATAGCTAAAGTTACTTTGTCGCCAGTATTCCATGTGAATGGCGATGATGTTGAGGCTTTGGTTTACGCAGTGAATATGGCAGTAGAATATCGTCAGCGTTACCACAACGACGTATTCATCGATGTACTTTGTTACCGTCGTTATGGCCACAATGAGTCTGATGAGCCTAAGTTCACCCAGCCATTGTTGTACAAAACAATTGAAAAACACCCTAACCCAAGGGAAATCTATAACAAGAAATTGATGGAGCAGGGAAGCGTTGATGCAAACCTTGCTGTTGAGATGGAAAAAAGCTTCCGTGCTTTATTGCAGGAGCGTTTAAACGAATCAAAAGAGTTAAACCATTACGAACCGAATCCGATGTTCTCTGGTGCCTGGGCTGGTTTACGTCCCGGAACTCCTGAAGATTTCGAAGAAAGATCTAAAACTGCTGTTTCAGAAGAAGAGCTGTTAAAGGTAGCTCACACTCTAACTCATTTACCAGAAGGCAAGAAGTTCTTCAAAAAGATCGAAAAGTTGTTTGATGACCGTAGGAAAATGGTTGATAACAAGAAATTCGACTGGGCAATGGGTGAGTTAATGGCTTACGGTACTTTGTTAAGCGAAGGCCACCGTGTGCGTTTAAGTGGTCAGGATGTTGAGCGTGGAACTTTCTCTCACCGCCATGCAGTTGTTAAAATGGAGGATTCCGAAGAAGAATATATCCCATTAGCGCAAATCAAAAAAGGAGATGCACAAGCTAAGTTTGATATCTACAACTCTCACTTATCTGAGTATGGAGTTTTAGGTTTTGAATATGGTTACGCACTGGCAAATCCGCAGTCATTAACTATCTGGGAAGCTCAGTTTGGAGACTTTTTCAACGGTGCCCAGATCATTGTTGATCAGTATCTGGTAAGTGCTGAAACAAAATGGCAGCGTTCAAATGGATTAGTGATGTTGCTTCCTCACGGATACGAAGGTCAGGGACCAGAACATTCATCTGCACGTCCTGAGCGTTTCCTTGAACTTTGTGCAAACTTTAATATTCAGGTAGCTAATATTACAAGTCCAGCTAACTATTTCCACTTGTTACGTCGTCAGTTAAGACGCGATTTCCGTAAGCCATTGGTTGTATTCACACCGAAGAGCTTATTACGTCACCCTCTTTGTGTGAGTGAACTGTCGGAATTTACAAATGGTGCATTCCAGGAAGTGATCGACGATACATTCGCAAGTGCAGGAGACGTAAAACGCGTATTATTCTGTACTGGAAAAATTTACTATGATCTCTTAGAAAAACAACAAGCCGATCAACGTAAGGATGTTGCAATTGTTCGTGTTGAGCAGTTATACCCAACTCCAATTACGCAGCTTCGCGAGTTGAAAAATAAGTACATCAACGCAGAGTTTTTCTGGGTTCAGGAAGAGCCAGAGAACATGGGTGCATGGCCATACATTTGCCGTAAGTTCAGAAAAACAGAACTTAATCTTGAGGTTATCTCAAGAAAAGAGGCAGCCAGTACAGCTACAGGGTATGCGAAACAACATATTTCACAGCAACTTTACATTGTTGGAAAGGCGTTTGAAGATGTTGCAGGAAAATCTGTTAAGAAAGCAGTTGTTAAGGCAACTAAAAAAGTAGTAAACGTAGATTAACGAATTTTAAAGAATATAAAAAACTATGAGTTTAGAGATCAAAGTTCCGCCGGTAGGCGAGTCAATCTCAGAAGTAACCTTATCTCGTTGGATTAAAAATGATGGTGACCAGGTTGAAATGGATGAAGTTATCGCTGAACTTGAGTCTGATAAAGCCACTTTTGAGCTAACTGCTGAAAAAGCGGGAACTTTAAGAACAATTGCAGCAGAGGGTGATACCCTGGCGATCGGTGCATTAGTTGCATCGGTTGAGGAAGGCGCATCTGCGAGTGCTCCGGCTGCTGCTCCTGTTGCTGATGCAAGTGCTGCTCCAGCGGCAGAAGCGAAAACTTTAGAGGTCAAGGTTCCTCCGGTTGGTGAATCTATTACTGAAGTTACTCTTTCAAAATGGTTAAAAGCTGAGGGTGAAGTAGTTGCCATGGATGAGCAAATTGCTGAGCTTGAATCTGATAAAGCCACTTTTGAGTTAACTGCGGAAGTTGGAGGTGTATTGCAATACGTTGCTAAAGAAGGAGATACTCTAGAAATTGGTTCTATTGTTTGCAAAATAGTTTCTGGTGGAGCTGCTCCGGCTGCTAAGCCAGCTACATCTGCTCCTGCGCCAGAAGCTAAAGCGGTAGCTAATTCAAATGGAACGTCTTATGCTTCCGGTACTCCCTCTCCTTCAGCTGGAAAAATCCTTGCTGAAAAGGGAATTAGCCCATCTGCCGTTAGCGGATCTGGAGTTGGTGGCCGTATCACTAAAGAAGATGCTTTGAAGGCAGAGGCTCCTAAAGCCGCGCCTGCTCCAAAAGCAGCTCCAGCAGCTGCACCAGTAAGCTTCAGCGGTGTACGTAACGAACGTTCTGAGAAAATGTCTGGCTTACGTAAGACAATTGCAAAACGTTTAGTTGCTGTTAAGAACGAAACTGCAATGCTTACCACTTTCAACGAAGTGGATATGAAGCCGATTATGGATATTCGTGCGAAATACAAAGATAAATTTAAAGAAACTCATGGTGTTGGGTTAGGATTTATGTCCTTCTTTACCAAAGCTGTTTGTGAGGCAATGAAAGAATTTCCAGCTGTTAACGCACGTATCGATGGCGATTCAATTGTTTACAGCGATTTTGTTGACGTTTCAATAGCTGTTTCAGCACCAAAAGGCTTAGTTGTTCCAATTATCCGTAATGCTGAGCAATTATCTTTAGCAGGAATCGAGAAAGCTGTTATTGGTCTTGCTGTTAAAGCTCGTGAGAACAAACTTACTCTTGAAGAAATGACAGGTGGTACTTTCACTATCACTAACGGTGGTGTGTTCGGATCTATGTTATCTACTCCTATTATCAACGCTCCTCAGTCTGCAATTTTAGGTATGCACAACATTGTTGAGCGTCCGGTTGCAATTGGAGGCCAGGTAGTTATTCGCCCGATTATGTACGTAGCTCTTTCTTACGATCACCGTATCATCGACGGTCGTGAGTCGGTAGGTTTCCTTGTGAAGGTTAAGCAGTTACTTGAAGATCCTACAAGACTATTGTTGGGAGTTTAAGTTCTATTGATATTATATGAAAAGTCCCGCAGTTCTTTGAACTTCGGGACTTTTTTATTTCAGGCTGAAGTGGCCTTTGTTATCGTAAGGACAAAACCTGTTGTTCTGTGAGGCCTGTACTCATCATAATGATGTCAATGCTTACTCCGTTCTGTAGTAGCTGTTTTGCTACTTTTTCAATCCCTTTTTCTATTCCTTTTTCAATCCCTTCTAAAATTCCTTCTTCTCTAGCCGTGTCTAAAGAGTTTTTCAGATCTCTATAGTACTTCAGACTGTCTTCGTAAGAGCGGATTTGATCTGGAGTGAATTTTGCAATTTCCGCAGTCTCAAAAAGTTTTTCAAATACTCGTTCACGTAATTTATCGGGAACTTGCTCTAGCCTATTAAGGTTGCGTATTACATAAAGCCACTTGTCGAATCTCGATTCAAGCTGTTCTATCGTTTTATTGAACTTAGGCATTTCCAGATATATGAAAGTAAGTTTGTCGTAAAAAACTTCTTTGGTTTCAGTATCCATCAGCTTAATGTCGTACCTGAAGGTATTGGGATCGTTTTTGTCCTCGTCAAACACGAAATCAAGTATAGCGATTGTATAAACTGCTTTTAATTCGTAGTTCCAATCGGCACGTTTCGCCTGCTCCCTTATTGGAAACGTGGAATAATAAACAGTCCGATCCTTAAAGAAGCTTTGCTTACTTTTCTGAAGTTCTACAATAAACTTTTCGCCTTTTTCATTTTCGCAATACAAATCGAAAATTGCTTTACGGTCAAGTTCGGTTGTGCCAAGTTGTTCGCTTTTTAAATAAGTAAGATCTACGATATTCCCCTGTTCATCTTTTAATAATACACTCAGAAAATCAAGAAGTAGCTCTTTATTGGGTTCTTCACCAAAGAGGCGTTTAAATCCATAATCTGTAAAGGGGTTAATATATCTTTCTACAAATTCGGCCATGATCTTATCTGCTTTTTATCAAAGTTACTATTTATGACAATGAGTTCGGTGTTGGTTAAGATGAATAGCTAAATGATAGTAAAGGCATCACCTTGCATTGCCACCTTTCCGGTCGCCTGACTTTTAGCATGATAGAATAAACATAACCAATCATTCTCGGCTGCCAGCTTTCCGTAATGTTCGCGTTGTTCCATGGCTTTGGTGGGATCAAAATCATACTTCGCTTTAAATTTCCTCAGAAGTTGTTCTGGCTCTGGAAGAATATCTCCGCCAAAGAAAACCTTTTCTTCCCCATCCTCAAGCAGGAATACCTGATGGTATTCGCAGTGTCCGCCAGTCACTTCATACGTGATCTGATCGTTAAACCTGCCAGCTCCTTCTATAAAATGAATGCTTCCGCTTCTTAAAACTATGTCAAAAATTTCGGTACGATATGATTTTGAAGGGCTGCTGTATGCACTTTCCCACTCGCCGCGGTTTATTACGTACTCTGCATTAGGGAATGCAAGTTGCCGTTTGCCATTTTTTTCATAAACCATCCCAGCCGAATGGTCAAAGTGGAGGTGCGACATTAATACCAGATTTACGTCCTGCGGATCGTAGCCGGCTTTGCGGATGTTTTCGTGAATTAAAGCTTCGCCATTTGCTGTCTTAAATCCTAATCCGGTATCAATAACAATTAAATTATTGGAGGTTTCAATCAGAAAAGGCTGAACATAAACGAACAAAGACCCTGGCCTGTCTTTATAGCTGTGAACTGCAGGATCGAATGGAATAAATTTTTTAGTAATGTCGACGGAGTAAGAGCCTTCGTATAATGGGAATACTTTCATGTGCTGAGCTATGAGATTTTAAGCTTTATATGGTCTGCTTTAAAATCTATTATTTACTTCGGCTTGCTATTGCGAGCGTGTGAATTCGCCTTTTAATTTAAACAATCAGTAAATCGTCACCTTAATAAAAATGTTTACTGAT
>Ga0307408_100000348_pt1 | contig 43347 bp, 25 predicted proteins | sample 322Cmetagenome_FD_202116 | JGI IMG/M metagenome (GOLD analysis project Ga0307408, IMG submission 202116) | Maize rhizosphere microbial communities from greenhouse at UC Davis, California, United States - 322HYB-C-3 | ecosystem: Host-associated > Plants > Roots > Rhizosphere > Soil | place... | reverse complement strand
ATGCCTCTATTATTTATGCTGATTATTACTATATCGAGGCTTTGTTAAGGCTTAAAAAATTAAAAGAAGGTAAAGACATTTTAGGAGTTCTGTAGGTTTTATGAAACGTATCTTATTCGCATTGGTAGGTTTGGTGCTTGTTCTCCAGGTGAATGCACAAACCGTTATTGAGCAAAGCCGCACTTCAATTTTGTCTCCTGACAAGAATATCAAATTTGATTTTTATCAGAAGAGCTTAGCTAACGGAAAAAGAGAACTTTACTACACAGTTCAATACAAAAACAAAGCAGTAATTAATGAGTCGGTTCTTGATTTACAATTAGATAACCACCTTTCGGAAAGTGCGATGGCGCTTAAGATTGACAAGCATGAAAAGTGGTTCGAAAATCTTACAGTAAAGAAAATAAGTACCTCATCCAACGATAATACCTGGAAGCCTGAAAACGGTGAAAAGACTGAAATACGAGACAATTACAATGCAGCCCTGGTAGAAATGGTTAAGGATGATAACCCAATCTACCCCATGAATATCGAAATCAGGGTGTACAATGAAGGTGCTGCTTTTCGTTATTTCTTCCCTGAAAATGAGAAGGGTACCTATTACCGTATCATGCAGGAAAATACCGAGTTCAGCCTTCCCGAAGGCACAAAAGCATGGCACCATAGCTGGGCTCAGGCACCCTACAAGCTGTTGCCTTTAAATAACTGGCCAGATGAAAGTGAGCGCCCTTTAACTCTGCAACTACCTAATGGCTTGCACGCCGGCCTAATTGAAGCCCAAATGGTGGATTATGCTCGTACAAAGTTCAAGTTAAGCAACGATAAAGCCAATACCATTGTTACCTCAATCTATACTCCAGCAGATCTGGTTTCGCCAATTGGTACTCCCTGGAGGGGAATTATGATTGCCGAAAAGGCAGGCGATTTAATTCAGAATAATCACTTCATCCTGAACCTTAATGAGCCATCTAAAATAAAAGATGCCAGCTGGCTGATTCCGGGCAAAATTATGCGTGTAATGACGCAAACCACAGCGGATGCAAGAGCAAATATCGATTTCGCGGCAGCGCACAACCTGCAATATATCCTGTTCGATTGGAAATGGTATGGCCCGGCGTTCTCATTCAGCTCCGATGCATCTAAAGTGGCAATTCCAGATTTTGATTTGCCAGGAATTATCCAATACGGAAAAGAAAAAGGCATTGGGGTTTGGCTGTATGTTAATCAGCAGGCCTTAATGGCGCAGTCTGATTCATTGTTTAAGATTTATCAGAAATGGGGAGTGAAAGGAGTGAAATTCGGTTTCGTGCAAGTGGGCTCTCATCGTTGGACTACCTGGGTGGAAAAAACAATCCAGCAGGCAGCTGATGCTAAAATCATGGTAAATATCCATGACGACTGGCGCCCAACCGGAGAACAACGTACCTGGCCTAACCTGATGACATCTGAAGGTATCCGTGGAAACGAAGAAATGCCGGATGCTACTCACAATACCGTTTTGCCATTTACCCGCTATTTGGCTGGTGCTGCTGATTACACTATCTGCTATTACAATACTCGCATAAAAACAACCCATGCGCACCAACTGGCAATGGCTGCTATTTACTATAGTCCGTTGCAAACGCTGTATTGGTACGATAAGCCGGAGATGTCGTCGAACGAACCAGAGTTAGAGTTTTGGGACAAAATTCCAACTACATGGGATGAAACCAGAGTGTTGCAAGGTACTCCCGGCGAATTTATCAGCACGGCTCGGAGGAAAGGGCAGGACTGGTTTCTGGGATCGATCACCAACAACGATGCCCGAAATATTAGAGTTTCGTTAAGCTTTTTACCCAAAGGGAAAAAATACATAGCAAGCATTTATTCGGATGATCCAACTGTAAATACAAAAACAAAAGTTAAAGTTGAGAAGATAAAAGTGGATTCAAAAACGGTAATCGATGCCAAATTATTGGCTTCCGGTGGGCAAGCGATTTGGTTAAGCCCGGTGAAGTAATATAACCCAGTGACTCGCTTTGTCATTCCGACGATTGGAGGAATCCTAGTCAGCTTACTAACAAGTAGCTTTAAGATCTCTCCTTAGGTCGAGATGACAAAACGCAATTTGCAAATGATATCTGTTCGTAGCCTTAAAAGCGTGACTATAAATGGAGAAGTGTCTCCGGACTCGCTAATTTATAAAAGGAATTGTCGGGATTGGAAATCCCCAATTATTATGAGCGGATTGGAAATCCCATCGAGCAAGAAAAAAAAATGAAAACGAAATATTCCATATCATTCACCATACTAATGCTATTTTCCCTCATAGGAAAAGCAGCAGAATGGCAATGGTCGGTGGAGGTGAAAAGCGTAACATCTTCGGAAACAAAGGATCATCCGAGGGCTTTTCTATGGATACCGCCCAATTGTAAACAGGTTAGGGGAGTAGTAGTGGGGCAGCATAATATGTTAGAGGAAGGCATTTTTGAACATAAGGCTTTTCGCAAAACGCTGACGGACATCGGCTTTGCTGAAATTTGGGTTTCACCTCATATTAGTGTTGTTTTTGATTACAAAGGCGAAGCCGAAAAGGCTTTTAATGAGATGATGGAAAGTCTGGCTGATGTTTCAGGATATCAGGAATTGAAGTTTGCGCCCGTAATCCCCATGGGGCATTCGGCACTTGCAAGTTACCCCTGGAATTTTGGTGCATTAAAGCCAGAACGTACACTTGCGATGATTTCTATTCATGGTGATTCTCCACAAACAAACATGACCGGTAGCGGCAAACCTAATCCTGACTGGGAAAACCGAAATATTGATGGAATCCCCGGCTTAATTGTTATTGGCGAATACGAATGGCTGGAAGGGCGTATTATACCAGGAATCAACTATAAGAAAAACCATCCTAAGTCAACCGTTGCTCTACTGGCGGATGCCGGGCGTGGGCACTTCGATTATTCCGACGAAATGGTGGATTTTCTTGGCATGTTTATTAAAAAGGCCGCAAAAGCAAGGCTTCCGGAACACATGCCCTTAAATACCATCGCTGCATTAAAGCCTGTTAATCTGAATGATGGCTGGTTGGTTGATAGATGGCGGTTAAATGAGCCATTAAAAGCTTCGGCAGCTGCCTATAAAAACTACAAGGGAAATAAAGATGAAGCTTTTTGGGCATTTGATAAAGAAATGGCAAAAGCTACAGAAGAATATTACAACAGGGCACGAGCAAAAATTCCTCAATACATCGGCTACCTGCAACAGGGCAAATTATTGCCTGGGGCAGGTTCCTTTGTGGGATACAGGCCTGTTTTCAAACCTCAAAGTGACGGCTTGACCTTTAATGTTTCCGCTGACTTTGTAGATACAGTGCAAGGGAAAAGCCTTACAAATAACCATGCCAAGGGAAAAATAAATATCAGCCGTATTTGTGGCCCTGTTCAAAAGATAGATGACACCACCTTTACGGTTCGTTTCTATCGCATGGGTTTAAACAATCCGAAAAGGACTGGCGATATCTGGTTGATGGCAAGCCATCCCGGTGATAAAAAACTCAAGTCGGTATTTCAGCAGGCGAACTTTCGTATCCCTATGAAGAACGAAACAGGAGTCGATCAGAAGATTGATTTCCCTGAAATTCCGGAACAAAAAGACGGAGTTGAATCGATAACATTGGCGGCTACATCCACTTCCGGTGAGCCTGTATACTATTATGTAAAAGAAGGCCCGGCAGAAGTGGAAGGGAATAATCTCAAGATTACAACAATACCTCCACGTGCAAAATACCCCGTTAAAGTTACTGTTGTGGGCTGGCAGTGGGGGCGAAATATTGAACCGAAATTAAAGTCGGCAGAGCCGGTTGAACGCAGTTTCTATATCACTAAATAATAAGGTAAAAGGTTATGAATGAATGGTGTGTGAATTATGTATCAGCAACTCCCTTACATGAGCAATTGAAAAGTAGAATGATTGCGCATATAAAAAGCGGAATGTTAACGAAGGAAAATCCCTTGCCTACAGTAAAAAAGTTAAGTCGGATAGTTGCAGTTTCAATAGCCACTGCCGAACGGGCGTACCGTGAGCTAACAAAGGAAGGAATTGTACAATATGCCAAAGGCAAAGGCTATTTTATTGCCGATACTGAACGAGAATTCATCTAAGAAGAGAACATTAAAAGGCAAGTAAGGCACTGAAAATAAATCCCTAACTTGTCCCAAACTAATTAATACTAAAAAACTAATACAATTTATGAGCACTTTAACCAAGGACAGTGTTAAACCTAATCAAGATCATCATGTGGCAAGTAAGCCTGCATTTACAGAAAATAGGTTTCTAATCACCTTTATACTGGTGACCTCTCTGTTTATGCTATGGGGCGTAGCACATTCTATGAGTGATGTGTTAAACAAGCATTTTCAGAATGTATTAAATGTATCAAAAGCAGATTCCGGGCTTATTCAGTTCTCGGTTTTTGGCGCATACTTTTTAATGAGTATTCCGGCGGGATTATTCATGAAACGCTTTGGTTATAAAGCAGGAGTAATTTTAGGGCTTACCTTATTTGCCGGTGGTACCTTCCTGTTTGTACCTGCGGCAGATGCAAGTTCCTTTGGCTTTTTCCGTATTGCATTATTTATTCTTGGATGCGGAATGGCAACATTGGAAACTGTAGCTCACCCATTTGCAGCCGCTCTTGGTGACCAGCGTACCAGTGATCAGCGTGTTAACTTTGCGCAATCGTTTAATGCGGTTGGAGCAATGATCGGCCCAGCCATCGGTACGTATTTCCTTTTAAGGGCAACTTCAGGAGCAGAGAGTCATAGTCTTGATTCAGTAAAAACATTATATGTTGGCTTAGGAGTATTTATTGTATTGGTAGCAGTAGCATTTTTATTCATTAAACTTCCTCAGTTAATCGATCCACATGGAGCAGCCGCTGTAGACCCGGACGCGGTAAATGTGGATACAGAGCCAGGAAAGAAATTATTTCAACACAGTCATTTTGTATGGGCAGCAATAGCGCAGTTTTTTAACGTAGCAGCACAGGCTGGAACCTGGGGTTATTTTATTAATTACGGGCATGATATAATGGGCTTTACGGATGAAAAAGCAGGCAATTTCATGGTATTATTTATGGCGATGATGGCTGCCGGCCGTTTCGTAGGAACTTATCTGATGAGATTTATTGCCCCAAATAAAATCCTTGCTGCTTTTGCGCTGTGTAGTGTTATCGCTTGCGTTATTATTGCACAAAAATGGGGTTGGGTTTCTTATGGCGCGTTGTTTAGCCTCAACTTCTTCTTCAGTATCATGTTTCCAACTATTTTCAGTTTGGGATTGAAAAACCTTGGATCTCATACACAACAGGCTTCTTCTTATATCTCTATGGGAGTTGTAGGAGGTGCAGTAATGCCTTATTTCATGGGTATGGTTGCAGCACATGATACCGCTACTGCATTCTATCTTCCAATCATATGCTACTTCGTGATATTTATGTTTGGTGCTAAATTGTATAAAGTAAAACACTAATGCTCAAAAGCTCGATTTTCTTTAAAGGCCTTGCACTGGCATTGATTTTTGCCTCACTAAATGTTAAAGCCCAACAGAATAAGAGTTTAAATAAATATGATCTTTCTTCAGTAGATCGAAAAATAAAAGGATGGGTTGACTCCGGGTATTATCCCGGAGCATCCATTTTAATAGCCCGCCACAATCAAGTCATCTTCAACAAATTTTATGGTTCCTACAAGCCGGAAACAGTAGCTTACATAGCTTCGGCTGGCAAATGGCTTGCAGCTGCTACCATTGCGGCTGTTGTTGATGAAGGGAAATTATCTTGGGATGATAAAGTAAAAAGATGGCTTCCGGAATTTAACGATGTAAAGGGCGAGGCTACACTCCGACAATTGTTTTCGCACACCGCCGGTTATCCTGATTATCAGCCGAAAGGCGAACGTTCGGATAATTATCAAACATTAAAAGAGGCTGTTTCTCATATTGTTAGCCTTCCGGCTGATACTTTGCCTGGTACCAAATTTAAATATGGCGGCTTAGCTATGCAGGTAGCCGGCCGCATGGCGGAAGTGGCCACAGGAAAAGATTGGGAAACTTTATTTCAGGAAAAGATTTCCCGCCCGCTAAAAATGAAATACACTCATTTCACTCCAGTGGATGAAACTCCAGGCCATAACCCAATGATTGGCGGTGGGGCAAGAGCAGGCTTGCAGGATTATACCAATTTCCTGAACATGATTTTTAATGATGGTGTTTTTCAGGGGAAAAGAGTCCTGTCTGTAAAGGCTATTAAAGAAATGCAGGCAGACCAGGTTGGAAATGCTGGCCTGAGTCAAGGCGAATATGTAGAAAATTCGAGGGCTTCTTCCCGAAAGGATATCTATGGCTTGGGCGAATGGAGGGAAGAAGTAAATTCCAAAGGCGAAGCAGTTTTGATCAGCAGTCCGAGTTGGGCAGGAGCCTATCCCTGGATTGATAAAACAACTGGAGTTTACGGTTTTCTGCTAACCCGCGTAAATGTTGAGAAGGCAAATAAAGACGGCTTTTCTTCCTTCTACTCTAGTCCGGTTTTGCCGCTATTGGTAAGGGATGCAATTAAAGATGCCGAAACACCTAATGTCAAAAGGGGTTATGTTAAGGTGGATGATAACGGAAAGCTTTTCTATGAAGAATCAGGAAAAGGAGAGTCCGTTATTTTTATTCATGGCCATTCTTTCGACCACTATGAATGGGACCCTCAGTTTTTTGAAATAGCGAAGAAATTCCGGGTTATACGCTACGACGTTCGTGGTTATGGCCGCTCTTCTATGCCGAGAGAATTTTCTTCAACCATGCACGCCCGGGACGTGATTCAGTTAATGGATGCTTTAAAGATTAAAAAAGCTCATATCGTTGGCTTGTCCATGGGCGGTTTTATTGCTACGGATGTATTGGCATTGTATCCAGATAGATTGTTAAGTATTACCGCTGCCAGTGGCGATGTGTGGGGTGGATCTCCCGGCCCTTCTGTTCCCTGGAATGCAGAAACGATAGCTAAGAGCCGCCGGGCAATAGCCGAATTTAAGCAACGCGGTATTCATCAAAATAAATTAACCTGGATGAATGGGCTAACCACTCGCAATGGCGTGGTGCTCGAAAATATCCGCCGTCCCATATGGGATATGATCTATAAATGGGATACCTGGCAGCCTACTCACGTGGAACCTCGATTCTTACTTGGTACTTCGGTGGTGGATATTTTAAAGAACCAGAACATTAAGGTTCCTGTGCTGGTGCTCACCGGCGATGCGGATTGGGGACGTAAAAACAAGTTGATGGAGGTGGTGCCTTCTGCTAAACAGGTAATTGTTCCGAATGCTGGGCATGTAAGTAATTTGGAAAACCCGAAGGGGTTTACAGAGGCAGTGGTGAAGTTTATTTCTGAGGTGAAGTAGGGGAGTTGGAGCCTTGGGAATTGAGTTGTTGGTGGAGACACCAACAACGGAAACTGAAGTAGTTTAAGCTTTTTCCCCCTTGTTGGTGTCCCCACCAACAAGTCTTTTTTGATTCAGATAGATATAATTCAGAAATCTTCCCTATAGTCAGTAAGCCATTTAAATTTATCATCATTCCTTTCATAAAAAGAGCAGGAGGAATACAGGTAATCGTTAGGATCTGTGACCAAGTTCCAGTGGGATTGTAAAGGATTTAAATGAGTGTAACCTAATTTTTGCTCCAACATTTCCCTGCTAAATATTTCTATTGGTAGGGGGCTCCTTTGCCAAAATTGGTAAGTTCTGTCGATTTTATCTATGCGAAAACGATCCTTTAATTTATCATTCCCATTGAGCTTTTTCTTGAACTGATGCGCTGTGAATTTTAAAAAACTTTCGTCTGGGTACTCTTTGCCATTCATTTCGATGTTTTTCCAAATGAGATGAATGTGATTTGGCATGATCACAAAGCCATAAATAGTAGATTTTTTAGTGGAAGTTAAGAATGATAGGCTTTCAATAATTACATTTTTAGAGTTGCTGTCCTGTAATAATGGACACCAATTCAGAATCGTTGCTGTGTAGAAATAGGTGGAGTTTAGGTTCATCTTTGAAAGTTAAGAATAATACTGTATTCGGAAAATGAATTTGTCTTATATTGGAGTTGTTGGTGGGGACACCAACAACGGGAACAGCTGTGGTGACCAACAACCAGAAGAGAACGACGACTAACCTAGCTAACTTGATTCGGACACCAACAACCGGAACAGTTGTGACGACCAATAAGCAGAAGAGAACGACTGACTAACCCAGCTAAGTTGTTGGGGACATCAACAACGGAACGGCTGTAGCAACCAACAACGGAAACAGATTTGTGATTTTTATTTCACTGACTCATTTCTTTCCCATGTTGGTGTACCCACCAACATGTACACCTACAAAGCCACCACTCCAGCCTTCACCCCAACCACCTTCTTCCATCCCTCGTAAAACTGTTCCATTTTTGCGCTATACTTCCCTTTCTCAACTGCCATCTTCTGGCTGTAAAGCGATTGAATTTCTTCAATATCGTTAAATTGCCCAGAACCCAGTCCAGCTAGATAAGCAGCACCAAGCGCCGAAACATCAGGCATTTGGCTGTTGATGACATCGCTGCCTAATAAATCAGCTAAGAACTCCAGTACAAACTTGTTGGAAGTGATGCCACCGTTTACCATCAGTTCGCGGATGTCAATACCTGCATCGCCTTGCATGGCATCTAAAACATCTTTAATCTGGTAGGGGATGGCTTCTAAGGCAGCCCGAACGATATGGTTCTTATTGCAGTCGAAAGTTAAGCCTTCAATACTGGCCTTGCGGCTCATATCCCAATGCGGCGCCCCTAATCCACTGAAGGCCGGAACCAGGTAAACTCCGTTGTTATCAGCAACCGACAATGCCATAGCTTCCGTCTCGCGGCTATCATTGAATAATCCTAACTCGTTTTTTAGCCATTCGATAGGAGAACCACAGGAGACAATAACACCTTCCAATGCATAGTCAACACGGTTTTCGGTGCTCCAACAAATTGTGGTAATCATTCCGCTGGCAGAGGCCTTGGCTTCAGTTCCGATGTTCATTAAAACCGAGCAACCCGTTCCTAAGGTGGCTTTTGCCGTTCCGGGTGAGAAGCAGCCCTCGCCAAAAGCTGCAGCATGAGAGTCGCCGATCATGGCTGTAATGGCTACCGGCTGTTCAAATAGCCCTTCAAATAAAGATTCGCCATAGGCATATGCCGAAGGCTTGGGTTCAGGGAGATTAATTCCTGAAAGTCCAAATGCATCAATTAAATCCGAATCCCATTCCAGGTTTTCAAGATTGAAAAGTAAAGTACGGGAAGCATTACTGTAATCGGTAAGATATTTTTCGCCCTTGGTCAGCTTATACAAAAGCCAGCTATCTACAGTTCCGAAATAAGCTTTTCCTTCACCGATTGCTTTCTTAACTTGAGAGTTGTTCTCATTTAGCCAGATCAGTTTACTGCCTGAAAAATAAGGGTCGATAATTAAGCCCGTCTTAGTTTTAACCAGCTCTTCTAATCCTTCAGCTTTAAGCCGGTTACAAACATCAATGGAGCGTTTGCATTGCCATACTACGGCATTATAAAGAGGCTGCCCGCTTTCATCCCAAACAATAAAAGTTTCCCTCTGGTTAGAAATTCCGCAGGATTTAATATCGTTAGATTTTCCACCAGTTTGCTCAAAATTCTCAAGGCAATTTTTAACAGATGCTAATACATTTTGGTAGATTTCTTCAGGTTCTTGTTCAACACGCCCGCCTTCCAAATAGAGCGTTTTAAGCGGTTCGGTAGCTTTAGCTAAAACATTTCCCTTATTGTCAAATATGATGGTTTTTGTGCTGCTTGTACCTTGGTCGATTGCCAGGATGAGGTTAGAGATTTCAGACATAGATTTTTTTTTGTTCAGGCTGAGTTAGTCTTTTATTTATTTCGCGCAAAGGCGCTAAGTTGAAACGCAAAGGCGCAGTTTTGAGAGCAAACAAGGAATCGCGTCTTTGCGAAATCTTTGCGTCTCTGCGCGATACCTTTATTCCGCTATTTATTTCGCACAAAGGCGCTAAGTTGAAACGCGAAGACGCTGTTGTAGCCCGTAAACGGAGCCACGCCTCTGCGAAACCTTTGCGTCTCTGCGTGATTTTCATTTTGCGCCTTTTATTCCGCTTTAGAATTTGCTTTATCAATAACTACGGCTAAAAGAATTACTCCGCCTTTAACCACCTGCTGCCAGAAAGGCGATACATCCAGTAGCACCAACCCGTTGTTTAATACACCGATGATGATGGCTCCTAGGACAGTTCCCATGATGGTTCCCCGGCCGCCGGATAGCGAGGTGCCACCGATTACCACCGCTGCAATGGAATCCAGCTCATAGCTCATTCCGGCATTTGGTTGTGCAGAATCCAGGCGTGAAGTCACCATGATTCCACCCACTGCCGCCAGTGCGCCCGCAATGGTGTATACAATGATTTTTACTTTGTTGATGTTGATACCCGATAGGCGTGAGGCATTCTCATTGCCGCCAATGGCATAAATATATCTTCCTAAAGAGGTTTTATTGGTGATGATGAGAGAAGCTGCAATTATTGCTGTGGCAATCCATACCAGTACCGGAATGCCCATGAACCAGCCGGTACCAATAAATCCGAAATTACTTCCCAGGCTGGAAATAGGGTAGCCTTTAGTCCAGAGCATAGTTAAGCCGCGTGCAATGGTAAGCATGGCGAGTGTAGCGACAAAAGGAGGCACTTTAAATCGGGTTATGACAAAGCCGTTAAAGTATCCCAGAATGGAACCGGTTAATAAACCTGTCACTATTGTGCCCAGCAAGGTGAACCCTATAAATAAGTTATTGTCCGGAAATTCAAGTCCGAATTTTAAAAGGCCAGCAGCCACAGCACCGCTTAAGGCGAGCACAGAGCCTACCGAAAGGTCGATTCCGGAGGTAAGCACAATTAGCGTCATGCCTACAGAGATGCAGATATTAACCGAAATCTGGCGTAACACGTTCCAGCCATTATCTACGGTGAGGAATTTATCCGACAACAGGCTAAGCGCAAGGCAAAGCACAAAAAGAGCTATGGATGATTGAAATTTCGTAAAGGTTGAACTGTATTTCGAAATACTCATTGATTGATTTTTAAATGGTTTTAGGGATAGCAGCCTTCAAAATATTGTCTTCGTTGGCATCGGCAGAGCTGAATTCGGCGGTTATTTTTCCTTCCGACATCACCAGCACTCGGTCTGATACCGCAAGGATTTCAGGCAGTTCAGAAGATACCACGATAATGCCTAATCCGGCTTCTGATAATTCCAGTATCAGTTTATAAATCTCGTTTTTGGCATTCGCATCAATTCCTCGCGTAGGCTCGTCCAGCATTAACACCTTTGGATTTGTAGCCAGGCATCGTGCTAAAACTACTTTTTGCTGGTTACCGCCACTTAGATTCTTTACTTGCTGATGCGGTGAGGGTGTTTTTATTCGAAGTGAAGCTGTATATTTTTCGGCAAGTTCCAGCTCTTTGCTTTTGTCGAGCATTCCCGCTTTGCGGATCTCATTCAGAATGCTCAAACTTATATTCGTTTTAACATCCAGCCCTAAAACCAAACCATCCTTTTTGCGGTCTTCGGGAACCAGAACAATACCGGCTTTTATAGCTTCCTGCGGGGATTTTAATTTTACCACCTTTCCCTCAATACTCACAGAACCATTGCAGGCAGCCGGATGCATTCCCAAAATTGTTTCGAGTAATTCGGTTCTGCCGGCTCCCATTAAGCCAAAAATACCCAGTATCTCGCCACTCTTAAGATGAAGCGAAACATTATCGAGCAAAGTTTTTTTAGTTCCGTTTTTGCTTTGAAGGCTCAGATTGTGGATGTTGAGTAAGCTATCGGCCTTAACCTGCCGATGTTCTTTATCCAGCATTTTAATCTCGCGGCCCACCATTTTTTTGATAATTGCATCCTGATTAACACCTTCCATGCTGCCGCTTTCTGTTACCTGCCCGTCGCGGAGCACAATGTAGCGGTCGGCGATGCGGAAAAGTTCGTCCAGCTTATGCGAGATATAAACAATGGCTTTGCCTTCATTGCGAAGATTTTCGATGATAGTAAATAAGATCTCCACCTCATGGTCACTGATGGCGGAAGTTGGCTCGTCCATGATAATCACTTCCGAATGGGTAAGCAAAGCCTTGGCAATTTCAACAACTTGCTGCTGGCCAACCTTTAAATCGCGTATCAGCGTATCAGGGCTAACCTGCAACTTTAATTTATCCAGCAGTTCCTGGGTTTTCTGGCGCATGGCTTTTTTATTCAGCACGTCCCAGCTGTTGGTTATTTCCCTTCCCAGGAAGATGTTTTCAGTAATATTCAAATCAGGAATCAGGTTCAACTCCTGATGGATAATTGCTATTCCGCGTTCCTGCGCCTCTTTAGGATTGGCGAAACGCACTTCTTCACCCTTAAAAAGAATACGCCCTTCATATTCAGGATAAACTCCTGAAAGGATTTTCATTAAAGTAGATTTGCCAGCGCCATTCTCGCCGATTATCGCAGTCACCTTTCCGCCGGGCAATTCCATAGAAACTTCGTTCAGGGCAATAACCCCGGTGAAGCGTTTTCCTATTTTTTCTGCTACTAACATGGTACTACTTTGTCTGAAGGATTAGCGGAATAACTTCCAGCGTTTCTGGCAGTGGTTTGGTTTGATTTAACTCGATGCAGCCCGTAAAATCCACTGTGTTACCTGGTTTGGCTTTAGCTTCAAACGGAGGGAGGACCTCTGCCCGTATCAACTTATTAATCTCTTCAGATACGGTATTCATATCCATGGTGGTATTAAATTCATCTACCGAGATAATGCCAGAACCATCGCGGGCGGCGTTGCCGATGATGTATTCGGTCGCCAGAACAACTTCGGAAGAAATTCCGGGAACTTTCAGATAGGCATTCGTTTCATCCATCTTGAGGATTTCGCCCTGGCCCTGAACCATAAAAAAGCGGATATCTCCGTTGTTTTGGGCATGCGAATAAGCGAATGCCTGCCGGGGATTATTTTTCAGGTCGGCTACAAGTTTGCTGATGTCTACCGCTTTATCCTTTTCAGATGGAAGCTTTTTGAACAAAAAATCCTTTGCGTAAGCCTTAGCATCGAAGGTTTTTTCTTCGGATGCCTTCATGTCGCTTAGTTTTTTTACATACACAGAATTGTAGCCCACCAATCCCACTGAGGCGGCTATGAGCGCATATTTGATTCCTTTATGCATAGCTTATTCTTTCTTTCCGTAAGCAATGTATTTATCAATATTTTCGGTAGTTACCACCTCTACAGGGATTGGTAGCTTTTTAGGAAAATCGTTTTTGCCTTTGAAGAACTCGTCGGCATAAGTGGCAGCCAGCTCGGCAATAGTTTTTGGAAATTGCATCGCGGTAGCAGTTAATTTGCCCTCTTTGATGGAATTTACGGCATCTTCCGCACCATCAAATCCATACACTTTTACTTTTTCGGCTTTGCCAGCAGCAACCAATGCCTGGTAGGCGCCCATTGCCATGGCATCATTTCCGCAGAATACGCCATCAATATCAGGGTGAGCTTGAAGAATGGATTCCATTACTTCCATTGCTTTGTTGCGGTCGAAATCTGCACTTTGCTGAGCTACCATTTTTAGTCCGGGATAGTTGTCAACCACACTGTGGAAGCCCTTGGAGCGGTTCCAGGTGTTATTATCGGATACGATGCCCAGAAGCTCTACGTAATTTCCTTTCTTATCCAGTGATTTAACGAAGAGTTTCCCAAGCTCTATGCAAGCCGAATAGCTGTCTGAAAGGATTTGAGAGGTTGCCGCATCCTTAGAATTAACTTCGCGGTCCATGCAGAAAACTGCCACTCCGGCTTCCTTTGCCTTGTTTACGTTGGCAACAGAACCTGCAGCATCTGTGGGATTAAATAAAATGGCGTTATACCCAGAGGCAATGGCGTTTTCAAAATGATCGCTCTCTAAAGCGGTATTATTCTGCGAATCGAAGATCTTCGAATCATAGCCTAGCTCTTTAGCCTTTTTAGCAGCGGTTTCTGCCAGGAAAACAAACCAGGGATTATTCAGGGTAGATACCACAATGGCAATCCTTTTGGGCTGGTTAGTTTTGGTTGAAGCAGAACAACCGGCAAGCAATACAAGTAGTATTATTGCTGCAGTTAATCGTTTCATATTGGTTAATTGGTGGTTTTTTTGTTGTTTTTCAGTAGTTTTTGGTAGTGGGATGAATTTAGGTTTTTCTGAGCAGGTTCAAAGCGGTTTCTGTTAACCCCTCCTTCGAAATTCCGTAGTGGTTAAAGATTTCCGCCTGGGAACCTGTTACGGTGTACTCATCCGGTATCCCCACAATTTTAAATGGTTTTTGATATTGATTTTCAAGCAAGAATGATGCGCAAGCTTCGCCTAATCCGCCATACACGCTATGTTCTTCAACGGTGATGATGGCATCGGTTTCATCCGCAACTTTCTGTAAAAGAACGTAATCAAGAGGCTTAATGGTGTGCATGCTAATTACGGTAGCCTCAATTCCGCATTCCTCTTTCAGCTTTTCGGCAGCCTCCAGAGCCGGATAAACCGTTTCGCCCGTGGCAATAAAAGTGAGGTGTTTACCTTTGGTGATCACACGGCCCTTGCCAAATTCGAAGGTGTTATTCTCGTCTTCGGTAAGCAAGGGCATATTCTTTTTGCCAAAACGAAGGTATAGTGGCTTGTTGCTGGCAGCGGCGAGTTTGATGGCTTGTTCGGTTTCGAAATTATCCGCAGGGGCAGCAACAATCAGGTTGTTGATAGCACGTAGTGCAGCAAAATCGTGAAGGCTATGGTGGGTTGAGCCTAATGCGCCATAACTTACACCAGCACTAATACCGATGAGTTTCACCGGATTATCTGAATAGGCTACGTCGTTTTTTATTTGCTCTAAAGCCCTGGCCGTAAGGAAACAAGCCGGAGATACCGCAAAAGTTTTCTTTCCCGCAGAAGCCAAACCGGCGGCAACCCCAACAAGATTTTGTTCGGCAATGCCAATTTCTACAATTTGCTTAGGATATTTTTTTCCGAACGGAACCAGTTTTCCCGAGCCCCGCGAATCGCTGGTAACGGCAATAATGTCTTTATCTGTTTCTGCTAATTCCTGCAAAGCAGAAGAAAATACTTCGAGGTTAGCTTTTGCACCTGTTTTACTTTCAACAACCGGGCTTCCCATAATATATTCTTTATCTGATTTTAAACTAGTTCAAATGCTTCGGTTAATTCTTTAATAGCAGTGGCATATTGTTCCTGGTTAGGAACACCATGGTGCCAGCTTAACTGGTTCTCCATAAAGCTAATTCCCTTGCCTTTAACGGTATTGGCAATAATTACGCTTGGTTTTCCCGGTTCAAATGGCAGGCTATCGAAGGCTTCCTTTAGCGCCTTTAAATCATGTCCGTCTACCTGTTTAACAGCCCATCCAAAGCTTTCAAATTTTTCATCCAGCGGGTCTGTATTACACACTTCGGCTGTAGGGGCCGTAATTTGAAGGCAGTTTTTGTCGACAATGGCGCAAAGGTTATCCAGCTTGTAGTGAGCTGCTGTTAACGCCGCTTCCCAGTTCGAGCCCTCCGGTAATTCTCCATCTCCTAAAAGGGTGAACACACGGAAATCTTTCTCATCCATTTTGGCAGCAAGTGCATTGCCAACGCTTATTGGCAAACCGTGCCCTAAGGCGCCGGTATTTTGTTCTACGCCGTTTACTTTTTTGGTTGGGTGTCCGATATAGTGCGATTTATAGCGGCATAAGGTATTTAAATCTTCTTCCGGGAAGAAGCCTTTATCTGCCAGAACCACAAAAAGTGCTTCTACGCAATGCCCCTTGCTCTGGATGTAGCGGTCGCGTTCGGGAGAGGAAAAGTCCTCAGGGCTTACATTCAGCGTGTAATTGTAAAGCACGTTGAGTATGTCAATGCACGACAAGCTTCCACCGGTGTGCCCTGCGTTGGCACCCACAATGTATTTTAGAATTCGTTGACGGTATTGATTTGATTTTTGAGCCAGTTCTTTGTCAGTCATAGCTTTGTTTTTGTTTTCGTTGGTTTTTGAATGGTAGGGGAATTTATGGCTTCCTGCGTTTCGTCATCTCCAGTAACCAGCTTTTGTCAAAAAGTAAATATGGCGATGACATCGGTTGTAAGGTAGGCTAGCCAGCATTGTCATTCCGACGATAGGAGGAATCTTAAAGCGCTTAACATTGCAGGCTTAACATTACAAACTTTCTAGGATCTCTCCTATCGTCGAGATGACAAAGTCTCATATTTGAAAGTCTCTATTCCGTGGTTGGTGTCCTCTCCAACCACAAAACACTTAAGCGTATTCTGCTAATTGAGCATTAAAGCTGTGCGATTGGCCGTTGGTGTAACCTGTGCCAACCAATTTCTCGCTATGGTTATAGACTTCCCATCCCATGTAATTACCCAAGGCTTCCTGTAAAATACCGGCGGTTTTAGACGCGTTCATTACCACATGATGCTCAAAGCCATTGCGGCAAACATACTGCATTAAGCCTTGAAGATTAGGGATTTGCGCTACTGCACGATTCCCGAAAGTATTTAGCGGATCATCAGTTAATATGCCTTCGCCGATGTATGCCTTTATAATTCCTTTCGGGTCATCCGTGCTGATGCGGCCATAAGTAAGGGCAGATGCCGGAGTGCGGCCCTCTAAGGCGCCATAGGTATTTTCAACACCAACCGAAGTGCCTAAAATCGGGGCATTGCTGATCTGAATATCCGGAAGGAAAGATTTTGCCCAGTTACCGCAGTGGAACAATACACATTTGCTGTCGTCATCCGCGTAATTGTTATTCCAGTCAACCAGGGCACTAGGAGAACCTGAAGCAAGCTGCATAGCATACATACTTAAAGTTCCGGTAACATCAACCTCGCAGGCACTTGGAAGCATGTTTTCACTCATAATACTCATGCTGGTACACACGTTGCAACCGTAGTTCTGCTGTAAGGAAGTCCAGCACTGAATAGCTGTAGCATCCAGGTAGTTATCTTCCATAAACTGGTTGAGTACCACATCCAGTTTGGCTATTTGGATAAGGGCTTCATCAGGAGTTTTTCCTTTGGATGCGTAGGATAAAATCTTGTCAAGATGAGCTTTTACAGCTGCATCATCTTTTGTTAGTTTATTGGCGTTTCCAAGAATTTCAGAAAGGTCGACTGTTGTAACCGAAATTCCGTTGCGCTGAAGGATCTTCTCACTATAACGGACCGTGTTAAAACCTCCCGGACGGGCACCCACAGCACCAATACGCACATTTCGTAAGCCTTTAACCACGCGGCAAACCGCCGCGAAGTTTAAAAGTTCTTGGGCAAATGCAGGGTCTTTCGGGTGGATTACATGTTTATCTGTAATAGTGTACTTGATTCCGTATTGGTAAAGGTTGTTGCAAACCGAAATTTTACCACACCATGAATCGCGGCGGCGGGCTACATCCAATTTGTTTAATTCATCAGGATAAGCCTGAACAAGTACCGGAACGTTTAATCCTGAAAGTTTCAGCGTTTCGGCAACACCACGTTCGTCGCCAAAATTAGGAAGTACTACCAATACGCCGATAATTTCTTCCGCATGTTTTTTAAATAAAGAGGCACATTTCTGGGCATCTTTAAATGTTTCAACACCGCCCAGTTTAGTTTCGAACTCATCGAGGATTACGTAGTTCAGATTTAGCTTCTCGAACTGCTCAATAATGTCTAAACGGGCTTCTGATACTAATTTATCAGGAAAAAAATCACGGTTTCCGATAATAACCCCAATGCTTGCCTTTGCTTTCATGTATGTTTTACTTTAGATAGGAGATGCTTTCTCCGTATTGGTTATTTTGCTAGTATTAATTCAATTTCATTGTCTTCAAAAACCTGTTTGTCGCGTTCGCTGATTTCCGAATCTGTGATGACATAATTAATGAGCGAGAGAGCACCCAAACTGGCGAAGGAACTTTTGCCGATCTTGGTAGAATCAGCCACCAAAAAGGTGGTTTCGGCAGCATCAATCATTGCCTTTTTTACCACGATGTCGCTGATGCTCGGGTAAGTCAATCCCGCTTTAAGCGATAATCCTGCTGTTGCCAGAAAAAGCTTCTGCACATTAATTCCCTTGAAGAAATCCGCCGCCTTTTGGCCAGTCAACGATAGGGTAGGAGGCTTAAATTCTCCGCCGGTCACAATCAATTCAATTCCCGGTTCAGTACCAAGCATCATCGCAATATTCAAGGCATTGGTAATCACCGTCAGGTTTTTAAACCCTTTTAGTTTTTTTGCAATTTCTGTAGTGGTCGAGCCAGAATCCAGGATAATGCTATCGCCACTTTCGATATACTCAAGGCATTTCAGGGCAATGCGTTCTTTCTTATCCAGATTGTCCTGCTGTGTCAACGAAAAGCTTCGAACCTGGTCTTCAATATTTTTAAGGTAAGCGCCGCCGTGTTCCCTATAAAGAAGCCCGTCTTTCTCCATCTTTTCAAGGTCTTGGCGGATAGTCACTTCGGTAACTTTAAACAGCTTCGCCAGGTTAATCACTTTGGCAGAACCATCTTCTTTTAAAAGGTCTAATATTTTATCTCTTCGTTGGTTGGGAAGCATCGCTTTTGTAAATGTCTTTGGCATTTAGCCAATTTAGGTTTTATTTTAACGAATTGTGTTTTCGTTTGTTTTCGTTTATCAAATCTAGTGATTGAAAAAACGAAAACAAATAAAAAGTAAAATAAATTTTTAGAAAGGTTTGATTGACCGATAATGTGCCTTTTTGATCTGTTTGGGGTAGTTTTTAGCTTGTATTACATCAAGGCGGCTTTGCCTCAAGGCGAAAGTTCGATTTGTGAAAACGAAAATTATCGAAGATTTAGAAGATGGGATTTTACAGGAAGGGCGCAACGAAGGCAATTTGGTAGGTTTTTGGCGGTAATGCCTTAAACAAAAACAGCATGTTGGTGTACACGCTGTTTTGTTTTCCGATAATTAGCGATAAGCTGCTAATTCATAACGGTTTTGAACTTTGAAGATACCTGATGGGTAACTTTATCGATGTAAGGCTTTGCCTTGTCCATCCATTCTGGCGCTTGAGTTTTAATGTCATCAGCAAGTGAAGTTCCGTCAGCTCTCTTCTTTGTGAGATAATTGTAGGCAACTGCTGCAGCAGCACCAACCAGTAAAAGTTTAACTAGGCCCATAATAATTGTGTTTAAGATAATAACGCAAGTTGGGTGCCATAAATTGGGCCTGCCTTGGCTAAGATTGATTATTGTAAACCCGGGAGCTTTTATTGTAGAAAGAAAATTTCGAAAAGGAGGGGTTTGAGTTCTTTTTACACCGAATTTTTAAGTATTTAGCAAATTGGGAGAATTCATCAAGTGGTTTTACCCCTTATTTTGTAAAGTTGCTATTCGGTTTTGAAGGTTAGATAAAAGATATTTCTTTTTGTACAAGAGGCTGTCTCAAATGGGGCAGCCTCTTTGTTTTTTGGTGTGAATCAGTTTGATTACATATCTCCATCGAGGATAGGTTTAAAAAGGTTGAATTCGGGAGAGTTGATTGGGGAAAAGGTTTAAACCTGAGTTCGTCTTTCTTCCCCCCAGCCCCCCTGGAAGAGATACCAATGCTATCAAGTTAAGAGCATGGAGATTCTGGCGAAGACTCCAGTCGCGAAAGTCCGCCGTATTATGCGCAGCCACTCTTTTCCCTCTATTCTTCTCAAAAAGCTGTTTGTCCGGGGGCTAGGACTACTTTTCCAAATATTACTTTTCTCTTTTAAGTTAATATTCAATTACTTACATTTACTACAGTTTAACCAATTAAGGCATAGGCTATTAAGATGCTTGTGCAGCCCTCTAGCAGGAATCATTTTTTTAAATCAGTTTGGGATATTTAAGGGAAGCCTCATTTATATCCTTTGTTAAGCTATGCCAACGTTGTTGTTCGGGCATAGCAGTGGAGCTATTATAAACCAATTCAATCAACGTAGTATGCTCAAATACAACGATTCATCTTAAGTAAAAAGAATGCCAACGTTTGCTTTCTCTAAGGAAACCGAAAGAAAGTAATTAACTAATCAATTCAATTATCAATTAAAACCAATTTAAATATGAAGAAGCTCTATATCTTATTAACAGCTCTCTGTATTACTTCGCTGTGCAGTATTTATTGTGAAAATGCACACGCGCAAACCATTGCTTTCCCTGGGGCGGAAGGTGCTGGTAAATTTACCAGCGGTGGCCGGGGAACACTTTCTGCCCCAACAACTGTTTTTGAAGTAACTAACCTTACCGATGTGAATAGCGCCGGAAGTTTACGTTACGCATGTAGCCAATCTATCACCACTTATCCGCATCGTACTATTGTATTTAGAGTATCGGGTACTATTCGTTTAACATCCAAGCTTAGTATCCCGAAAAATACTACTATAGCAGGGCAAACTGCTCCTGGCGATGGAATTTGTATTGCCGACTATCCTGTAGTAATTAGCGGCGACAATGTGATTCTGAGATATATCCGTTGTAGAATGGGCGACCGGTATCAGAACACAGGTATGGTTGACGGCGCCGGGTCTGATGATGCGCTGGGTAATCTGGGTGCCAAAAATTTAATAATAGACCATTGCTCTATAAGCTGGAGTACCGACGAAGCGCTTACTGTTTATCGGGGAGATAGCGTGACCCTGCAGTGGAATATCATTTCTGAACCTTTAAATTATTCCTACCATTTCGAAACCGGCGATACCGATTTTGAGCATCATGGCTATGGCGGAATTTGGGGATCCAAGCATGGCTCTTTCCATCATAATTTAATTGCGCACTGTAAAAACCGGATGCCAAGGTTTGCTGGCGTAAGTACCTATTCGCCGGCCGTTCAAGGTGCCGAAATGTGCGATTTTAGAAATAATATTATTTATAACTGGGGGATAAATAACGTTTACGGAGGCGAGGGTGGCTACTATAATATGGTAAATAATTATTTCAAGTATGGTCCGAGTACAACCAGCCGCAAGTTCCAGGTTGTTGCCGTTGACTCCAGTGCCACCTTTCCATACGCTAAATATTACCTTAGTGGAAACTATGTGTATGGTTCGGCAACCAACACAGCGAACAATTGGCTAAGCGTATCGATGAAAAGTGGGAAGCTTGCCGACACTGTAAAATCAAAGGTTACCACCCCATTTTCTTTACCCGCAATTACAACTGAAACTACAGCTAATGCTTACACTAGTGTTTTGGCAGGGGCGGGCGCGTCTTTGAAAAGAGATACCCTTGACCAGCGTGTTGTAAATGACGTGAAAAACGGTACAGGAAAGTTAATTGACGTTCAGGGAGGCTTCCCGCATGGTACCAGTTACAGCGTTAGCCAGGTAGCATGGCCGACTCTCAATTCTACCACCGCGCCCACTGATACCGACCATGATGGCATGCCGGACTCGTGGGAAACCTCCCAGGGCTTAAATCCTAATAGTGCTGCCGATAGGAACAACAGAGATGCCGAGGGGTATACAATGCTGGAACTGTATTTGAATTATCTTGTTACCGGACTAGAGCCAGCTTCGGCTACATGGGCTCTGGCTACAAATCAGACAGCTACTTCCACCGGAACCGTTACAGCTACCTCTCAGGCATTTGCTTCTGGAATGGTGGCGTCATATGCTTCCTACATCCCCGGATCTGGCCTTTATGCCGGCCAAACGGTTAATGCACAAAGGTTAAAGCCAAGTGCGGGATGGCCAGCAAACCAGACAGGCATCGTTGAAACTCAATATTCGGAGTATAAAGTTGCGCCGGGATCTGGTAAAAGCCTGTTAGTGAGCGGTATGTCTTTCGATTTTGGCGATGCCGGAAGTACCTCTACTATGAAAGCTAATATTTACTATTCTCTCGACGGATTTGCTACCCGAGTGCTGGTAAACGCTTCACCTTTAACCTTGCCTAAGTATAGTGCAACAGAGTTGTTTACCCAGGCAGCTTATACTAATCTTAATATCAATGTAGCATCAGGAAAAACCTTAACCGTTAGGGTTTATCCCTGGTGGCCATCAACTGCATCGACTACAAAATATCTGGTTGAAAGAAATATAAAAATTACTGGAAAAACCAGCCCATCTTCGCAAGGTATGGCAGCTATTAAAGACGCTCAATCTTCACTTGAGCTTATTACTGAAAGTGAGAAGCCAGAGCTTCAGAAAATACTGCTTTTCCCTAATCCCGTTAAAGAGAAATTGACTTTAGCTTTCAAGAAAACTGCATCTGTAAGCAAAATTGCCATAATGGATGTAATGGGAACTAAATTGCTTGAACAGTCGGTCGAACCGAACAGCAAGCAGGTGTCGATCAATGTTTCTGGCTTAGCCTCTGGAAATTACTTTCTCATATTGCAGCAAGGAAATTCCAGGCAGTCTGGGCAGTTTGTTAAATACTGATAAAGATATTAGCTCCACTCCGTATACAACACAAAAGGCGCAATTTTTTGCGCCTTTTGTGTTTTGTTCGGGTACTTTAGGTTTTGAATGCTTGCTGATTAAGTTAAGAAACTTAGCCGATGGCTCAATTAAAATTCGTCGAAATCAAAAGCTCTCTAATATCAATCTTTAAGAATTCAGCAATTCGATATACTTACATTAATTATCCCGCCAGTTTAGGCCGTCTCGTCATTTTAATATAAATCTTTGCTTCGTTTTGTGAAACTATTTTAAAGTAAATTAAAACGATCGGAGCTATTATCTGATGGCATTTACACAGTTTCTAATAGACTACAACAAATAATTACAAATTTAATTTTTAAGTTAAGGTTGTATTTCTCAATTAGTAAAATTAGATTTGGTTATACCTTATCGCAATTACTTACCATTTAAAAGCCAATTCTTTCTAAGGCTACTTCGTATAGTAAAATCCCGGCAAGGTTAAGAGTTTAGAAATATCACAAACTTATTTTCTATGCAGGAAACTATACTTACCCGTCTCGAATCCTCAAGGAAAGAGCTTTTGGATCTCGGTTTAAGAAATCCTCTTCTTAATTACAAAATTCCAAAAGCTAAGGGGCTTCACATCGTTCAGGAGAAGTCGGAAGCTATCTTCGAAATCCTTGTTAAGCAAGGAAAGGCAATGACGTTTCTCGGGCGGCCCGGAAAAGATGATACTGATATATTACCCGAGCTTCCTGAACTTACCGAAGAAGAACAGGAGGAAGCATTTAATGACACCCGACTGCAAACCAACGAATTTGATTCTAAGCTCCAAGCCAAACTACTCAACACGTATTCAGAGGCACGCACAAGTATAGAAGAAAAGGGTGTTAATACGCTGTATCTTACTTTGGGAATGCTTAACTGGTATGAAAAAGGGAATTCGGTAGATGTCCGGAAAGCTCCAATCCTTCTTATTCCGGTTTCTTTAGACCGTTCAAGTGCTCAGGAAAGATTCCGACTTCGGTATACGCAAAACGAGATTGGCGCTAATCTGTCTCTGCAGGCAAAGATGCTGGCTGATTTCAATCTGACCATACCTGATTTGTCAGAACTGGATGATTTTAGTATCGAAGCTTATTCTAAGGATATAGAAAGCCGCATAGAGAAACAAGAAGGTTGGAGCATCGACCGTGACAATATTGAACTCGGCTTTTTTTCTTTTGGGAAATTTATGATCTATCACGATCTCGATAGCACCAAATGGCCAGAGGGCGAAAAACCTTATGATCACAATATCCTTCAATCGTTGTTTCTTGATGGCTTTAAGGAGCTTCAGCCAACGGTAACAGAAGACCATCATTTAGATCATGAGACCGATGCACACGAACTTTTTCACGTTGTAGATGCCGATAGTTCTCAAATCCTGGCGATGCTGGCTGTGAACGAAGGTCGTAACCTCGTTATCCAAGGACCTCCCGGAACGGGAAAATCACAAACTATTACCAATATTATTGCAAATGCTGTAGGGCAGGGGAAAAAGGTTCTTTTTGTCGCCGAAAAGATGGCTGCGCTTGAGGTAGTTAAAAGAAGGCTTGATTCTATTCATTTAGGAGAGGCTTGTCTTGAACTTCACAGTCATAAAGCCAACAAGAAGGAATTGCATGAAGAATTGAAACGGATTCTGGATCTTGGGAAACCCGCGCTGGCACATCTCGAACGCGAAATCTCTTTACTGGATGAATATAAGGACGAACTAAATGATTATTGTAATGCCGTTAATACCAGCATTGCGAAAAGTGGTTTAAGTCCTAATAAGATAATTGGCTCGTTACTGGCGCTTAAAGCTGGTTCTGATGGGATAAGCCTGCCTGCTATTTCTATTTACGATATTGAAAACTGGGATGCCGATAAGATGCATAGGGCTGAAGCCATAGCCGATAAGATCCAGGCAAAGCTCAAAGATACAGGTACCCCTTACAAGTTACTTTTCTGGGGGACACAGCTGAAAGTGGTTTTACCTCACGAAGAGCCAGCTGTAACCAACTTAATAGCTAATGCAAAAACTACTACCGAAAAGCTGAAACTAAGAGCAGAGGAAATTGCCAAAGTGTTGAGCCTTGCCGTTCCGGCTTACAGTGATGAGGTGGAGGCGTTGCTGGATGTTCTTGATTTGGCAGGAAAGGCTCCTGCTTTAAAAGAAACGGATATCTCTTCGTCCAAATGGTTATTTAGAAAAGATGACTTGAATGACTTGTTGGATTCCGGGAAGCGATTAGCAGACATATATAATGAATACAAAGACATCCTGTTGCCGGAGGCTTGGGATCAGAACCTTCTAGAAATCCGCCAAAATATTTTAGCCTACGGAGATAAATGGTACAAGTTCATTATTGGTGCATATAACCGAAGTGTAAAGCAGCTCGCATCGGTTGCTAAAGCAGCTTTACCAAAAAACGCAGAGGCAAAGTTGAAGTATGTAGATGCTATACTGGAAGCGAAACGTCTGGAAGCTAGTTTAAAAGAGAACGAAGGCCTTGCCAGAGAGCTTTACGGTAATCGTTGGCAAAAATCAAAGTCTGACTGGCGGGCATTTGAGGAAGTTTATACTTACTTAAGTGCCGTGCACCAGCGAATTGTGGATCAAAAATGTCCGGAAGCTTTACTTACATATCTCCAAAAATCAGAAAGCTCAGATAATGCAGTTATGTGGGCAAAGGAATTAAGAACCTTAACCGCAGAGCAGGCAACTACGGTAAAGGAAGCTTTACAAAGGCTAAGTTTTGATGAAGCAAGGAGATTTGGAGAACGTGGATTACTATCGGCATCCTTCAGTAATCAGGTTGTTTTACTCGGTTCCTGGATCGATCGTTTTCCCGAAATTCATCAGGCAACAAGCTGGAATAATTTAGCAGAAATAGCAATTAATGAAGGTTTTGAATGCCTTGTTAATGCTTCTGTAAATTGGACGGATGCAAAAGATTTTCTAAAAATAGCGCTGCAGAAGACTTGGCATGAGTATTTGATCGAGCAGGCGTTTACTAATAGCCACGCACTCAGAAAATTTAATAGGGCTAGTCACGAAGAGGTTGTTTTAAAGTTTAAAGAGCTTGATTTACTCAGCTTGCAATATAATCGTGCGAAAGTCGCGCTTAAACACTGGGAAAGTGTTCCGAGACAGGAAGCCGGAGGGCAGGTAAATATTTTAAAGGGCGAGTTTAACCGCAAGGCTAGGCATATGCCTATTCGGAAACTGGTTCAGGAAGCCGGATTAGCCATTCAGGCTATCAAGCCGGTCTTTATGATGAGCCCTTTATCAATTGCCAATTTTCTTGCTCCGGGAAATATCGAATTCGATCTGGTGATATTTGATGAAGCCAGTCAGGTGCGTCCGGTAGAAGCTTTAGGCGCAATTTTACGAGGCAAACAATTAGTTGTTGTTGGAGATACCAAGCAGTTGCCGCCTACCAGCTTTTTCGATACTACCAATAAGGACGTGGATGATGAAGAAAACATCACCGCCGATGTGCAAAGTATTTTGGGGATGTGCGATGGGCAAGGAGCGCCGCAACGAATGCTGCGCTGGCATTACCGCAGTCGCCATGAGTCTTTAATCAGTTTATCCAACCAGCAGTTTTACGAAAACAGGCTGGTGATATTCCCTAGTCCGGGTTCCAAATACCGGATGGGCTTGTCTTTTCATCATTTACCAACAGCCGTTTATGATCGTGGTAAAACCCGTACCAATCCTAAAGAAGCTGAAGCCGTTGCCGATGCGGTTATGGAGCATGCACTAAAGAACCCTAAACAAACATTGGGAGTAGTAGCATTTAGCACGCAACAAATGCAGGCTATACAGCTGGCTCTGGAAATAAGACGAAGAAAACACCCGGAGTCTGAAGCTTTCTTCCGTAGTTTCCCTCATGAGCCCTTTTTTGTAAAGAATTTGGAGAACGTTCAGGGCGACGAACGGGATGTGATTTTTATCAGTATCGGTTATGGAAAAATTGAGGATGGTAGTGTTCCAATGAATTTTGGACCGCTAAATAACGAAGGGGGAGAAAGGCGACTGAACGTATTAATTACACGAGCCAAATTAAGGTGCGAGGTGTTCTCCAATATTACCTCCCAAGAGATAGATCTAAATCGTAGTAATAAATTTGGGATCCGTGCCCTTAAAAGCTTCCTGTATTTCGCCGAACATGGAAAGCTCGATGTTGCGGATGAGGACAAAACACCATTGCACAAACCATTTGAAGATGTAGTTGCAGCACAGCTAGAAAAGCTTGGAAATACCATTAGAAAACAGGTTGGCTCTGCTGGATTTTATATAGATCTGGCGGTAGTAGATCCTGAACACCCCGGCAGATATCTGATGGGAATTCAATGCGATGGGGAATCTTATGCGAATGCGAAATCTGCCCGTGATCGCGACCGACTGCGCAAGCAAGTACTTGAAGCAATCGGATGGAAGATGTACCAGGTTTGGAGTGCCGACTGGTTTCGCAACCCCGAAAGGGAGTTTGCCAGACTGACAGAGGCTATTGAAAAGGCGAAAGCACAGGCTGCCATAGATGATTTTGAAGAAGAGGAAAGGCAAAATGAAATTGCCGCACTTTTAAGGGAAGAAGTTCAGGAAGTAAGTGTATTGCTGCCTGTGTATGAATGTGCGGAGCTTCCGTTAGAAGTTGCAAGTCAGGAATTACACCTGCACCCTGTAGGGAAACTTTCTTATTGGATGGAAGAGGTGGTAAAAGTCGAAAGTCCGGTGCATTTTGAAGAAGCCGCGAGAAGGATTCTGAAAGCTGCAGGTTTGGCACAGTTAGGGTCGAGGATCAGAGAAAGCCTTAATCAGGCGACTTTGTTTGCAGAACAACAAGGACGCATAAAAATCAAGGGTGAGTTTTTATGGCATCACTCTATGGAAGCTCCGATAATCCGCGAACGCAGTAACCTTCCATCTAATTCTAAAAAACTCCAGTATATATCTCCTGAAGAGATGTCTCTTGCAGTAAAGAAAGTGGTGGAAAGTTCTATCGCAATTTCTGCTGATGCGGCTGTGCCATTTGTAGCGAAGATGTTTGGTTTTGCCAGGGCTACGGAGGATATGAGGAAGGAGATATTGAAGGCGGTGGATTTGAGTGTGGAGAAGGGTATAGTGGTAAGGGATGGGGAGTTGTTGAAGGTTTAATTAATAATTTATGAAGACAATTATTACTAAAGCTATTAAAGAGATGCTATTAATCAGGTTCCATTATGATGGAGGTATTAGAGTTGTTGAGCCTCATTGTTTTGGTGTTTCATTCAAGGGCAATTCAGTATTTCGTGGTTTTCAAACGCAGGGATATAGCTCTACAGAAAAGCTAGGTTGGAAGCTTTTTGATTTGGACAAAGTCGAAAATGTAGAATACTTGAATGAGAAATTTGAAGAACCGCGATTGGGATACAGAAAGAATGATAAAGGAATGACTAGGATATTTATACAACTATAATTAATAAAATGAGATCAAAATTATTAACTATTTCAGTCGCAAATTTAGGGTGTATTGGAAATGAGGGTATTACGGTGGATTTGGATAACATTTTATGTTTAGTAGGAGATAATAATTCAGGCAAGTCAACTATTTTGAAAGCTTATGAATTAGCTGTTGGTTCCGTATCTTATTCTCATGATAAAGACTATTGTAAAAGGTCGGTTGGAGAAAATGCTCAAGTTGAAATTGCTGTTCATATCCCTGAAGGAACCGCAAATATTGCTGAAAAATGGAAAGTGGCACAGGGACATTATCTTATAGTTAAAAGTAGATGGGAGTGGGATAACCATGGCGTCAAGACCAGGAGAACGTTTGATCCAGAAATAGGAGAGTATTCTGAGGATGGTAATGCCGCAGGACTGGATAACGTTTTTAATAGTCGACTTCCTGTGCCTTTTAGAATTGGCGCATTGGAAAACCCTCAATCGGAGTTGAAGAACTTATTAAAACTGATTGTGGATCCAATTGCTGATAATTTGAAATATGAGCTCGATAACCAAGAGTCAGAGATCAGTAAGGCCCTTAAAATTTTCAATACACATGCTAAAGAACCAGTTGAAAAACAAAAGAAGATAATTGAAAGGATAAATGAACAAATAACTAATAGTCATAATAAGATTTTTCCAAATCTGTCCATTGATTTAAATATTGGATTAGCAGAAATAAAAGTTGATCCTACGGATGCGTTGGTAAGAGGATCTAAATTAAGTATAAAAGAGTTTGATGAGAATATAGACTGGGAGCAACAAGGAACAGGTTCGCAAAGAGCCTTATTCTGGTCACTTTTACAGGTAAGATCTAGATTGCAAGCAGTTAAGGACCTTAAAGTTGAAACTGAAAAGAAAATAAAGAATGTTGAAAAGGAAATAAAAAAACTTCGTGGAGAAAAAGAGAAAGCGAAGACTGAGGTAACTAAGGCCGCCAAACAGACTTTAATCGACGAAAAGAATATTGAAGTGGAAGCTTTGCGAGCGATTGTTCCAGAAGTTGCAATTGATGAAGCAAATGAGGGAGTTACATTACCGGGATACATGTTGTTAATCGATGAACCCGAAATAGCACTCCATCCTAATGGAATTAGAGCTGCTTCTTCTTATCTATATGAATTAGCCAATGATCCTTCATGGCAAGTAATGCTTACTACCCACAGTCCACTATTTATTAATCCATTTGAAGATCATACCACAATAGTTAGATTGTCTAGGAATGAAGGGAATCCAACCCCCAAAACTTATCAATCAGACAGAGTTACATTTACGGAGAATGAGATGGAGAACTTAAAACTTCTGAATCATTTTGACCAGAACTTGTCTGAGATGTTTTTTGGACAATATCCTATAATTGTAGAGGGGGATACAGAATTTGCATCATTTCAAAGCGTAATGAAGATGGACACTGCGAAATATCCGATAAATTGTAGACCTATAATCATTAGAGCTAGAGGAAAGTATACCATCATACCATTAATTAGAATGCTCGCACATTTTAAAGTGGATTTTTCAGTTCTTCATGACTCAGATTATCCAAAAAACAAGAACGGAAATGCAAATAATGTATGGTCTGGCAATAAAGATATTTATAAAGAGATACAGAAATCTAGAGCCCAGGGTGTTAGGATAATACATCGTACTTCAATTTCCACATTCGAAGTCGTTCATGATGAGTTACTTTTAGATGGAGATGGTATTTATATCGCTTCATCAGCTAAAGATAAGCCATGGTTAATGTATAATAAAATTAAAGAAGACAGTGCTGTTAAAAACTCAGTAGAAAGTCTTTTAGATGATCTTCTTGATGGCAATCGCGATGAGGAACCTTTTGAAAAGGATTTCATATCAGGTCTAAATGAAAGGTTTAAGACTTGGGTTATTTCTTCCGGAATTAAAGATCCAAGGTTCGAAATTTAAATAATCAGAGCATGCAAAACTACGACAACCTACCTTTCCGCCAATTCACTTCAAGAAGCGAAGCTGACAAAGCAATTAACTCTTTGAAGGGAATCCTTTTAGGAATAAAATCAGATGGAAAAGTAAGCAATACAGAACTTGCCGAATTAAGCAGATGGTGCGAAAAGCATCAGTTCCTTATAGCCCGGAATCCCTTCAAAGAATTTATGAGTCATATTCAGGAAGCTCTGAAAGAAGAAAAAGACCGGATAGAGCAGATTGAAGACCTGTTCTGGCTATGTCAGAAATATGAAGGAGACAGCTATTTCTATAATGCAGCAACCGCCAATCTGCAAACATTACAAGGAGTCTGCCATGGAATATTGGCGGATGGCGTCATTGAAGATGAAGAAGTAAAGGCATTAGATCAATGGCTGGAAGAAAACCAACACCTGGCAAGCTATTATCCTTATGATGAATTAAGAAGCCTGGTTGTATCGGTACTTTCAGATGGGAAGATTACCGATGAAGAAAGAAAACGTTTAATGGCTTATTTTAACGAGTTTGCCAATCTTACTGACGCGAAGCTAACAGAAAAAATAAAATCTGAAACGGCAGAAGTAATGATAAACGGAATCTGTACGGTTGATCCTAATATCAGTTTTTCTGGCAAAACCTTTTGTTTTACCGGTGTTTCCAAACGTGCAAAACGGTCAGATCTCGAATTGCAGATAAAAGCTTTAGGTGGTAGTTTCACCAATAATGTTTCAAAAACTACCGATTACCTAATCATTGGAGACGGTGGAAATCCTTGCTGGGCTTTTGCCTGTTATGGGAGAAAAGTGGAAGCTGCTGTAGGACTAAGGAAACAGGGACATCCTATTTCTTTGGTTCATGAGTTTGATTTCTGGGATTTTGTCGAGGACGGTAAATTATAGACAACATGGAAGAAAAATTTGAAACACCGGCTGCTGAAGAAGAAACACTAACAGAGGATGGGGCCGATATAAAGCCAAGGAAGCCTTGGGTTGCTTTTATCCTCTCTTTGCTGACACCTGGGCTTGGTCAAATTTATAATGGCCAGTTAAAAAAAGGACTGTTATTTTTAGGATTGTTATTCATTCCGCTTATTATCGCTTCCGCGAAATTCATACATAATTTTAATGGTTTTGCTTGGTTGGTGTTGGTAGAGCTGTTGTTACGTCTTTATATCATAGTGGACAGCATAAGATTTGCTAAGACACAGACTGAATTTATTCCGAAAAAGTACAATAGCTGGTATTATCATCTTCTGTTTGCAAGTGGTATAGTTAGCCTTTTTCAGATATTCCCTCCGCATAAAGTTCTTCGGATCCATAGCTTTAATATTTCTACAGAATCTAACATGCCTGCTATGATGCCTGACGATAAAGTGGTGGCAAATTTGGAGGAATATAACGGCAGGAAACCGCAATACGGAGAGCTTGTTGCTTTTAATTCTCCTCAGGGCGGAGTTTGGACGTTCAGGGTAGTTGGACTGCCTGGTGATAAAATTGATTTTGACGGAAGCTTTTTGACCGTTAATGCTAAAAAGTGTAAGGTTACACGAGTGGGTTCGAAGGAAATTAACGGTTGGCCAATGATTGAATATGTCGAAGAACTACCTAACGGGTATAAACATCACATTTTGTTATATAATGGAGACGACGGAGGGAAGAGAGAAAGCCGGCAATTAACTGTTCCGCAGGATTCCTTTTATTTGATGGGAGATAACCGAGACAATGCTTTGGATAGTAGGTTTATTGGGCCCATTGGGGGAGAAAATATTTTAGGAAGGCTTCTTTATACCTATTGGGGCGATAATATTGATCGGATTAACATTGATTTGACCCGGCAATGAGTTAATGCCAAAACTTAAATTTAGTTTTTTATTATAGGTTCGCTGATGAAAATTGAAGAAATAGGTGTAGGACTTTTGTGCTTGTTAATATATTTCGGGGTAAAAAGACTAATTAATAAAAGAAAGAGGCGTTTATTCGAGGATGGAATATCTGTGGGGGCGGAAGTATTAAGTGTTGACGATACCGGAATCTCTATTGATTCCGTAGGGCCGGACCGGCCGCTCACGGATGTGATCTTACGAATTAAAGATGCTCCATTTGAGAATCGCAGGGTAGTTGTAAGGCAATCCTTTGATCTTGATCATGTTCCTATGGCTGGTGATTCATTTATGATCTTGGTAGATCCTAAAGATCCGGATAATGCCTTAATGATTTGAGGCTGACCAAGAAGCTCTTTAATCGTCCTCGTTTTTTAACCTACAGTAGCTTATAAACAAGGACGATTGGACGATGGGGAATTTTCCCTTTGTTTGAAGGATTCAGGAGTGACATTCTGCTTATCAACAAGCCTGAAAGGCTTGACTCCAGAAAACCACGGGCGCAACCCGTGGTTGTATAGGCAAAATGCATGGTATCGAAGAGGCAACAAGCCTGAAAGGCTTGACTCTCTGTAGCTCCATGCGGAATATAAGTTAATAAGAATGGAGAAACATAGGCGGCCCATCCAGTACTTGTGCTGAACTTTTTTAGTAGATTATTATAGTATAATGAGATGCCGAAATAAATTCGGCAAGACGAAGTGGGTATAAAATGGCATCAGCTCAGATCTATTTCATACATAAAAATAATGAGCGTAGACTCTAACTGGAAATCCTAAAATAACCCATAAAAAAGAGGCCGCCCCAAATGGATACGGCCTCTTCATATTTCTTACCAATTCCAGGTGATTAATTGATTGTTTTTAGTTTGATTGTAGGAAGCGAGCGGTTATGGAGTACTTAAAGTCCAAACCTGGTTTAAGCTGGCATTGCTACCATAAAACTTCATTACAGAACCGTTTGCGGTGCCGCCTCCGGTATCCAGGCATTTACCATTAGCCCTGTTAACAATTTTATAAAGGCCACTGCCGGCTGATACAATGGACCACTGCTGGTTAGTGCTGGCACTCGATGCCCATTGGCCTACGTTGGAGCCATCCGCTGTATTGCCCAGGCTGTCCATAAATTTGCCAACAGCAACATTTTTAATTTTGTAATATCCGCCGCTGTAGGTGAATTCCCAACGTTGGTTATTGCTTGCGCTGGCATCCCATTGCGCAACTGTGGCACCGTCGCCGGTAGCCCCTAAATTATCCAGTAGTTTGGCAGAAGCAACACTAGTTAATTTATAAACACCATTAGCAATTGGCTGGATTGGAGTATCCTTTGTAAACGTCAACGTGCCAAATCCAAGCTGGTCAAATCCGCCGCTGGTTGTGCCATAATCACCGCCGCCACCTTCTGGCCTAACCTGGGTAGCAAACTGGCCGCTAAAAGTCATAGGCCTGCCTCTCACCTTATTAAAGTAGTTGTAGACCAATTCCCATGCAGGCCTAACGTTACCTCTTCCGGTAGCCGAGATAACCGTTTGGTTTACGTTATCGCAATTATTGTAAGTAGTATAGGGAACCGTCTGGTTCAGATTGTACTTGGCCGTATATTCACATATAGCTTCAACCCTCGAAACTGGCTCATTCCAGGGATTATACACAAACATATCCTGCCCGACATTAACAGACATTTGACAGAAAGCCCCCAATAAAGAAATATCCAAAGTAGCATGGCCCTGGTCTCTGCCTGATTCCTGGTTTTGGCCTAAACCATTCGCATACATGAACGGAACCAATCTGCCTATCTGTCCGTTACCAATTCCGCTTTTAAAATAATTTATGGCCTGGTCTACTTTGGCCTGATCATCACATAAAATACCTATGGATAAAACAGTTGCCATATTACACAAATCCCAGTTTGCCCAATAATGCGTGTCGCAGGTATTGTGATGCCTTACCAGGAAATCATTTGCATCCGCGTAAAAAACATTAATCATGAAATTTTTAAACGCTGTGAAGGCTGTTGAAGACCAGCCGCTGTAGCTTCTCATTATCTCTGCTGCATTTGCAAGCTGGTAGCCGTACAAGCCCGAAGCTAAGGACTGATTAGAGTCGCCTTCAATGGAAATACAAGTTGCTGCCCAGGAATTTAAGATCTGGATAGCCTTGTCTGCATTAGCAGTAGTGCCAGCAATTTTCCAGCGCAGTGCGTTTTGGTAGGCGGCTGCAGCATCATTCATTACTTTTGAATAGTTTTCACCTCCAAGTGAAGACGATCCACGGATAATGTATGTAGTAGGCCCTTGCATGGTGTAGGTAGAAGAGGAATGTGAATTGGCAATAAGCTTGTTCCAGCCGGATAGCCATGGCTCTGTTCCGGCATTAACCTTTTGTGTCATACGGGTAAAATCTGCAGCCGTATGTAGCATACCCGGATGGACAATCGCTAAGGTTTTAGCTGTTTCTTGTTTAGAATTTGAATTAACTCCCTCTGTAGGGGAATTCTTTTTTAGGTCCTTTTTGCAAGCCCCAACTGTAGCTAACAGCAAAACAAAAAGGATCGAACTTAATTTTGATTTCATTTTTTGTTTATAATTAGGTTGGTAAGAAAGTGCAGGAAGATGATTTAATGGGTTAAATCAGTTAATCTAAAGTAGATTTCCTAAATCGATTTAGCAACAGCTCGGTAATTTTTATGATTTTTATATAACCGCGGGCAATTAAGTATCATTTCGTCGCCTAAAGCGCTCATTTTTAGCAATCTTCACTTTTTTATTTCCTATTTATTTAGCTTTTTAATTTTTAGTTATCAGCTTTTGCCGCTAGCACCACAGCAGAAGCTTCCTTTTACACAAATTTTTTTTGGGTAGAGTATAAGGGCAGGAACTAAGTGTCTATAGGAAAACCAATTGCAGGATGTTAGTCCTGCGAAACATTTAATCAAGTATTAATTTATGAGGAAACTTTTACTTTATCAGCTCAAGCTGATTGCAAAAGAAAATCTGATTATCTTATTTCTGGGACTTCTCATTTTAATGAGCGCCCAGAGATCGGAGGCTCAGACACAAACATTTGCCCATCCGGGTATCCCATTTACTCAAGCGGACTTGAATCAGTTGAAGGCTAACATTACCAAGGAACCCTGGCTGTCGGCTTACAACGCTTTTAAAAATGATTCCAGGTCTAAGCTTAGCTACGGGATGCAGGGGCCACACGCTACAGTAAGCAGGGCACCGAATCTGAACAACACCCAGTGGAAGAGCGACATGCAGGCTATCCACAACTTAGCCTTCATGTACGTGTTTACAGGCGACAGCGCCTATGCCCGTAAAGCAACCAATATGCTGGATGCCTGGGCAGTAACCAACACCGTTTGGGGAGGGAATGAAAGTATGTTGGATATTGGCGACTATGCTCACTATTGGGGCACAGGTGCCGAAATCCTCCGCTATACATTTCCCGGCTGGACTGCTGCTAATACACAGCACGTAGAAAAGTATTTTTCTGAAGTGTTATTTCCGACATCCTGGGTGCCGTATCCATTACGCGACCAGAACAAGGGAGCTATTCAGCTAAAAATAGCCTTTGCCGCATCGGTTTTTTGTAATGATGTCAACCGCTTTAACCAGACGGTGGAAGTTTACAGGATGGATGCAGGAGGAGGTATGCGCAACTCCCTGCCCAATGGCGAAGTAGGAGATACCGGCCGCGACGACCATTGGCGTGTGCAGGCGGCAGCCCTGGCCTGGGGCGCAGAAGTTGCCTACAAGCAAAAGGTAGATATGTTTGCCGAGCTGGACAATCGCGTATTGGCTATCGCCGAATTATATCATAAATACGCTTTCGACGGTGCTACCATGACCTATATTCCCTTTGGAGGTTATGCCAGTTACTGGACCGGCTGGGGGATCGCCCCTGGTGCGAGGGTGGGCGATATGACCAATCTAATTTACAGCGCTTATAACGTACGTAAAGGAATACCTACCCCTCAAACGGACAGGATGCGGGCTGCTTTGGGTGGAGCCGGTGGCGATTTCTTATTCCTGAAATCATCGGATACTTCTACCGCAGTTACTTTGCCCCCTGTGTTTTATCCTTCCGATCATGTGCAGCCGGTAAGTAACCTCACTCATATTGACATCGGTAACCCCGGATTGGCAGGCAGTTCTTCGTTCAATAACGGCATTTGGACACTTAAAGGTGCCGGAACTTCAACCAGCAATGCCTTCAGCTTCAACTTCAAAAAAGTTAGCGGTGATGCAGGCTTGGTAGTAAAAGTTAACAGTGTGTCGCCTCTTAGCGGAGGCTGTGGCGTTATGCTACGCGAATCGCTGGCACCTGGGGCTCGTTTTTGGGATATTTATCTCGGGGCAAACGGCGGTGCGGGAAGGCATTACCAACCCAAAGCACCCTGGTGGTTAAAAATTGAGCGTGTGAACACCCGCATATTTATGTATCATTCGCAGGATGGTATTAACTGGACTAATACTGGTTGTGCCTATTCTGAAACAGGTTTCCCAACTGATTTGTATGCCGGATTTTATACGATGTCGGGTAATGCATCGGCGTTAAATACTGCCGTATTCAGTAATGTGGCCTATAGCCAGACCGCACCTACCGGATCTCCGGAGATCAGCAGTGCTACTACAGCCACAGCTACCATTGGTACACCTTTCAGTTATACCATCAATGCCAGCGCTAATCCATCAACTTTTAGTGCCAGCGGCTTGCCTGCAGGGCTTAGTTTGGATGCGGCTACAGGTGTTATTTCAGGTACACCTACCGAGTTAGGACAAAGCGAAGTTACCATAGCGGCTACTAATGGCAATGGCAGTGGTACTGCAACCTTGATTCTGAAAGTGATCAACAGCCAGGCGCCTGCTGCGCCTGCAGGAGCAACTGCAGCGATTAACAACACTACCCGTATTAGTATTTCATGGCCAGCAGTAGCAAACGCTACCAGTTATACTGTTAAACGTTCGCTTACCTCCGGCGGCCCTTATACTGCCATACATGCTGGTATAACCGGTACTTCTTATATCGATGTAGCGCCAGAGCCGGAAGTAAACAACTATTACGTGGTAACTGCATTGGCAGGAGATCTGGAAAGCGGAATCTCAAATGAGGTTTTTGCAGCAGTTCCTCCGGGAGTACCTGGTAAACCAGTTGTTGTTAACGGTGAGCAACAAATTAGCCTTAGCTGGGAACCAGCCTCAGGTGCTAACACCTATAACGTAAAACGCAGTGCATCCATGGGCGGCCCTTACACTACAGTCGCTTCGGTTGCAACAAGCAGTTACACCGATGTTAACCTTACAAATGGAAGTGCTTACTATTATGTAGTATCCTCCATGGGCAATACAAAGGAAAGCGCTAATTCAGCAGAAGCGTTTGGTGTACCAGGCTCAAGTTCTGTAATCTGGAGTCCTACGCCTGTTACTGATTCTCTGAATTATGCTGCTAACTGGCAGGGAAATGCCCTTCCGGTAAACCCAGCAATTTTAACCTTTGGAGCTTCTACAGATTCTGTTTTAACTAACGATATCACAGGTCTTGAGGTTTCGAGAATGCTTTTTGATGCTGGTGCAAGTGCCTATACTATTGGCGGCAATAGTATCACCCTGAAAAGTGATGTTGTTAATAATTCAGCAAAAACACAAAAAATAACTGCTCCGGTTGTTTTAAACGACCAGCTGAATGTGAATACAAATACTGCTGATATAGTTCTTTGGGGCGGTATGACTGGTACTGGAAGCCTCTTAAAAACAGGAAGTAGACTTCTTGTCATTTCAGGAGCAAATACCTACTCAGGCGGGACTACCATTAATGGAACCACTGGTGGCTGGCCTCCGGTAAACGGTATTGGAATAGCAGGCCACGGAACAGGAACCCAAAGTGTGCCAACTGCTGGCCCATTGGGAACCGGAAAGATCATCATGAACGGAGGTTCATTGTACTCTGAATCGGGCGATGCGACGATTTATAATGATATCGAAGTTACTGCCGGAAAGAGAAGTTACATGTATGAAACCAGTTGGGCGTTAAACCTAAGAGGAAAGCTGACTGGTACCGGTACGCTTGAACATGATGGTAATACTTACGCAGGCTTACACCTTTTAGGAGATAACAGTGAGTTTGCTGGTACATTTATCTCAAAATTGCGCAGCGGTAACCAAAGGGTACGTTTCGAAGTACCTCAGTCGGGAAGTGCCAAAGCTCATTGGCTATTAGATGCTAATGGCGTTGATTGCCATAGTATCCAGTTTCAAACAGGTACGCTGCATTTTGGCGGACTTTCCGGAAGAGGATATTTGCGTAACAACGTAGGAGGCTCTCCGGTAATCAGCATCGGTGCATTAAATACAAACACCTATTTCAGTGGTACCTTTGCCAACTTCTTAAATGTAGAGAAAGTAGGTACGGGAAACTTGATGTTCGGCGGAAACCATACCTATGGCGGAACTACCACGGTTAAAAAAGGAAAATTCCTGTTAAGTAATAACCCAAGCAGCGGAACATTTCCTAGCCCGGTAATTGTCGAAGAAGGTGCATTTGGTGGAACGGGTAAAGGTACTGGTACTGCTACCATTGGAACAGGAAATGGCCCAGGTGCAGTTCTTGAACCAGGAAACGAGGCTGTAGGTTCGCTTATCACTGGCGCTCTTACCTTAAAAGCAGATGCCACATATAAGGCTGAACTTAATCTTGGTACTGCAGCTGGCGATAAAGTTACTACACCTGGAGTAACCCTGCTTAACAGCCCAGTTTTAAGCTTAAGCAGCATTGCAGGAACCTTGCCAGAAGGAACTGCTTACACCATTATTGACAATACCGGAACTACAGCTATAGCCGGAACATTTAAGGATCTGCCTGAAATGTCTCTGGTAAGCACAGGCGGTTACGATTTCCGTATCACGTACAAAGGTGGAACTGGTAATGATGTAGTTTTAATGGACGACCGCACAATGCCGGTTGTTATTACCAGCGCCGCGACGGACACTGCTCTGATCGACAGGCCATTTACTTATACTATTACGGGCATTAAATCGCCAAACAGCTTTAACGCTACCGGTTTGCCTGCTGGTTTAAGCATTAATACTGCTACCGGTGTTATATCCGGGACTCCAACAGAGTTTGGTACTTTCCCTGTGGCCATCACTGCTACCAATGGAAGTACTACAGGTACACAAACCTTCGCGTTGTTAGTTCAAAACACGGTAGTAGGCGGTGTTATCGTTGCATCAGGTGATGCAAAAACTACCGTTGAATGGGATGTGATTCCGGGCTTTAGCTATAATGTTAAGCGTTCAACAACTCCTGGAGGTCCTTATACTACCATCGAAAATGTTAGCACTACGAAGTTCACAGATACTAATGTGGCTAATGGAAGTACCTATTATTATGTAGTGTCTTCGGTTGATAGTGTTGGGGAAAATCCTAATAGCACCGAAGTGGTAGCAACGCCAACAGCTGGCCAAGTTGCTTACCTGAAATTTGACGAAGCAAACGGAACACGTGGCATTGATATCTGGGGTGCAAACCACGGAACATTAGCAGCCACTGCAAGCCGTAGCGAGGGTAGAAACGGACAAGCGCTTAAACTGAATGGAACGGCTACCGCTTATGCAACCCTTCCAGCCGATGTAGTAAGTACTTTATCTGACTATACTATATCCTCATGGATAAAAATGGATGCTTTAGCTAACTGGATGCGTGTATTTGACTTTGGAAGAGGAACATCCAATTACATGTTCTTATCCGCACAGGCGGGAGCTGCGGGCCAAGTGCGTTTTGCAGTTAAAAACGGAGGTTCATCAGACGTGGGCATAACGTATAACTATGCCGTTCCTTTGAACACCTGGACCCATTTTGCAATTACCCAGTCAGGTAATATCTGCAGCATGTACATTAACGGGGCCTTAGTTGCCACCAATACCAACCTTACGATCAAGCCTTCAACAATTGGCAGTATGAACCAGAATTATCTGGGTAAATCGCAATGGCCTGATCCAATGTTTAAAGGTGCTATTGATGAGTTTAAGATCTACAGCAGGGCTTTAAGTGCAGCTGAGATTGCCGGAACTTATACAAGCCAAGCGATCACTTTCAATGCGATTGCATCAAAATTAATGGGTGATGAGGATTTCGATCCTGCAGCTACAACAACTTCTGGCCTTCCGGTAACTTATACCAGTTCGGATACCACTGTTGCAAAAATTGTAGATGGTAAAGTACGTATTCTTACTGCCGGAACGTCAACCATTACTGCTTCACAGGCAGGAAATAACTCGTATTGGCCGGCAGCATCACAATCAAAAGTGCTATCGGTTGCCATTACAAACAATACTCAACCGACTACTTTAATTGGCAAGCCATTTACGTATACCATTACCAACAAGCCGCTCAGCAATTTTACTGCTACCGGTTTACCGGCAGGTTTAAGCGTAAATGCTGCTACAGGAGTAATATCTGGTACTCCTACCGAGTTTGGTGTTTTCCCTGTAACTATAGGTGCCTCAAATGGCACTAGCACGGGTTCACAAACTATCACGTTAACAGTACAGAATAGTGTAATAAGCAATGTTATAGTTGCTGCCGGTGATGCTAAAAACATTATCGAATGGGACCCTATTCAGAATTTTACGTATAACGTTAAGCGTTCAACTACATCAGGCGGGCCTTATACGACTATTGCAAATGTGAGCACCACCAAGTTCACCGATACCAATGTTAGTAATGGAACTATTTATTACTATGTTGTTGCTTCAGTGGATAGCGTCGGAGAAAACTCTGCCAGCACAGAGGTGCCCGCAAGTCCTAATGCCGGCCAACTTGCTTACCTGAAGTTTGACGAAACAAGTGGCGCTCGCGCCATTGACGCATGGGGAGCTACTCACGGCACATTAGCAGCCACAGCAAGCCGTAATACCGGTAAATCCGGACAAGGCCTTAAACTGGACGGAACCGCTAATTCTTATGCCTACCTTCCATCCAATGTAGTGAGCACTTTATCCAATTATACCATATCCTCATGGGTGAAAATGGATGCTTTGGCTAACTGGATGCGTGTATTTGACTTTGGTACAGGAACATCAAAGTATCTGTTTTTATCTGTACAAACGGGAACTGCCGGCCAGGTTCGTTTTGCAATTAAAAACGGAGGTTCAGAGCAGGGTATGACGTATAATTACGCCGTTCCGCTTAACACCTGGACTCACTTTGCAATTACTCAATCTGGTAATACTTGTAGTATGTATATTAACGGGGCATTAGTTGCTACTAATACCGCCGTTTCGATTAAGCCATCTACCATTGGCAGTATGAGCCAGAATTACCTGGGTAAATCTCAATGGCCTGACCCAATGTTCAAGGGCTCGATTGATGAGTTTAAAATTTACAATAGGGCTTTAAGCGCGGCAGAGATTGTCGAAGGCATGAAGTCAACTCAAACTATCAAGTTTAATGCACTTGCCGAAAAAGGGTTGGGAGAAGCTGATTTTGACGCTGCTGCTACGGCTTCTTCAGGCCTTCCTGTAACGTATACAAGTTCAGATACCTCAGTTGCAACTATTGTAGGTGGAAAGGTGCATATTTTAGCCACCGGAACATCAACAATTACCGCAACTCAGGCTGGATCTGCTAACTACACAGCGGCTCCGCCGGTAGCACAGGTATTAACTGTTAAACAAGTACAAGCAATTACTTTTGCCGAAATTGGAACAAAAATCCTTGGCGATGCAGATTTTGATGCGGGAGCAACAGCAAGCTCAGGCTTGGCGGTAACTTACACCAGCTCAAATCCTGCAGTTGCAACCATAGTTGATGGAAAAGTGCATCTAATTTCTGCAGGTACTTCAACAATTACTGCTTCACAGGCAGGAAATGCGGAGTATTTAGCGGCAAGTTCTACTCAAACGCTTACTGTAAACAAAAAAGAGCAGAGCATCACATTTGCTGCCCTTGGACAAAAAACCATTGGCGATGCGGATTTTGATGCAGCAGCAACAGCAAGTTCAGGCCTGGCGGTAACATATGCCAGCTCAGATTCTACCGTTGCTACTATAGTTGCTGGTAAAGTACATATCGTTGGTGCTGGTATCACAACTATTACCGCTTCACAGGCAGGAAATGAGGTGTATAAAGCAGCAAGTGCTGTTACGCAAACGCTTAGTGTAAATAGAAAAGAGCAAAGCATCACATTTGCCGCTCTTGAAGCAAAAACACTAGGCGATGCTGATTTTGATGCGGCAGCAACAGCAAGTTCAGGCTTGGCTGTAGCCTACGCAAGCTCAGATTCTACCGTTGCAACTATTGTTGAGGGAAAAGTGCATCTAATTGGTGCAGGTACCACAACTATTACCGCTTCACAGGAAGGAAATGAGGAGTATAACACAGCAAGTTCTGTTACTCAAACGCTTACTGTAAATAAGAAAGCGCAAAGCATCACATTTGCCGCCCTTGAGACAAAAACACTAGGCGATGCTGATTTTGATGCAGCGGCAACAGCAAGTTCAGGTTTAGCTGTAAGCTATACCAGTTCAAATACTGCGGTTGCTACCATCGTTAATGGCCAGATTCATATTGTAGGCGCCGGAACTTCAACCATCACCGCTTCACAAGCTGGAAACGAGCTGTATAATGCAACTTCTGTTAGTCAAACGCTTACTGTCAACAAGAAAGAGCAGTCTATCAGCTTTGCTGCAATTGCAGAGAAAACTACAAGAGATGCAGATTTCGACCCAGCGGCTGTAGCATCATCGGCGCTGCCGGTAACTTACAGCAGTTCAAACGAATCTGTGGCTACCATCGTGAACGGCAAAGTTCATTTAGTTGGCGGCGGAACTACCGTAATTACTGCTTCACAGGCTGGAGATGCAAGCTATAATGCTGCTCCTTCTGTAAGCCAGGAACTAAATGTATTTGTTCCACCAGCTGTATTTGCTAAAAATATAGAGGTAGAATTAAATGCAAGCGGTACTGCTTCAATTACTGCGGCTCAGGTTGATAACGGTTCTATTAGCTATACCGGAGCTTTAAGCCTGGCTTTAGACCAAACTACTTTTGGTTGTTCTAACGTTGGAAGTCCAGTTATGATCACTCTTACAGGTACAGACGCTAAGGGCTACTCAAGCTCTGCAACTGCACAAGTAACCGTAACAGACCATGTTAATCCGGCTGTTACTGCGCCAGCTTCACAACAGTTCTGCTTTGCAGGAAGTACTTATACACTTCCATCTTTGACAGCTTCTGATAATTGTGGTGTAGCTTCGATTGCTTATTCAATAAGCGGAGCTACTCAAAGAAGCGGATCTGGTGCTGATGCAAGTGGTACATTCAATCCAGGTGTATCTACTATCAGCTGGACAGTTACGGATGTTCATGGCAATGCAGCTACTGCTTCAACCACAGTTAGTGTGAATTCTGCATTAACTTCATCTATAGCAGATGTATATGCCTTGAATTCGTATACTGATGAGAAGAACACGATCTATTTAGGTTATGGCCCTTCTTCATTAACCGTTAATGCAACGG
>Ga0307408_100000347_pt1 | contig 43439 bp, 44 predicted proteins | sample 322Cmetagenome_FD_202116 | JGI IMG/M metagenome (GOLD analysis project Ga0307408, IMG submission 202116) | Maize rhizosphere microbial communities from greenhouse at UC Davis, California, United States - 322HYB-C-3 | ecosystem: Host-associated > Plants > Roots > Rhizosphere > Soil | place... | reverse complement strand
CGCCTTCGTCGGCGCCACGGTACTGATCACGCGCGGCGAGCCGATGGCGGCCCTGCATGACATCAGCCAGTCGATCGGCGTTGGTGAATTGATGATGCTGGGCGCAGCCTCCTGCTGGGCGGCCTACACCCTGGTCGGCCGCGCCGCGCTGAAAGGCCTGTCGCCGATCGCCGCCACCACGTATGCCTCGCTGTGGGGCCTGGGCTTCCTGCTGATCACCGCCTCGCGTGAGTTGCCGAACGTGGCTTGGGCATCGCTGGGCTGGCAGGTGTGGGCATCGGTTACCTACCTTGGCGCTTTCGGCACCGTGGTGGCTTTCGTGTGGTGGTATGAGGGCGTGAAGGCCCTTGGCCCGGCACGCACGGCGGTGTTCAATAACCTGGTGCCGGTATTCGGTGTATCGCTCGCGGCGCTGATGCTGGGCGAGCAGGTGATGGCATCGATGATTGCCGGCGGCCTGCTGGTGGCCACCGGTGTGACGATCACGAATCGATAACCATGCGTTGATCAGGCGTAGCGCAGCACGTCACCCAGGGGACGGCGCGGCTTTTGCGGCCAGTTGCCCTGGGCGGCGTGGCCGACGGCGACCAGCATGACCGGCACTTCATTGGCATCCAGGCCAAAGGCGTCATGCACGGCCTGGGCATTGAAGCCGGTCATGGCGCAGCTTGAGAGTCCCATGCCTTCGGCGGCCAGGATCATGGTCATCGCCGCCAGGGAGGCGGAACGCAGGGCCTCGTCGCGCTGGGCGCGTTCGTCGCCGTCCATTGAGCCTTGCGCCATGCGGGTCCAGCTGTCGACAACGGGTTGGATAAGTATGCCTTTATCCACAGCCGGTTTCAGCGCCGCCGCCACTTGGTCCTGCGCCTTCAGGGTGCCGCTGATGATGAAGGTGACTGGCGCATCCACGACTTTCTGCTGGCCGAAGGACAGTTCGCGCAGCTTTTCCCGCGCTTGCTGCGAACGCACGGCGATGAACTGCCAGTTCTGCACGTTGTAGGCGGAAGGCGCCAGCGTTGCCAAACGCGCCAGTTCCGCCACCTGCTCGTCGCTGACCGGCGCCGCCGGGTCGAAGTAGTTGGCCGAGACACGGGATTCGATCAGGTCCTTGATTGGGTTAGACATTATTTGGCCTCCTGCAGTTTGAGTTGAAGAGTGAGTACGCTGCCCAGCACCACAGCCAAACCGACCATGGCGGTGTCGCCAAGCTTCTGGCCGAGCAGGATCCAACCCAGGACGACGGCAGTTGCAGGGCTCAACAGGCCAAGCGAAGACACGGCAACCGGCGACAGCTTGCTCAGGCCTCGGAACCACAGCAGGTAGGCCACCAGGGCGCCGACGAAAGTCAGGTAGGCATAGCCAAGCACTTCGCTGGTAGCCAGCGAGGCAGGCAGCGGCGGATCGGCCAGCAGCGCCAGCGGCGTGAGCATCAGGCCACCGAGCAGGAGCTGCCAACCGGCCAGTTCGACCACCGGCAAGCCGGTTTTCCAGCGGCGCGCCAGCCAGGTGCCGACAGCCATGCTCAGGGCGCCGGCCAGGGCCGCTGCAACGCCGAGCGCATCCCATCGGGCGGATGGCGACAGCAGCAGGGCGCCCATACCGGCCACGCCAACTGCCGCGGCGCCGAGTGCCGCCCACTGCGGGCGACGTCCGTCCCAGCCCCAGGCCAGGCCCATGATGACAATCGGCTGGATCGCGCCCAGCACCGCTGCCAGGCCGCCCGGCAGGCGATAAGCGGCGACGAACAGCAAGGCCTGGAAGGCGCCGATGTTCAGTGCCGCCAGCACGGCGACGCGCCACCAGAGATGGCGGGCCAGCATGCGGCCGGCGAACAGCACCAGCAACAGGCCGGCCGGCAGCGCACGCACGGCGGCGGCGGTGAAGGGCCGCCCGGCGGGCAGGATTTCGGTGGCGACGATATAGGTCGAACCCCAGATGACGGGGGCCAGCGCGGTGATCGCGGTATCGGCTAGGGGGAATTTTTTCATGGCTGCAAAAGTATCTTGAAATCGAGATAAATCGGAGTATAGCCGAATTTATCTTGAAATCGAGATAAATTGTTATAATCGTCCCGATAGCTAACCTGGAGGCGGCTGTGGATAAAGTGGATTTGATCCTGGAGCAATGGGCACGCGAGATGCCCGCCCTGGACGTGGGACCAATGGGCGTGATCGGGCGCTTGAACCGCTGTGCGGCGCTGATGCGGCGCCGGCTTGACGCGACTTTCGAGCGGTTCGGACTCAGTAACTGGGAATTCGACGTGCTGACGACCCTGCGCCGTTCGGGCGCGCCTCACCAGCTGGCGCCAACCACCCTGTTTTCCCAGCTTATGGTGACTTCGGGGACGATGACGCACCGCCTGCAAAGGCTGGAGGCGCAAGGCTGGGTAACCCGGGCGCCGAATCCGGCCGATGCGCGCAGCCTGCTGGTCCAGCTCAGCCCCGCAGGGCTGGAACTGATCGAGCGCGCCGTGGCGGCCCACGTGGAAAATGAGAAGAACATCATGGCCCCGTTCGGGGCCGATGGTTCAGCCGCGCTGGACGCGCAACTGCGCAAGCTGCTCGCTATGCTGGAGTCTTGAAGGCGCCGACCTGGGCGCCGATGCGCGCGCCCATTGCCTCGCCCAGCGCCTGCAGGCCGCTCAGCGGGCGCACCATCACCTCAAAGTCGACAATCTTGCCCGCGTCGTTGAAGCGGATGAAGTCGATGCCCTTGAGCTGCTTGTCACCGACATGGGCGCTGAACTCCAGCACCACGCTCAGTCCATCGTCGGTCGCCAGCTGGCGGTGGTAGGCGAAGTTCTCGAACACCTGGTAAGCGGTGTTCAGCACCAGCACCACCGCCTCGCGGCTGGCGTAAGGCTTGTTCGCAACCGGCGAGCGGAACACCGCATCCGCATCGACAATGGAGGGCAGGGCGGACAAATCACCGCTGGCGATCATCTTGTGCCAGCGTTCCAGCGATTCTGCAACGGCCGGTTGAAGCTGCATGGGCTTGCTCCTTAAATGGCGGCAGCCAGTCGGGTGCCTTGGTTGATGGCGCGTTTCGCATCCAGTTCGGCGGCCACGTCGGCGCCGCCGATCAGGTGTACTTTGCAGCCCGCATCGAGCAGGCCTTGTTGCAGTTCGCGCAGCGGTTCCTGGCCGGCGCAAACGATCACATTATCCACAGGCAGGACGTGCTGCTGGCCTTCCACCGTGACGTGCAGGCCGGCGTCGTCGATGCGGTCGTAGCTGACACCCGACTGCATGTTCACGCGCTTGGCTTTCAGGCCGGTGCGGTGGATCCAGCCGGTGGTCTTGCCCAGGCCATCGCCAACCTTGCTGGTCTTGCGCTGCAGCAGGTGAACCTTGCGCGGCGAAGCTTCCACTTCCGGTGCACGCAGCCCGCCGCGATCCTTGTAGCCATTGTCGATACCCCACTCGGCGTAGAACTTTTCCGGCACCAGGCTGGCGCTCTTGCCTTCATGGGCCAGGTATTCGGAGACATCGAAGCCGATGCCGCCCGCGCCGATCACCGCCACGTTCTTGCCGACCGGAGCGCCATCACGCAGCACCTGCAGGTAGCCCAGGGCCTTCGGATGGTCGATGCCGTCGATGGCCGGGGTGCGCGGGGTGACGCCGGTTGCCAGCACCACGTCATCGAAGCCGCCCGCAGCCAGTCCGGCCGCGTCGACGCGGGTATTCAGGTGCAGCTTGACGCCTGTCAGCTCGATCTGGCGGCCGAAGTAGCGCAGGGTTTCGTTGAATTCTTCCTTGCCCGGCACCTTCTTCGCCACGTTGAACTGGCCGCCGATTTCACTGCCGGCGTCGAACAGGGTCACGTCATGGCCGCGAGAGGCTGCGGTGGTGGCGAAACTCAGGCCCGCTGGGCCGGCGCCGACCACGGCGATGCGCCTGGCCTGCTGCGCAGGAACGATCACGAGCTCGGTTTCGTGGCAGGCGCGCGGATTCACCAGGCAGGAAGTGATCTTGCCGGAGAAGGTGTGGTCCAGGCAGGCCTGGTTGCAGCCGATGCAGGTGTTGATTTCGTCGGCGCGGTCTTCACGCGCTTTCTGCATGAAGAAGGCATCGGCCAGGAATGGGCGCGCCATCGACACCATGTTCGCCGCGCCATCGGCCAGGATGCCCTCGGCCACTTCCGGCGTGTTGATACGGTTGGTGGCGACCAGCGGGATGCCGACCTTGCCCATCAGGTTCTTCGTGACCCAGGCGAAACCGGCGCGCGGCACCTTGGTGGCGATGGTCGGGATGCGCGCCTCGTGCCAGCCGATGCCGGTGTTGAGGATGGTGGCGCCAGCCTGTTCGACCGCCTGCGCCAATTGCACCACTTCTTCCAGGGTGGAGCCGCCTTCCACCAGGTCCAGCATGGACAGGCGGTAGATGATGATGAAGTCCTTGCCCACGCGTTCGCGCACGCGGCGCACGATTTCGACCGGGAAGCGCATGCGGTTTTCGTAGCTGCCGCCCCATTCGTCGGTACGCTGGTTGGTGCGGGCGGCGATGAATTCGTTGATCAGGTAGCCCTCGGAGCCCATGATTTCCACGCCATCGTAGCCGGCTTCGCGCGCCAGTACGGCGCACTGGGCGTAATCCTCGATGGTCTGCGCCACTTCTTCCGTGGTCAGCTCGTGCGGGGTGAACTGGTTGATCGGCGCCTTGATCGCGCTCGGGCCCACCAGTTTCGGGTGGTAGGCGTAACGGCCGAAATGCAGGATCTGCATGGCGATCTTGCCGCCTTCCGCGTGCACGGCAGCGGTCACCTTGCGGTGCTGCGCTACTTCCTCGCTGGTGGTCAGCTTGGCGCCGGCTTTCCACGGCCGCCCCGCCTCGTTCGGCGCGATGCCGCCGGTGACGATCAGGCCCGCTTCGCCGCGTGCGCGCTCAGCGTAGAAGGCAGCCATGCGTTCAAAGCCATCGGCTTCCTCTTCCAGGCCGACGTGCATGGAACCCATGATCACGCGGTTTTTCAGGGTGGTGAAGCCCAGGTCGAGCGGGGCGAGCAGGTGTGGGTAGCGGTTCATTGGCGTCCTCATTATGCAACTAGTTGCATAAATATAGCCCGGCTGGCGCGTCTCTGCAACTAGTTGCAGAAACAGTGTGGCTTGTCCGCCTCGCGCCGCTCAGGCAAGATGGTGGCCTCTTTTTCATTGTTTCCCGCCATGTCCTTGCCCCATGCGCTGTTGACGTCCCTGTCCGAGCGAGCCGGTTCCGGCTCGGAACTGGCGCGGCGCTTCGATAAATCGATCGGTTTCTTTTGGGCCGCCACTCACCAGCAGATCTACCGCGAACTGGCGCGCCTGGAACAAGCCGGCTGGATCGAGTCCCTGCCCGCCGAAACGGGCCGTGGCCGCAAACGCGCCTACCGCGTGCTGCCCGCCGGCACGGAGGAACTGAGGCGCTGGGTCGCCGAGGGCGAAGATCCCCGCCCCCAGCGCGACGCATTGATGGTGCGCATCCGCGCCGAAGCGGCCGTGGGACCCGCGGGGCTGGCCGACGAAATGCGCCGCCACCTGGCGCTGCATGAAGCAAAACTGGCGCTGTACAAAAGCTTCGAGCAGCGCGATATGGCCAGCGAGTCCGATTCGCGCGAACGGAAACTGCAATACGTCCTGCTGAAGGGCGGCATTGCGCAGGAGGAGTTGGCGATCAATATGGCCCGCGAGGCCTTGCGCATCCTGGAAAGTTGAAACCAGAAGTTTCGGGAACTACAAAAAGTGTAGGCAGTGTTATGCTCCAGGTAAGGGATTCCGTGGAGAAGAGATGCGTCGTCGCGCCGTTTTGGGTTTCGCGCTGTCTGGCCTGCTGCCGGCCTGGGTAGCTGCGCAAACTTTGCCGGTGATGAACGTCTCCACGCTGGTGGGCGACGACCCTGCCGCCACCATTTCGGAACTGGTACTGCGCGAAGCTTACCGCCGCATAGGCCGCACCCTGGTTGTGCACCAGTTGCCCGGCGAACGATCGCTGGTGTACGCCAACGAGGGCAAGATGGATGGCGAGCTGTATCGCAAGCTTGGCCTGGATCGCGACTATCCCAACCTCGTCATCGTTCCCGTTCCATTGCTCACCTTCGAGCTGGTGATCTTCTCGCGCGGGACTTCCTTCATCGTCAACGGCTGGGAAAGCCTGCGCCCCTACACATTGGGCTTTGTGCGCGGGAACAAGATCGCGCAGGAAAACACCAAAGGCATGAAGGTGGAGCAGGTGCCGACCATGCACCAGGCTTTCGAGAAGCTGGTGATGGGGCGAACGGACCTGGTGCTGGGTCATCGCGCTTCAGGCATGGCCGTGGTGCGCAGCCAGAAGCTGGAAGGCGTTACCGTGCTGGAGCCGCCCCTGTCCTCCTTCCCGGTCTATCACTACCTGAACAAAAAGCACGCGGCGATCGTGCCGGAGCTGACCCGGGTGCTGAAGCAAATGCAGGCTGACCGGACCATCGAACGCATCCAGAAGTCCATACCAGGCAACTGAGCGGCAATACCACTCGGCGGGTAGCCGAATGCTGGTATTCATCGTTTAACAGAATGTCTCATTTGAGACATCCTCCTCCTCATTCACAAACGGCCATTTTCAGCAGCCTTTGATGGCACGTGCATTTTTGCAACTGGTCTTATATTGGCAGCACTAATTAAAACCACTTGACTACCAATTGTCCCAATCCCATGCTAGCCCGACAACCACAACCGAAGGAGGGGGAGCATGGAACGAAAGGTTTCAAGAAGTTTTCTGGTCGCCGGTTTGACCAGCAGCCTGTTGGCTGCTTGCGGTGGCGGTAGCGATACTGGCCAGGCCACACAACAGCTGCAGACAAAGGCGACATCGGCAGTAGCAGAGTCATGTCCGGCCTGGAGCAGCAGCGCTGTCTACACCGCGGGCATGTGCGTCACCTATAACGGCTCGGTGTACAAGGCCAAGTGGTGGACGCAGAACAATGTGCCGGGCACCGAACAGTACGGGCCTTGGGAGCTGCAGGCGACTACGCCGACTCCAACGCCCACACCTACACCGACTCCAACGCCGACGCCAGATTGCCCGGCGTGGAGCGCCAGCGCGATCTACACTGCCGGCATGTGCTCGACCTATAACGGTTCCGTGTACAAGGCGAAGTGGTGGACGCAGAACAATGTGCCGGGTACCGATCCGAACGGGCCTTGGGAGCTGCAGTCGACCACGCCGACGCCGACGCCAACTCCGACACCAACTCCGACGCCTACCCCAACACCAACACCTACGCCTACGCCAACTCCTACACCAACTCCTACACCAACGCCAACGCCAACGCCAACGCCGACGCCGACGCCAACTCCAAACGGCCGCGAAATCGGTTCCTACTTCGCGCAGTGGGGTGTGTACGGCCGCGATTACGAGGTGGCGGATATCCACACCACGAAAACGCCAGTGAACGGCGTGCAGACCAGCGTCGCCGACCAGCTCACCTTCATCAACTACGCCTTCGGCAACGTGTACCAGAAGAACGGCGGCTACGAGTGCGACATGGTGACGAAGGCCGAAGTCGGCAACGACAATCCGACATCGCCGGATGCCGGTACCGGCGGCGACTCTTATGCGGACTACCAGCGCCAGCCACGCCGCACCGTCAACGGCCAATCCGTGCCATGGGATGCCCCGCTGTCCGGCAACTTCCTGCAACTGAAGCTGCTCAAGCAGCAGCACCCGAACCTGAAAGTCTTCATCTCGCTGGGCGGCTGGTCGTGGTCGAAGTTCTTCTCGGCTGCGGCGAAGACCGACGCGTTGCGCAAGCAGCTCGCCAAGTCCTGCGTGAAGATGTTCATCGCCGGCGACCTGCCGATCCAGGATGGACGCGGCGGTCCGGGCGCGGCGAAGGGTGTCTTCGACGGCATCGACATCGACTGGGAATACCCGGGCGGCGGCGGCCAGCCGTACAACACCTACGACGCGGTCAACGACAAGCACAACTTCACGCTGCTGATGGCGGAATTCCGTGCACTGCTTGACGCGCAGGGCGCCGCCGACGGCAAGCGCTATGCACTGACCGCAGCCATCGGCGCCGGTGTCGACAAGATCGCCAACACGGAACCGAACCTGTACGGGCAGTACATGGACTGGGTGAATGTGATGACGTACGACTTCCACGGAGCGTGGGAATCGAGCACCAACTTCCATTCGCCGCTGTACCGCGACCCTGCCGATCCTGCGACCGGCAACCTGGTCAAGTACAACGCCAACGACGCGGTCGCAGCACTGACCGCAGCCGGTATGCCAAAGAACAAGATCCTGCTCGGGATTCCGTTCTATGGGCGCGGCTGGAAAGGCGTCACTGCCGGCCCGAATGGCAATGGCTTGTACCAGGCTGCCACTGGCGGTGCTGCCGGCACGTATGAAGGCGGCATTGACGACTACAAAGTCCTGCGCAACAAGACCGGCCAGCGCTGGTACCACCCGGTGACCAAACAGCTGTACCTGTACACCAGCACTGGTGAATGGTGGAGCTATGACGATCCGACCGTGATCGGCACCAAGATGCAGTACGTCCGCGACCAGGGCCTGCGCGGGGCCTTCTCGTGGGAACTGGACGGCGATGCCAGCGGTGCGCTGACCAGCGAAGTCTGGAAGGGACGTTAATCGTCCAGCCCTTGCCGGCGGCGTCTTCTGCGCCGCCGGCTTTTCCCTTTTGGAGACGCTTATGAAACGTCGTGCGACGGTGCATTCGATCGGCATCAGCGACGAATGGCGGCGCTGGATTGCCGAAAACCTGATGCTGGGCCATTCGCCTGCAACGCTGGCCGGCATCCTCGGCCAGTCCGGCATTCCTCCCCAACTCGCGCAAGCCGAGATTACGGCGGCGATGAACAGCCCTTACTTGCACGGCGTACAGCGCCTGCATAACCGGCTGGCCAAGCGCGATTGGCTGCTCGGCATCCAGGCGCGCCTGAACCGCATGGCGCCGCAGGAGGTGCCGCGCCGCGAACGTTTGTCGACCGAGGCTTTCCTGCACGAGCACTATTTATGCAACCGCCCGGTCATCATCACCGGCATGCTGGACGACTGGCCAGCGCGGGGCAAGTGGTCGCTGGATTGGCTCGCCGCGCAGTTCGGCGAGCGCGAAGTGGAGGTACAGTTTGGCCGCAATGCCGATGCCAATTACGAGATGAACAGCATCGCACACAAGCGCCATATGCCGTTCGGCGAGTATGTGGAACGGGTGCGCAGCAGCGGCAGCACCAACGATTTCTACATGACGGCCAATAACGACGGCCGTAACCGGCAGGCGCTGGACGAGTTGTGGCAAGACATGCCGCTGCTGCCGGAATATCTCAATGGCGAACGCAAAGGCTTCTTCTGGCTTGGGCCGGCGGGCACGATCACGCCGTTCCATCATGACCTGACCAACAATTTCATGATCCAGGTGCTGGGGCGCAAACGCGTACGGCTGATCGCGCCGTGCGAGACGCCACGCATGCAGAACCAGCGCCACTGCTTCACGCCTGTCGATGGACGCGACATCGACTTGCAGCGCTTCCCTTCGATGGCCGGCGTGCCGGTGCTCGACGTTGAACTGGCGCCCGGCGAAATCCTGTTCCTGCCGGTGGGCTGGTGGCACTTCGTTGAGGGGCTCGACATTTCTTTGACTATCTCGGCGACGCACTTCCGCTGGGATAACGATTTCTATAGCAGTTATCCGAATAACCATGATTTCTAATAACGGAGACAGCAATGAATTTTCGACCGAATTACCTGATGCTGGCGCTGGTCGGCAGCGCCATTGCCGGCTGCAGCGGCGGGAGCGATAGCGGCCAGCCTGCGCCGGCGACTCGCACGCTGGCGACTGCAGCGGTTTCAGAGTCCTGCCCGGCCTGGAGTGCCAGCGCGACTTATACCGCGGGCATGTGCGTGACTTATAACGGGTCCGTGTACAAGGCAAAGTGGTGGACGCAGAATAATGTGCCCGGCGCGGAACAGTATGGTCCTTGGGAATTGCAGGCGACTACGCCGACGCCGACGCCGACGCCAACACCTACTCCCACGCCAACGCCAACGCCAACGCCGACACCTGATTGTCCGGCATGGAGCGCCAGCGCGGTTTATACCGCCGGCATGTGCGCGACCTATAACGGTGCGGTCTATAAGGCGAAGTGGTGGACGCAGAATAATGTGCCGGGCACCGATCCGAATGGGCCGTGGGAGCTGCAGACGTCCACGCCTACGCCAACTCCTACGCCGACTCCAACACCGACGCCGACGCCCACACCTACCCCTACGCCGACGCCCACACCGACGCCGACGCCGACCCCGACTCCGACACCAACGCCTACACCAGTCGCATGCCGCCCCGACGGCCTGACCTCGCCGGTGCCAAACGTCCCGTACTGCAGTGTCTACGACGCCAACGGCCGCGAAAAGCTGGCAAATGGCCTGAACCGCCGCATCGTCGGCTACTTCACGAGCTGGCGCACTGGTGCGAACGGCCAACCGTCCTACCTGGTCAACGACATCCCGTGGCAGAACATTACCCACGTGAACTACGCCTTTGCCAGCGTCGGCACGGACAACAAGGTGCTGATCGGCAGCGGCGCAAATAACCCCGAAACCGGCATCACCTGGCCAAACATCCCGGCCGCAGCGATGGACCCATCCCTGCCATACAAGGGCCACTTCAACCTGCTGGCGCAGTACAAGAAGAAATACCCCGGCGTGAAAATCATGCTGTCGGTCGGGGGCTGGGCAGGCAGCGGCGGCTTCTACACCGCCACCACCAATGCGGACGGCAGCATCAACACGGCAGGCATCAACACCCTGGCCGATTCGATGGTCGCCTTCCTGCGCCAGTACACCTTCTTCGACGGGATGGACATCGACTACGAGCACCCCACCACCAACAACGAAGCAGGAAATCCGCTCGACTTCCCGATCTCCAAGCCACGGCTGGCAGGCTTGATGAAGAGCTACAACGTGCTGCTGAAAACCGTGCGTGAGAAGCTCGACGCCGCAGCAGCGGCCGACAACAAGTACTACATGCTGACGATCGCCGGCTCTGCATCCGGCTGGGTGCTGCGCGGCGAGGAAAACCTGTCCGGCCTGAAGTACCTCGATTACGCCAGCTTGATGAGCTACGACCTGCACGGCGGATGGAACCAGTACGTCGGCCCCAACGCCGCCCTGTTCGACGACGGCAACGATGCCGAACTGCGGGCCGGCAATGCCTACCAGTACGGCGGCATCGGCTACCTGAACGTGGACTGGGCTTACCGCTACTACCGCGGCGCGCTGCAAGCAGGCCGCATCAACATCGGCGTGCCGTATTACACGCGCGGCTGGAAGGAAGTCAGCGGCGGAAACAATGGCCTGTGGGGCACCAGCCCGGTGGTCAGCGATCCTGTCGTTTGCGCCGGCGTGAAAACCTGCGGCAAAGGCGCTACCGGCATCGACAACGTCTGGTACGACCTGGACTCCAACGGCAAACCGGTACCAGGCGGCGGCAACCCGCTATGGCACGCACTCAACCTGCAGAACGCCATCGTGCCGTCCTACCTTGATGCGTACGGCGTGACCGAAAAGACCATCACCGGCACCTACAGCCCGCAGTACAGCGCAACGCTGGCGGCGCCGTGGCTGTGGAACGCTACGCGCCAGGTCTTCCTCTCCACGGAAACGGCGCAGTCCATTGCGGCCAAGACCAGCTATGTCGTGAACAATGGCATCGGCGGCATCATGATCTGGGAGCTGGCCGGCGACTACGCATGGAATGCAGCCCGCAATGGCGGGGCGGGCGAGTACTTCATGGGCTACACGCTGACCAACAACATTGCAACTGCCTTCCGCAGCGCCGCACCGTATGGCGCCACGCGCGCCGAGACGGCAATGCCAGCGAGCAGTGCGAAGGTCAGCATCACCGTCGGCGGCTGGAAGCTGGGCGACAGCAACTATCCGATCAACCCTGTGATGACGGTGACGAACAATACCGCCACCACGATTCCGGGCGGTTCGGCAGTGGAGTTCGACTATCCGGTGTCGGCGCCGGCCAACATGAGCGACCAGTCTGGCTACGGCCTGACCGTCATCAAGGCTGGCTACAGTGGGCCAAATAACATCGGCGGCTTCAAGGCCAACTTCAACCGCGCCAAGTTCACGATACCGGCATGGCAATCGCTGGCACCGGGTGCTTCGGTCTCACTGACACTGAATTACACATTGCCGATCAGCGGCCCGTCCGCCTACACGATCACCGTGAACGGCGTGCGCTACGCGCTCAGCGAGGAGTACCCAGACCTGCCAGTGGCGCTCAAGTAAAGGGAGGACAGCACTATGCGAACGATCAGCTATGCATTACTCGGCGTCTCGCTGCTGCTGTCCGCTTGCGGCGGCGGCGGCACAGATGCAACGCCGCCTGCACGGACGCTGGCGCAGGGCGTGGTGGCCAGCGCCAGCGCATCCTGCCCGGCGTGGAGCGCGAGCCAGGTTTACACCGCCGGCATGTGCGCCATCTACCAAAGCAAGCAGTTCGAAGCGAAGTGGTGGACGCAAGGAAATGCGCCAAGCCAGGCCGACACCTGGGGACCGTGGAAGTACATCAGCGAGGCAACCGACCCGCCCACCGGTCCTGGCGACCCGCCAACTCAACCCGGCGGCGTGCCGACCAAGGCCCAGGCGGAAGCGCGCGAACTGGCGTTGACCGACAATGACTTCTTCCGCAGCGTCAAGGCGTCGATCCGGACGCTCGACAACGCGGCGGTGGAAGCCGTGGCACCTGGCGCGGCCAGCAATCCGGCCAACGTGAAACGGGTCGAGCGCTTGCTGTCGTCGGCGAAATGGGATTACTACTTCCCGCTGCGCGAAACGCGCTACGAGTACCGGCGCTTCCTGCAGGCGGTAGCAAAGTTCCCGGCGGTGTGCGGCGATTACACGGACGGCCGCAATGCCGACAATATCTGCCGCCACTCGCTGGCTACCATGTTCGCCCACTTTGCACAGGAGACGGGCGAGCACAATGCCAGCCTGCCGGTGCCGCAATGGCGACAGGGCCTGAAGTACCTGCGTGAGTTGGGGTGCAGCGAAGATGGCCCGGGCTGCGGCTACAACACCGAGTGTGCGGACCCGGTCTTCAACACGGTCTGGACCTGCGGCAAGAACGCAGATGGCAGTTACAAGAAGTATTTCGGGCGCGGCGCCAAGCAGCTTTCGTACAACTACAACTACGGCCCGTTCTCGCAGGTGATGTTCAACGGCGACCAATCGGTGCTGCTGAAGAATCCGGACCAAGTGGCGTCGACATGGCTGAACCTGGCCTCGGCCACGTTCTTCTTCGTGTATCCGCAACCGCCCAAGCCATCGATGCTGCATGTGATCGACGGAAGCTGGGTTCCCAACGCCAGCGACATCGCCGCCGGCGCGGGGAACAACTTCGCCACCACGATCATGATCATCAATGCGGAATGCGGCACCGGCAGCGAAAAGCCGGCGGCGCAGAACCGCATCGATTATTACCGGCAGTTCGCGGCGGATCTTGGCTGGAGCGTGGCGGGAGAGCAGCTGTCGTGCGCCAACATGCAGCGCTTCGGCCCGTCCAGTTCTGCCGCCTACAACATCTACTGGGAGAAGAACTGGAACAGCGGCGGCGACTACCAGTGCCAGCTTGTGAACTACCAGACGCCTTACAACGCCCTTATCGCCGGCAATTATGTGAAATGCGTTGAGCGCAACTGGAACGTCACGCTCAACTAAGCTGCATCAGCGCTGCGCAGTAGGGCCGACCGTGCCGAGGGATTCCGCCATTCGTACCATCTTCACGAATTCGGCGCGATAACCGTCACGGTCGGCACCGCGTGCACCTTCCGCCAGCCTGGCGATGTCGCCGTAGCTGAAGTCCGCAACCTGCTGCTCGCCGCGCAGGCGCTGGCCAAAGGCTGCAACGGCGACGGCGAAGCGCTGGTCATCCGGCGCTGCGTCGAGCGAGTCGCGCGCACGGTCGGCACGAACGGCGTGGTCCATTTGCTTGCTGACCGACTGGCCTGGCAGCTTGTAGCGCACTTTCACATAGCACAGCTCATCGTTCTTACCCGACGCGTCGGCCTTCTTCTTGCCCGGCTGCTCGTAGCGCAGCGGGTCGACCAGCTTGCCCGCGTTGGCGGCCGGTGTGATTTCGTAGATAGCAGTCACGGTGTGGCCGGCACCCATATCGCCCGCGTCAACCTTATCGTCCTTGAAGTCCTGTCGATTCAGCATGCGGGTTTCGTAGCCGACCAGGCGGTATGCCGCGACTTGCGCAGGATTGAATTCGACCTGTACTTTCACGTCATTGGCGATCGGGAACATGGTCGAACCCAGCTCTTGCTGCAACGCCTTGCGCGCCTCCAGCAAGGTGTCGATATAGGCGGCGTTGCCGTTGCCGGACTGGGTCAGTCGCTGGATCAGGGCGTCGTTCAGGTTGCCCAGGCCGACGCCGAAGACCGACAGGTAGACGCCGGATTTGCGTTTATCGACGATGAACTTTTCAAGCTGCTTGGGATCGGTGATGCCGATATTGAAGTCGCCATCGGTGGCAAGGATCACACGGTTCACCGCTTTCGGATCGAAGTTGCGCTCGGCTTGGGCGTAGGCGCGCTGCAGGCCGTCGCCGCCGGCGGTGCCGCCTGAGGCGTGCAGGCTGTTGATTACGTCGATGATTTTCTGCTTATCCTTGCCGCTGGTCGGCTCGAGTGCGACGCTGGTGCCGTTGGCGTAGGTGACGATGGAGACCATATCGTCATCGCGCAGCTGTTCTGCGAACAGGCGGAAGCCCTGCTGCAGCAGCGGCAAGCGGTCGCGCGGGCCCATCGAGCCGGAAACGTCCACCAGCAGCACTACGTTGGCGTGCGGGCGTGCGGCAGTCTTGATGTCGTAGCCTTTGAGGGCGATGTGGACAAGCTGGTTGCCTTGCTGCCAAGGGCTCGGCATCACTTCGGTTGTTACGGCGAACGGCTGGCTGGCATTGGCCGGGGTGGCATAGTTGTAAGGGAAGTAGTTGACCATTTCCTCTACGCGCACGGCTTGCTGCGGCGGCATGCGGCCATCGGACAGCAAGCGGCGCACGAAGGCGTAGGAAGCGGTGTCGACGTCGACACTGAAGGTCGATACAGGCTGCTCGCTCACCAGGATGGACTTGTTGCCATCCTTGTCGGGGAATTTGTCTGCGGACTCCGGCAGGCGCGCGATGTGCGGCATTGGCGCCGTCATGGCCGGTGCGTAACCCAACACAGGCGCGGGCTTCACCGAGGCGCGCCGATCTGCCATCGGCTCCGGCGCGGCTGGTGCGGGCGGTACGGCAGCCGGTACGGGCATCGCGGCTTCGGCTGCGGTATGCGGAGCCTGGATTGGCTGCAGTGTGCTGCAGGCCGCAAGCGCGAGCATGCCCACTGCCGCGACAGGGGCCAATGCTATGTTCTTTTTCATGGTGGACGTCCTCTGGAATTGTTGTCTTGCTAAGATGCTCCAGAGGTACGCCCGTTGCAACGAAGGTTACATCTTGTATCCCTTATGCGGTGACGACATTGATCACCACATCGATGTTGCCGTGCACTGCTTTCGAGTATGGGCAGATCGCGTCGGCGAAATGCGCTACTTCAGTGACGGCCGCATGGTCGGCGCCTGGAGCGAACACGGTCAGGCGCGCCTGCAGGAAGTAGCCGCCGGTGCCCTGGCCCAGGTCGACCTCAACTTCGACATGGGTATCGGCCGGCAGCACGACTTTCTTCTCTTTCGCGGCCAGGCCAACAGCGCCCGAGTAGCAGGCCGACCAGGCACCGGCAAACAACTGTTCCGCAAGCGGGTGCGGCTGCGTGCCCTGGATATCCAGCACGCGGCCGGCCGGGTTGCCTGGCGTGGTCAGGTGGATATCGAGCTGGCCATCCGGATTGCCGGAAAAGATGGCGGAATCGACAGGAGTGGTGCGGGTTTTGCCGGTGACGAGGACTTTGCTGATCTTGCTCATGTGTAGCTCCATTGGATGGTTTGATTTGAATCTCATACGATGCAGTCGCATTCGATGAATAGGAGTATAGCGACGCAATTTGCGATGTCAAGCGGATTCGATTGCATCGCGTGCGATATTTAATCACAGGAAGAGGGCGTTGCAATCGAAGCAACTGTCGATGGCTTACTTGTCCAGGGATTTGGCCAGGTTGTTGCGCAGCTTGAGCACGGCCTCGCGCGTTTCGGCGAATTCCTCAGCTGTCAGGCCGCAAGCCTCGGACAGGCTGGCGTCGTAGGCGCGCTCGCGCAGCGCACGGCCTTCTTCGGTCAGGCTGACCAGCACCTGGCGTTCATCGGCGGGGCTGCGCTGGCGCGTGACGTAGCCTTGGGCTTCGAGTTTTTTCAGGATCGGCGTCAGGGTGTTCGATTCGAGGAACAGCTTTTCGCCCAGCTCGCTCACCATCTGGCCGGATTCTTCATACAGCGCGATGATGGTGATGTACTGGGTGTAGGTCAGGCCCAGCTTGTCCAGGATCGGCTTATAGGCCTTGCCGAAGGTAAGGTTGGCCGAATAGATCGCGAAGCACAGGAAGTCCGCAAGTTTCCGGTCTTGCGGTTGGGGTGCCGGCTCTGCTTTGCTCATGGTAAGTAGTGACGTTGATCTAACGCCACTACTTTACCATGCCATCCGATTCAATTGGACCGGCAGCATCACAGGAAGCCGAGATCGCGGATGGTGTAATTGGACAGGTTCGGCAGCAGGGAAAGCAACTCGCCATCGCTGGCGCCCAGCCACTTGCCCATGGTGGCCGCGTACTGGTCCACCGAGGTGCTTGGCAACAGGCGGCCCTGGCCAACGTCGTCGGCGCCGTTGTTGGCGACCACCGGCGCGGTGCCATAGAAGCGCTTGCCCTTGACCGCACCGCCCATCATGAAGTGCATGCTGCCCCAGCCGTGATCGGAGCCGTCGTTATTGGCGACCAGCGTGCGGCCGAAATCGGAAGCAGTGAAGGTGGTGACCTTGTCGGCCACGCCCAGTTCCACCGTCGCCTGGTAGAAGGCGGCCATGGCATCGCCCAGCTTGGCCATCAGGCCCGGGTGGACGGTCGCCAGGTTGTCATGGGTGTCGAAGCCGCCCATCGAAACGAAGAACACCTGGCGCTTGGCGCCCAAGCTGCCGCTGGCGGAAATCATGCGCGCAACCATTTTCAGCTGGTCGCCCAGCGAGTTCGAAGCCGGGAACACCGTCTGCAGCGCAGGCGCCGTGGCCAGGGCCGCAGTAAGCGCTGCGTTGGCGTCCACCGAACGGCGCGACACGCGGTTGTATTCGTTTTCCAGCGCGTGGGTGCGCTGCTGGGTAATCAGGGTGCGCAGCGCTTCGGTGGCGGTGGCGGAACCGAACAGCGGCGACTTCAGGCCGTTGAACTGCATGGAACCGTTGGCCGATACCTGGTACTGCACCGCCGTCTTGCCTGCCATGTAGACGGCATTGCCGGACACGTTGACGCAGGTGAACGTGGCATTGCCGTTACCCGATTCGAACAGGTCGCCCAGGCGGCCGCCCCAGCCGGTGCGCGAGCCTTCCGGCGCCGACGATTGCCAGATCGACTGCTGGTCGTTGTGCGAGAACAGCTTGGGCGGCAGCGGTACCGACTTGGCCTGGTACTGGGCTTTCGTGGTCGGCTGGACCAGCGGGCCGACGTTCAGCATGACGCCCAGGGCGCCGGCGTTGAAGATCGGGACCAAAGGCGCCAGCGCTGGTGCGAGCGCGAACTCGCGCGCGGCGCCGGTCGAATCCAGCACGGGCACCGAAGGCGCCAGGGCAGTTGCTGTCAGGGCGTCTCGCGCAAGTGCGATGGTCGGGCGCAGTTGCTGGTACAGCGCGTAGTTGGTGGTGTCGTAGGGCACCACGGTATTTGCGTAGTCGTTGCCGCCGTAAAGGAAGACACAGACCAGCGCCTTGTAGTCACTGGCGGTGGCTGCCGCCGCCTCGGCGATCGACATCAGGTTGATTGCCCAAGGCGCCGCCACGCCTGCCACGCCGAGTGCCGATGCGCGCTTGAGGAAGGCGCGGCGCGAAGCTTGATTAGTCATGGTGTGGCCTTTATTTCTGCACGATGAATTCAGGGGATGCCATTACCAGCGTGAGCGCCGCGTACACGCGGTTGGCGCGCGCGGCATCGGTGCCGGTTGCCATGCTGGTGACCGCATTGCGGATCAGGGTGACGGTATCCGTGCCCAACTGGCCGGCGGCCAGCACGAGGTTGATCTCGTCGACCAGGGCCGGCACGTTGTCGGCCAGCGGCAGAAGGGTCGAATAGTCGGCTTTGACGTCACCGATACCCTTGCTGATGGCGGTTTGCATGTAGTTGGCGTAACCGACCACACTGGTTTCGTTCACGATCTGAAACTCGGGCGCGACCACGCCCAGCGCCGGTGGCACGTAGCCGGGGCGGAAGAAATTGAACACGCTCGGTGAACGCAATGGGCTTTGGCCCAGGCGGGACGAAGGCTCGCTGGTATTGCCAATAGCCCAGGCATCGCTCGGCGAAGTGACGTTGTAGGCGCGCGCCCAGGCGGTGAAGCGCAGGATCGGTTCGCGCACCTTGCCGAAGCCGGCGTTGCTCAGGTTGGAGGCGGAGCGTGCTTCCGGATCCAGCAGGATGGCCTTGATCACCGCCTTCAGGTCGCCTTTGATACCGCTGCCGTTGTTGTTGAACACCGCCGCTACCCGGCCAACGTATTCTTTCGCCGGGTTGCTGGTGACCAGGCGCTGGATCAGCTGCTTCGAGACGAATGGCGCCACGTTAGGGTGGGCGAAGATCGTGTCGAGTGCTTTGTTCAGGGCCGTTGCAGCGTCGACGCCGCTGGCGATCGTGGTGCCGAGGAAGATTTTCTCACCCGGCTCGTACTTGGTTCCGACCTGGATCATCGGACGCTTACGGTAGTCCGGGGTGTCGTTGGTGCCGCCGGCGAGGTCATTGTCCCAGCCAGTGAACACACGCGCCAGGCCGGAAATGTCAGCCTGGGTATAGGTTTCCTGCTCGGTCGCCGTGCCGTCCGGGTTGAGTTTCAGCAGGCCGATGGTGAAGAGCTGCAGGATCTCGCGGGCGTAGTTCTCGTCCGGCATGGAACCGGTCTTCGGGTTGGCCTTGGCGTTGCCGCGGTAGGTCAGGTATTCGCCCATCGACGTCGACAGCGTGACCTGCTGCAGCAAGGTGCGGTAGTTGCCGAAGGCGTTGGCCTCCAGGATGTCCATGTAGGCAGCACCGGTGAAGGCGCGCCAGGCGCCGGTGAAGCCGTCCAGCGAGGCGACCACAATTTCGGACAGGGCCAGCGTTACGCGCTGGCGCAAGGTATCCGGGGATTTGAGCAGCTTGAACCAGAGCGCGGCGTCAATGCCGGCCTGGTTATTCTTGTTCTCGATGGCGTTGAAGCCTTTCGCCATCAGCCAGTCCCAGCGCGACTGCGTTGCCGGCAGGGCCATTTGCTCGTCCAGCCACTTGCTGTAGCCGACGGCCTGGACCCGCGTCATCTGTTCATGCGTTGCGCCCATTGAGGCCTGGGCCAGGAAGCGTGCGGCCTGGACGCTGCCAATCTGCTCGACCGTAGTCGGCGGAACGGGCGAGGTACTGCCGCCGTCGCTGCCGTTGCTTGTGCCGCCGCCGCCACCGCAGGCGGTCAGCAGGGCCGCCGCTGCCAGTGCGGTCATGGGGAGCTTTGGCAAGCTCTCGTTGTGCTCGATTGTGTCGTCCATTGTTGCCCCTCGGAAATTCCTTGAGGGTGCAGTATAGCGAGAAATGGCTGAGTAAAACCTATTGTGCGCAGGGTTTGTCTGTTTTATTCAACCCTACGCCCGCTATATTCAGGAGCGACTTTTTTAATAAAAGCTTGAGTGCCAAGGCGGAAGTTTTCGGTCGCGGCGACCAGGCTGAAATAGTCGGCGCCCAGGTCCGCGGATTCTTCCAGCGTCATGTTCAGGCCCCGGTGCAGCGCTTCCCACGTCAGCCGCACCGCCTCCGGCGACTGCGAGAGGATGTCGTACAGGATGGCACGCGCGGCATCCATCAATTCGTCCGGACTTGTGACCTGCTGCACCAGTCCAATCCGCAGCGCCTCTTCTGCATCGATGGCGCGCCCGCGCAGCAGCATTTCGGCGGCCCGGCCTTTGCCGACCAGGCGCGCCAGCCGCGTGGTTCCGCCAAAGCCGGCCACGGCGCCGATGCGTACTTCGGGGTGGCCCAGCCTGGTGTGGCGCGCGCTAATACGGATCATGCAGGCTTCGGCCAGTTCCAGCCCGCCGCCGAAAGCATGGCCGTTCAGGGCGGCCAGCACGACCTTGCCCAGGTTTTCGATCTTGTTGGTGACGCGGACTGCCAGGCGGGCGAATTCGCGTACTTCCAGCGGCGTGGCCTGGCTCAGGTACTTGATGTCGGGCCGGCGGAGAAGGCTTTGGAGCCGGTGCCGGTCAGGATCACGGCGCCGGCGCTGGTACTGGCGGCAGCCGTGTCCAGCAATTCCTCCAGGCATTGCAGGGTTGGCAGGTCGAGTGCATTCAGGGCATCGGGGCGATTCAACGCGATCACGGCGATGCCGGCGGATTCTCCATAGATGACGGTCATGGCTTGGGCTCCTGAATTGGGTTTGGTTTAGTATAGGTTTGCGAATCTGGAATCAGTCAGGTGATTTCGGAAAACCGTTTTCCAAATATGAAAAACCTTGCCTTTGACTGGAATGATGAAGTTCTTCCTCGCCGTCGCGCGCGGCGGTGGCTTGAGCGGCGCGGCAGCGGCGCTGGGTACCAGTGCGTCGACGGTCTCGCGCCATATCGATGCAATGGAGCTTCGCATCGGCCGGACACTCTTCTTGCGCCAGCAAAGTGGCTACGCCCTGACCGACGATGGCAGCGAGATGATGGCCCACGTTGAGCAGGTGGAGCAGGCGATGGCGGTCGCCGAACACACGGCGCGCAGGCCCGCGCATCAGGAAGTGTCCGGCGTGGTTCGCCTCGCGACCACCGAAATGCTGGCGCAGTACCTGGTGGCGCCGAAGCTGCCAGCCTTGCGCGCGCTGCATCCGGCGCTGCGGGTGGAACTCGATATCGCGCTGGGAGCGGTCAACCTGTCGCGGCGCGAAGCCGACCTCGCGCTGCGCATGGCCGCACCGGATGATGGCGCCGGCGACTACATCGCCAAGCGCATCGGCAAGCTGGATTTCGGCCTGTACCGCGCGGCTGGCACTGCCCACGGCTGCGACGACTACATAAGCTGGGATGGGGCCTGGGATGGGCTGCCGATGGCGACGTCGCTGCGCGCCGCGTTTGGAGGCAAAGCACCGGTCCTCTCATGCAATAGCCTGCCCACCCAGATCGCGGCCGCGCGGTCCGGGGTAGGCGCCGCCATGCTGCCCTGTTTCATTGGCGATGCGGACCCTGAGCTGCAGCGCATGGAGCGCCAGGCCGTTCCGGTAACGCGCGACCTGTGGCTGGTCTATCACCGGGACCTCAAAGCCAGCCTGCGTGTCCAGGCGATGGCGGCCTTCCTGAACGAGATTGCTGGCGTTTGCCACGCCTGAGTTGTTTAATGTACTATTCGCAAATTGGGTGCGCGCTTCCTGTCCTGGATGCGCGTTAAACGGGAAACCGGTGACACTGCCAAAGGCAGTCATTCCGGTGCAGCCCCCGCTGCTGTAAGCCTGACGACTTCGGAACACGCCACTGCGCATTGCGCGGGAAGGCCCGAACGAGGATGAAGGCGAGCCAGAATACCGGCCCGATACTGCCAGCACTATTCTCCGGGGTGAAGGGAAGCCGCTGTCGATCGGCTTCCTGCGTTTTATCCGCCTGGCCCCTGTCGACCGTCTTTCTACTCTCCCCCTGAATGTGCTCCCCTTGACCATTCGACGGGAGATCTCGAATGCACATCATGGAAGGTTTCCTGCCGCCGGCGCATTCGCTTGGTTGGGCAGCCGTATCCATTCCTTTCCTGGCCTGGGGCTTGCGCAGCATGGCGCGCGACCTGCAGGCGCACCCTGAGCGGCGCATGCTGCTTGGTGTGGCATCGGCCTTCGCATTCCTTCTGTCGGCGCTGAAACTGCCGTCCGTGACGGGAAGCTGTTCGCACCCCACCGGAGTCGGCCTGGGCGCGCTGCTGTTCGGACCTGCGGCGATGGTTCCGGTTGGCTTTGTCGTACTGCTGTTCCAGGCCTTGCTGCTTGCGCACGGCGGCTTGACCACACTGGGCGCCAACGTGTTTTCCATGGCAATCGTCGGTCCCTTCGTTTCCTATGGCGTGTTCCGCGCAGCCGCCGCCATCGGCCTGTCGCGCGCGGTGGCAGTGTTCGCAGCCGCTTGCATCGGCGACCTGGCAACCTACCTGACCACCTCTGCGCAACTGGCCTGGGCATTTCCCGATCCGGTCGGCGGCATGGGGGCTTCGTTCGCCAAATTCGCCGGCATTTTCGCGCTGACGCAACTGCCGATCGCGATCAGTGAAGGCTTGCTGACTGTGCTGGTGGTAAATGCGATGACTCGCTTCAACGCACATGAGCTGCGCCTGCTGCCGGTCATGGCGCACGTGAAAGGTAAAGCTGCATGAAGGCGCGTACTGCTTTGATTTGGGCGGCCATCATCCTGTTGACCGTGCTGCCACTGTGGTTTGCTGTCGTCCCGCCGGCGGAGCCTGGCAGCGAGGCGCCAGCAGCTTTCAGTGGCGCAGATTCGCGCGCGCAGCAGGCGATTGGCGCCATTGCGCCGAACTACAAACCGTGGTTCGCCCCCCTGTTCGAACCACCGAGCGGCGAGATCGCGTCGCTGCTGTTCGCGCTGCAGGCCGCGCTTGGCGCCGGCGTGATCGGTTTCTGGCTTGGCATGTCGGTAGCGCGCGAGCGCGCGCAGCAGGCGCCCGTGCAGGAATCCCATGCGGATTGACGCCGCTGCCTACGCTTGCCGCTGGCAGTGCGTCACCCCGGCCGCCAAGGCCTTGTTCGCACTGGCGGGACTCGTGGCGGCATGGCTCGCCCGCAGCCCCGGCACGCTGGCCATGCTCGCGCTGCTGTCGGCATGCGCCACACTGGCTGGCGCGCGCGTGCCAATGCGCAGCTATTTTGCCGTGGCAGTAGCACCGCTCGGCTTTCTCCTGTTGTCCTGCCTGACGATGCTGCTCACGCCTGCAAGCGTCGGCGGCTGGCGCTGGGCGCCGGAACTCCTGCCGGCCGTGGCGCACATTGCCCTGCGCTCGCTTGCCGCCTTGACCGCCGTACTCGGCCTGGTGCTGACCACGCCGATGCCAGCCCTGCTTGCGTTGCTGCGCCGCCTGCACGTGCCCGAGCTGCTGCTGGACTTGATGGCGTTGAGCTATCGCATGCTGTTCGTGCTGCGCCAGGCTTGGGACGAAGGCAGTACCGCGCAAGCCGCGCGCCTTGGGCATCGCGGCTTGCGCCAGCAGTGGCGTGCAATGGGCCTGCTGGCCGGACAGATGGCAGTGCAGGTGTGGCAGCGCGCATCCGCACTGCAGATGGCCGCCGATGCGCGCGCATTCCAGGGCAGCCTGCGCTTCATGCCGGCGTCCTTTCCCCATGCGCGGCGCCAGTTGATGCTATCGCTGCTGGCCAGCGCGCTGCTGCTGGCGGTCTCCTTGCGGGATCAGCTATGACGCCGCTGATCGCACTCGAAGCAGTGGAGCACACGTTCGCCGACGGCAGCCCTGGCCTGCGCGGCTGCGGCTTGTCGCTTTGCCGTGGCAGCCGCCACGCGCTGCTTGGTGCTAACGGCGCCGGCAAGACGACGCTGCTGTTCCACCTGAACGGCCTGCTGCGCCCAAGCGCCGGCTGTTTGCGCTGGCACGGCAAGGAATATGAATACAGCCGCAGCGGACTGACCGCGCTGCGAAGCCGGGTCGGCCTGGTATTCCAGAACCCGGAGCGCCAGCTCATCTCTGCACTGGTTGAAGAAGACGTGGCTTTCGGGCCACTGAACCTCGGCCTCGACGAGGCCATGGTGCGCAGCCGCGTGGCCGCAGCACTTGATGCGGTAGGGCTGGGCGGCTTCGGCCGCCGTCCCGTGCACCACCTGAGTTTTGGCCAGAAGAAGCGCGTCTGCATCGCCGGCGTGCTGGCCATGGAACCCGAAGTCCTGCTGCTGGACGAGCCGATGGCAGGCCTGGACGCGCCGATGCAGGCCGAACTCGAAGCATTGCTCGACCGCCTCGCCGCACGCGGCGTCACGATCGTGCTATCCACCCACGACGTCGACTTTGCCTACCGCTGGGCCGACGAAATCCACATGATGGCTGGCGGCCGCTGCATCGCATCCAGTCCCGCACAGGAACTGGCATTCCAGCGCGAAGCATTGCGCGCCGCCGGCCAGCGCTTGCCGCATGCCCTGGCATTGCACGCCGAACTGGCGAAGCACGGCCTTCTTCACCCTGGCGCTGCGCCGCGCAGCATCGACGCCGTGCTGGCCGCCCTGCGTGCGCAGCCAGCCAAAGAACAAACAGGAGAACTACAGACATGACATCCGGCCCTGCAGGCAAAGTCTGGTTTGTCGGCGCCGGTCCCGGCGACCCCGAACTGATCACAGTCAAAGGACAAAAGCTTCTGGCGCAAGCCGGCGCCGTTCTGTTCGCGGGCTCGCTGGTGGACCGCGCAGCGACACTGTACGCACCGCCAGGCTGCGTGATCCGCGACTCGAAAGACATGACGCTGGAAGAAATGACGGCGTGGCTGATCGAACAAACGCGCAGCCATGCCACCGTGGTACGGCTGCAGACCGGCGACCCCGGCCTGTATGGCGCCCTGATCGAGATGACACGCCCACTCAGCGCGGAGGGCATTGAATGGTCCGTGGTGCCCGGCGTGTCGTCCGCCATGGCCTCGATGGCTGCTGCCGGCGAGTCCATGACCCTGCCCGAGGTAACGCAAAGCGTGATCTTCACGCGCGTCGAAGGGCGCACGCCAATGCCGGAAGGAGAAGACCTGGCCAGCCTGGCCGCCCACCGCACCACCCTGTGCATCTTCCTGTCGATCACCCTGATGTACAAGGTCGAAGCAGCGCTGCGTGCAGCCGGCTGGCCGGAAGACGCGCCGATGCTGGTGGTGCACAAAGCCAGCTGGCCGGGCGAGGAAAAGATCCTGCGCGGCACCCTGGCCGACATGAAGCAGCGCTGCCGCGAGGCCGGCGTGGCCAGCCAGGCCATGATTGTCGCCAGCCCCACGCTGGGCGCACTGCACTGGGAAACCCTGGTGCGATCCAAATTGTACGACCCAACTTTTACCCACCGTTTCAGAAAGGCCAGCGCATGAACCAACCCATCATGATGCCAGCGATTGCAGCAGCGAGCGATACCATCCTCGTCGTCGGGCATGGCTCCCGCGAGGAGTCCGGGAACCAGGAAATCCGCGACTTCGTCGACATGTGGCGTGCGCGCCGGCCAGGCTGGCGCATCGAACTGTGCTTCATCGAGTTTGCGCCGCCGGAGCTGAACGCCAGCCTGCAGGATGTAGCCGCGAATTCGCGCCGCGTGCTGGTGGTGCCGTTGATCCTGAATGCCGCCGGCCACGTCAAGATGGAGATCCCGGAAGCAATCGAAGGCGCGCGCATCGCCTTCCCGCACACCGAATTCCTGCTGGCGCCACACCTGACTGCCTGTGATCCGGTGCTGGCCATCCTCAAGCGCCGCCTGCGCAAGGCAATGGGTTCGCTCGACATGCCCGATCCAACCACCACCGGTGTGGTGGTGCTGGGACGCGGTTCTTCCGACCGCGGCGCCAATGGCGAAATGGCCAAGATGGCGCGCTGGCTGCTGGAAGAGGGCGACCACGAGCTGGTGGACCTGGCCTTCACCGGCATCACCTGGCCGCGCCTGGAGAAAGTGGTGCAGCGCCAGGTGACGCTGGGCATGCGCCAGGTCGTGGTGCTGCCTTACTACCTGTACACCGGCACGCTGATGCAGCGCATTCACCGCCAGGTCGAACACTTGCGCGTCCAATACCCGCAAGTGCGCTTCACCTGCACCGAGCATTTCGGCTTCGAGGACGAGATCTTCGAACTGATGGACCAGCGCGTGGAAGACTTGCGCGCAGGCGTGCCGGACAGCCGCCTGCCTTGCGACGGCTGCAGCTATCGGGAGATCGCGCATGACCTGGGCCATGGCCACTCTCATTCTCACACGCACGATCACACCCATGCGCATGCGGAGGCGCATCCGGCATGAGCACCATCAACACCGTCACCGAGCAATTGACTCGCGCCGGCCAGGCGATCGAGCATGACAGCTTCGCGATCATCGATGCCGAAGTCGGTTCCCACACGTACACCGAAGGGCAATGGCCGATCGTGCGCCGCATGATCCATGCAAATGCGGATTTCGACTTCAACGGCCTGACCGACTTCCATCCGGCAGCGGTGCCGGCCGGCATCGCCGCCATGCTGGCCGGCGGGACGCCCGTCGTGGCCGACGTAGAAATGATCTGTTCCGGCCTGTCGCAACCCCGGCTGGCGCACTTCGGCATGAAGACGCACCAGTTCATCAGCGACGCCGATGTGATCGAGGCAGCGAAGGCGGAAGACACTACGCGCGCCGTACAGGCGATGCGCAAAGCCCACCGCCTCGGGCTGCTGGACGGAGCTATCGTCGGCATCGGCAACGCGCCCACGGCACTGATCGAGCTGGTGCGTCTGATCCGCGAGGAAGGCGTGCGCCCGTCACTGGTGGTCGGCATGCCGGTCGGTTTCGTTTCCGCAGCCGAGTCCAAGGACCTGATGGCGGAAGTGGCCGAAGTGCCGTGGATCGTCATTCGCGGCCGCAAAGGCGGCTCGACGCTGGTGGTGGCCGCCCTGCACGCGCTGCTGGCCCTGGCCGAAGCAAAGCAGAAAGCGGGACAGGCATGAAGGAAAAGGCCGCAGCCGAACGCGGCACACGCACCGGTTTCACCACCGGCGCCTGTGCTGCCGCGGCGGCGCGCGCTGCGGTGCTTGGCCTGGCGACAGGCCAGGTGCCCGGCGAAATCGAAAGCCTGCTGCCGAACGGCAGCCGGGTGCGTTTCGCCGTGCACGACGGCAGCTGCGACGCGCAGTCGGCGCATGCGATGGTGGTCAAGTTCGCCGGCGACGACCCCGATTGCACCGACGGCGCCCACCTGACGGTCGACCTGCGCCTGCTGCCCGGCCAGGCGGGAGAGGTGCACTACGTGGCCGGCGACGGTGTCGGCACCGTAACGATGCCCGGCCTCGGCCTGGAAGTAGGCGGACCGGCCATCAACCCGGTACCGCGCCGTAATATCGCCGACAACTTGCGCGAAGCCGCGGCAGACCTGCTGCAAGAGCATGGCATCGAAGTCACCATCAGCGTGCCGGATGGGCAGGTGATGGCGAAAAAGACCACCAATGCGCGGCTGGGCATCCTGGGCGGCATCAGCATCCTCGGCACTACCGGCATCGTCAAGCCGTATTCGACGGCGGCCTGGCGAGCCAGCGTGGTGCAGGGCGTGCAGGTCGCGGCCACTACCGGTCACGAGGTGGTGGCGCTGACCACCGGCGGCCGAACAGAAACCTTCGCCATCGCTACGCTGCGTGCCGAACGCCCAGAGCTGCCATCTGCCTGCTTCGTGCAGATGGGCGACTTCCTGCGCTACGCGCTGGACGAAGCAGCCTCGCAGCGCATCGGACTCGTGGTGCTCGCGGTCATGGTGGGCAAGCTGACCAAGATCGCGCAAGGCGAAACCATCACCCACGCCAACCGCAGCGAAGTCGATACCGACCTGGTGGCGGAAATTGCCCGCCGCATCGGCGCCACGGCGGAGGACTGCGCCGCCATCGCCGCGGCCGAGACGGCGCGCTTCGGCGCCGAACTGATGGTCGAACGCGGCCTGGGCGACGCCTTCCACCACACGCTGGCGCAAGCCGCCATCGATACCCTGACCGCGCCGGAGCGCTATGGCCGGGCGTTTCAACTGCGCGTGCTGGTATGCGACTTCAGCGGCAACCAGGTGGCAGACGTGTGGTCTGCCCCGGCATTGCCGCTGGAGCTCCCAGCCGACACAAGGCGCATCGGCATCGGCCACATCCTCGATATCGACCCCGAACCAATTCCTGAATAAGCCAATGGACACTTGTTTAACTGATCCCAATCCCTGCCATGTGATCGGCGTGCTTGACGACGGCGCGGCAAGCTTGAACGCGACTGCGCTGGCCTGGCTGCGCAATGCCGACGTGGTAATCGGCGGAGCGCGCACGCTCGCGCTGCTGAAGAATGAACTCAAACCCGGCGCCATCTGCCGCGACCTGACAGCACGGCTGAAGGAAGTACCCGAATGGGTGCGCGCCGCGCGCGCCGACAACCTGTGCTGCGTGGTGCTGGCGACCGGCGACCCGCTATGTCACGGCATAGCGCCTTACCTGGCTCAGCACCTCTGCGTGCAGGCGCTGGACATTCTTCCCAACCTGTCGACGCTGCAATTGGCATGTGCGCGCATCGGACTGGCCTGGCAGGATGCACGCATCGTGTCGGTACACGCACGCGACGCCGGCGAATGGTCGCGCGGCAGTACTCCGGGCCACGGCCTGTATGCACTGGCCCAGGCGCTGCGCCAGCATTCGCGCCTGCTGGTGCTGACCAGCCCTGACAATAGCCCGGACCGCATCGCCCGGCTGCTGCTGGCCGAAGGACTAGGCGAGGACTTCCACATGGCGGTCGCGGAGAACCTGCTGCAGCCGGAGGAACGCGTGCTGGCCGAACTCAGTGCGCAGGAAGCGGCAGGCATGCGCTTCGCAGCCCTCAATGTTGTCTTGCTGTGGCGCGTGACGCCGATGCCGCGCCCAGTACGCTTTGGCCTGGCAGATGCCGAATTCGAACAGCGGCAGCCGGAAAAGGGCCTGATCACCAAGCAGGAAGTACGCGCCGTAAGCCTGGCGCGCTTGCAACTACGCGCCGACAGCGTTGTCTGGGACATCGGCGCCGGTTCCGGCTCGGTAGGCCTGGAAGCAGCGCGCCTGTGCCCACAGGGCCACGTTTTCGCCATTGAAAAGAACGAGGAAGACTGCGCCATCGCGGGCCGCAACCATGCTGCTTTCGGCGTTGCCAACTACAGCCTGTATCACGCCAAAGCGCCCGAGGGCCTGGATGCCTGGCCCGACCCCGATGCAGTATTCATCGGCGGCTCGGGGGGCGAACTAGCCGGCCTGATTACCGGCGTGCTGCGCCGCCTGCGGCCGAACGGCACGCTCGTCATGAACTTCGTGACGCTGGAAAACCTGGCCACCGCCACCGCGGCACTGCAGGCACTTGAAGGCGAGGGCGTAAGCTGGGATGTCCTGCAACTGCAGGCCGCACGCAGCAAGCCAATCCTGCACATGCACCGCATGGCCGCCGAGAACCCGGTGTGGATCGTTTGCGCGCGCAGCGCCGGAGCGCCGGCATGAGCGCGGCAAGCCCGCGCGGCACGCTGTGGGGCATTTCGCTCGGCCCCGGCGATCCCGGGCTGATCACGCGCGCCGCCTGGGACGCCCTGCAGCGACGCGACGCGATCTGGGTCTACCCGGCCCGCAGCGGCAAGACACCGAGCTACGCGCTGGATATCGTGCTGCGCGCCGGCCTGGAGCCGCCTGCCGAACATGAATTGCTGCTGTTCCCCATGACGCACGACGGTGAAAAGCTTGCGCGTGCCTGGATGAAGGCCGCAGAAGCCGTGCTGCCATGGCTGCGCGCCGGGCGCGACGTGCTGTTCCTGGTGGAAGGCGATGCCAGCACCTACGCCACATTCGGGCACCTCGCGCGCACTGTACGTGCACTGGACGACCAAGTGCCAGTCGAGATCATCGCCGGCGTGAACGCCTTTACCGCCGCCTGCGCCGAAGTGCCGGTGCCGTTCGCAGAGCAGGACGACACCGTCGCCATCGTGCCCGCCGCGTACGGCGTCAGCGCTGTCGACCGGCTGCTGCCAGATTTCGACACCCTGGTGCTGATGAAGGTGAAGCCATTGCTCGATGAACTGATCGACTGGCTGGAACGCAAGGATCTGCTGGCCGGCGCGCACTTCATCGAAAGAGTCGGCGCACCGGACGAACGCCGTTTCAGCAGCAGCGACATCCTTACGCTGCGCGGAACCAAAGTCAGCTACCTGTCGCTGCTGATCCTCAAACATCCGCATCGCATTCGCGGCGAACGCATCAAGGGCTGCCTCAAGAAGGCCGGCCCGCAACCAACTTCACTGGAGACTGCATGAGCAGCTTATCACTCGTCGAAACAACGCCACGCCTATGCCTGGTCGCCATTACGAAGCACGGCGCAGCACAGGCAGCACGCCTGGCCGTCGACCTGCCCAGCGCCGACATTTGCACGTCCGCCAAGTTCGCGGCGCAGTTTTCGAGCTTGCCAAACACTGTACGTGCTTACGACGGCGCCCTGCGCGATGAAATTGGCCCCCTGTTCGAGGGCTATGACCAGATCGTGTTCTTCGTATCCCTGGGCGCCGTGGTGCGCCTGATTGCACCGCACCTGCGCAGCAAGGACGAAGACCCGGGCGTGATCGTGGTCGACGATGCCGGCCAGTACGTGATTCCGGTGCTGTCCGGCCATGTGGGCGGCGCCAATGAGTGGAGCGAGCGCGTGGCCGACTTGCTGGGCGCTGCGCCCGTGCTGACCACCGCATCGGACGTCGGCCGCACGATCCCGGTCGATATCCTCGGCCGCCACCTTGGCTGGCGCGTGGAGGCGCCCAAGATCAACATTACGCGCGTCTCGGCCCACGTGGTGAACGGCGAGCCGATCGCCTTCGTGCAGGAAGCGGGCAGCCCGGACTGGTGGACGCGGACGACGCCAATCCCGGAAAACATCCACTTCTTCAAGCGCTTCGACGACGTGTTGCTGGAGCGCTATACGGCCCTGCTGTGGGTAACCCATGCCGAAGTACCGCAAGAACGCTGGGACGCGCTGAACGAACGCCTGGTGGTCTACCGCCCGCCGCAGGACGGTGCAGCGTGAACATGTTCACTATCGGCCTGGGTTGCGACCGTGGCGCCTCGCTGGAGACGGTACGCGATGCCGTTCATTCTGCGCTACGCGACGCCGGCGCCCAAGCCGGCCAGGTAGCCGCTGCCGCAAGCATCACGCTGAAGCGTGACGAAGAGGCGCTGCTCGCCTTCGCACAGGAAAACGGCTGGCCGCTGCACTTTTATACGCCTGAAGAACTGGCCGCCGTGCCGGTTCCCAACCCATCCGAGACCGTGCGCCGCTACACCGGCACGCCCTCGGTCAGCGAGGCGGCTGCGCTGCTGGCCGCAGGCCCTGGTACGCCAATGAGCGCACTGGTCGTCGAAAAATTCAAACTGCGAGGCGCGGACAACCGCAATGTCACCGTCTCCATCGCAAGGAAAAGTCCATGAACGCACAACTCGAACAGCCAGCAACCGCGGGCAAGATCATGCTGGTGGGGATAGGCCCCGGCAGCGTGGAGCACATGACGCAACGCGCCCGCGATGCGATTGCGGAAGCCGACGTGGTGATCGGCTACGTCACCTACATCAAGCTGGTGGCCGACCTCATTGAAGGCAAGGAGATCATCCGCAAATCGATGACGGAGGAACTGGATCGCGCCGTCAGCGCACTGGAAGCGGCACGCGCCGGCAAGAAGGTAGCGCTGATCTCCTCCGGCGACGCAGGCGTGTACGGCATGGCCGGCCCGACTTACGAGGTGCTGTTCCAGTCCGGCTGGACGCCGAAAGACCCGGTGCAGGTGGAAATCATCCCCGGCGCATCCGCGCTGAACAGCTGCGCCGCCCTGGTCGGGGCACCGCTGACGCACGATTTCTGTGCGATCTCCCTGTCCGACCTGCTAACGCCCTGGCCAACCATCGCCCGCCGGCTGGACGCAGTGGCGATGGCGGACTTTGTGGTAGCCCTGTACAACCCGAAAAGCGGCCGCCGCACGCGCCAGATCGTCGAAGCGCAGCGCCTGTTCCTGCGCCATCGCCGCCCCGACACACCGGTCGCAATCGTCAAGAGCGCCTACCGCCGCCGCGAGAACATCGTGTTCACCACGCTGGACGCCATGAGCGATGCAGACATCGGCATGCTCAGCACCGTCCTGATCGGCAACAGCAACACCTTTGTGCGCGACGGCCTGATGGTGACCCCGCGCGGCTACGCCAACAAATACGATATGCAAGAGGGCGGGGCGACGCGCGAGGGCGAGCGTGCCGGCCGTTCCCTGTCGACTGGCTTGCTGGGATGGCTCGATACGCTGCGCGCCGAACACGAAGCCGGAGCCGGCATCGAAGCGCTGGCGGCGCAATATCGCCTGCCGGCCGATTACATCCAGGCTACGCTGGACGAGCCGTGGGGAGCCGAAACGAGCAGCGAAACCGAAGGGAGCGAGGCATGAGCGACACTCCAGTGAAACCGAAGATCGGCAGCTATCACCGCCACCTGTTGATCTGTACCGGCCCGCGCTGTGCCGCCGACGGCCAGTCGCAAGCCTTGTTCGATAGCCTGGGCGACAAATTCAAGGCCGCCGGCCTGAACGAAGGCGAGCTGCGGGTCAAGCGCAGCCGGGTTAGCTGCTTTGCCGCCTGCAAGGGCGGCCCGATCGTTTGCGTCCAGCCGGATGGCACCTGGTACTACAATGTCACTCCCGAGAATATGGACCGCATCATCGACCGCCACCTGTGCAATGGCGAGGCCGTTGAGGAAATCGTGTTCCATCAACAGTGAGAATTGAAGTGCAAAGCAGTTTTGACCAGGCAGGGATTGATGCCGTTTATCGTGTAATTGCCGAACGGCGCGACGTGCGTCACTTCGTGCCCGGTGCAATCGATGAAGAGCTCCTCATGCGCCTGCTGGGCGCCGCGCACCAGGCCCCCAGCGTTGGCCTGATGCAGCCGTGGCGTTTCATCCGCATCCAGGATCCCGCAATACGGGAGCAGATGGTCCAGCTGGTCGAAGAGGAACGCCAGGCCACCGGCGCCGCCCTCGGTGACCGCAACGCAGAATTCATGCGACTGAAGGTGGAAGGCATTCGCGAATGCGGCGAAGTGCTGGTCGCGGCGCTGATGGACCGGCGTGAAAAGCACATCTTCGGGCGCCGCACCCTGCCGGAGATGGACCTGGCCTCGGTCGCCTGCGCCATACAGAACATGTGGCTGGCCGCCCGCGCGGAAGGCCTGGGCATGGGCTGGGTATCGCTGTTCGATCCGGACAAGCTGGCGGCCCTGCTGGGCATACCGGAAGGCGGCAAGCCGGTCGCCATCATCTGCCTGGGCCACGTCGCCGGCTTTTATCCCAAGCCCATGCTGGAACTCGAAGGATGGGCAATGCGCAGCAAGCTGGCCGACCTGGTTTATACCGACCGGTGGCAGGATAACAACAGTGCATAGCGTATAATCGCCGCCGTTTGGTGCCTCGCGCGCGTTCAAGCGCGCAGTTAAACGGGAAACACATGGCCGTGCTGCTTCAGCCGGCAGGCCAGGGTGTGCTGCCCCCGCAACGGTAAGCAAGCGTCGTTCTTCAATGACAGGCCGTCTCTCGAGCCACTGTGCGCAAGCATGGGAAGGCAAGACGGTCAGCCTTGCCAGCCCGGATACCGGCCAGACAGGTGGTGCACGCATCGGCAACGATGCGCGCGCTGTTCGGTCGCGCTCACGGGGAGGTGGGCGGGATTGCCGATTCAAACATCCATAATGAAAAAATCATTGATCCCCATGATCGCGGGGGCGTTGTGCGCTGTCGCTCACGCACAAGAGCAAGAAACACCGGCCAGGGTATACGTTGTTGGCCACCACTACGACAATGGCATTCGCACTTCCGACGCGGCCAGCGAAGGCACCATCACCGCTGCGCTGATCGCCAACCGGCCCGCATTGCGGCCCGGCGAAATCCTGGAATTCGTACCTGGCATGATCGTCGCGCAGCATAGCGGCGACGGCAAGGCGAACCAGTATTACCTGCGCGGCTTCAACCTGGACCACGGTACCGACTTTGCGACCTACGTCGACGGCATGCCGGTCAATATGCGCACCCATGGCCACGGCCAGGGTTACACGGACCTGAACTTCCTGATCCCCGAACTGGTGAGCCGGGTGCGCTACCGCAAAGGCCCGTACTACGCGGACGAAGGCGATTTTTCCTCGGCCGGCGCGGCGCATATGAGCCTGTTGGATAAGCTGAACGAAGGTTTCGCGTCGCTGACCGCTGGCGCGGATGCCTATCGCCGCGGCGTGGTGGCGAATTCCACCGAAGTAGGCAGCGGCAACCTGCTGTATGCACTTGAGCTGGGGCACAACGATGGCCCCTGGCAGATGCCGGAACGCTTCCACAAGTCGATTGGCGTGCTGCGTTACAGCGCAGGCACCAGCGCTGAGCGTTACAGCATCACCGGCATGGCGTACAAGGCAGGCTGGCATGCGACCAGCCAGATCCCGCTGCGTGCAGTGCAGGACGGCCGGCTGGACGAATTCGGCGCGGCCGACCCAAGCGACGGCGGCCGCACGGCGCGCTATAGCCTCTCGGCCGAATGGCGCAAGCGTGCAGGCGATACGCTGACGGAAGCCCACGCGTACGTGGTGCGCAACGACCTGTCGCTGTACAACGACGTCACCTACTTCCTCGACGATCCGGTCAACGGCGACCAGGTGCTGCAGACTGAGCGCCGCAAGATGACCGGCTTCGACTTGTCCCACACCTGGTTCGGGCACCTGGGCGAACGCTCGATGGAAAACAGCATTGGCGTGCAGGGCCGCTTTGACCGCGTCGCGCCGGCAGGGCTGTTTGCGACTTCTCAGCAACGCGTGCTGCATCCGATTGCCGTTTCGCGCGTGACCGAGGCTAGCGCCGCAGCGTGGTACCAGAACACAGTGCAGTGGACGGACTGGCTGCGCTCCATCGCCGGCGTACGCTACGACAGCTATCACTTCAATGTCGGCAGCTCAATCGCGGAAAATTCGGGGAAGGTGAACGACCACATTGCTTCGCCCAAGCTGTCGCTGGTGCTTGGCCCATGGAGCAAGACGGAGTTCTTTGTGAACTACGGCGAAGGCTTCCACAGCAACGACGCACGCGGTACCACCGCGCGTTTGTCGCCACGTGAGCGGGAGCCGGTTGAGCCGGTGACGCCGCTGGTGAAAACGCGCGGCTCCGAGATCGGTGCGCGCAGCGAAATCGTGCCAGGCCTGCAAAGCTCGATGGCGCTGTGGCGCCTGCGCTCCGGCTCGGAACTGGTGTTCTCCGGCGACGCGGGAGACACGGCGCCAAGCCGCGCCAGCAAGCGTTCCGGCATCGAATGGAACAACCACTATGCTGCGAACAGCCACCTGCTGCTGGACCTCGACCTGGCCTATTCCCGTGCGCGCTACACCGAGTTTGACCCGGCCGGCGACCGCGTGCCGGGCGCAGTGGAAAAGGTGGCCTCGTTTGGCGTGACCCTGAATGACATCGGCTCGTGGTCCGGCGCCTTCCAGATGCGCTATTTCGGGCCACGCCCACTGATTGAGGACAACAGCGTTCGCTCGTCCAGCACCGCCATCGCCTACCTGCGCGCCGGCTACCGCTTCGACCGCCGCTGGCACCTCACTGCCGACGTGTTCAACCTGTTTGACCGCAAGGCCAGCGACGTCGATTACTACTATGCCTCACGCCTTCAAGGCGAACCGGCAGAAGGGGTGAACGATATCCATTTTCACCCAGGCGAACCGCGCACGCTGCGTTTGACCTTGCGCGCCGCGTTCTGAGCAGCCAGCCCTGCCAGGTATGCGCACAGCATATCGGCCAGGGCACCTGCATAGGACGTAATTTCATCATCGGTGCGCGGCTCTTGTGAGAACTGCTGCCCAACGGAGCTGAGCGTATCCATTAGCAGCCCGCTCGCCAACGTGCGCTCGGCATCGCTAGCGTTGGGCAGCACTTCGTCAATGAAGGCACGGAACATCTGGTCGCCGGCGGTTCTGGTTTCGAGTGCCTCCGGCGCGTCACGGTAAAGGGGCGCCGCATCGCTGAGCGCAGTGCGGACCGCCGCCTCTTCACATTCCGAGCGCACAAAGGCGTGTACCAACGTGCGTAAGCGTTCCAGCGGCGGCTTTGCGGCATCCTGCAGGATTTCCGACAGCATCGCCGAGGTCTGGTGCCACTCATCGCTTTGCAGACGGAAAAGGATAGAGGCCTTGTTGGGGAAATACTGGTAGATCGAGCCCACGCTCACGCCAGCACGCTCCGCAACGCGCGTGGTTGTGAAGCGCCGCGCCCCTTCTTTCGCCAAAAGCTGAATAGCAGCCTGCAGGATCGCGCTCACGAGATCATTGGAACGGGCCTGTTTTGGCTTTCTTCTCGAGGAAACACGGGAGTTCTTGTTATCGGTCATGGGGGCCGCTGGGATTGCGAATATGAAACGTGAAGGATTATTCATATTATTCCTGCTCTTACACAAGAAAGGAATACCCCATGATTACCCTCTACTCCGCCCCCGTAGCGCCCCTGCTCAATCGCCTGTTCGCCGAAGCCGAAAACACTCCTGTACCGGCCCTGACCGCATTCGCAGCTTTACCTGTCGATGAACGCGGTCGCATCTTGAGCAGCAAGACCGACTACAAAGAGATTTACGCGAACCTGAAGGACGCCGCGATTCCGGTTTCGCGCGAGACTGGATTGCTGTTGTACCTGTTGGCGCGCAACGCCAAAGCCCGCGTGATCGTCGAGTTCGGCACGTCGTTCGGCATCTCAACCCTCCACCTTGCCGCAGCCCTGCGCGATAACGGTGGCGGGCAGTTGATCACCACCGAATTCGAACCATCCAAAGCAGCGCGCGCCCGCGACAACCTGGCCTCCGCAGGCCTGCTCGACCTGGTGGAGATCCGTGAAGGCGATGCGCTCGAAACGCTGCGCACCAACCTTCCAGAACAGATCGACCTGCTGCTGCTCGACGGCGCCAAGGGACTGTATTACGACGTCCTGCGCCTTGTTGAAGATCGCCTGCGGCCCGGTGCCCTGATCATCGCCGACAATGCGGACTACTGCCCTGAGTATGTGGCGCTGGTGCGCACTTCCGAGGGCTACCTGTCCGTGCCGGTTGCCGACGATGTCGAATTGACGATGAAGCGCGGCTAGTGCTTCCGGAGCAACACCCATTGTGCATAGCGCCTGATGTAGAGCCTGCGGGGACTGGCCAGGATACTGCGGCAAGCCTCGGCAGTCCGCTGAAAGTCGAGGTGGATCCCCAGGCGTAGTTGGTCTTTGAACTGTTCGGAAAACTGGGCTTTAATGTTTGAGAATGCCGCCCAAGCAACCACTTGCAGACAAGGCTAATCTCAGGTTCGCTCTTGACTTCATTGAGATCAGAGATGAGCTGCGCTAGCGGCTTGTGCCATGAGACTTCGATAATCTCGCTTGGTGGCTCGTCCATGCGGTCAATGACTGAGATCGCCCAATCTCTTGCTTCTTCCGGCTCGTACAGTCCGACTTCCAACCCGATTCGGAAATACTGCGCAAAACTTGCTAAAGATGCTTCCATATGATCAAAGTCAAATTGCAGCGTCCACTCCTCGCTGCAATACGCCACAGTGTTTGTAACGATAATTCAGTCGGTGTCAGTTGCCAAGATTACTTCGATCCTACAGTCGGCTGGCCGAATAATGAGCCACGTATAGTCCCATGCGACATCGTAAAAAAATGAGGACCACGGCAGGCACGACACGAATACAAGTGGACCTTGAAAATTTCCAGCCAGCAGCGATTCTGCGGCCTGACCTGCAATTTCCATGGCGCTTCGAGCGGCCATCGGTTCAGAAGTATAAGCCCCGCCTTGGACTAGTGCGCGCGCCATCGATCCCGGCAACTCGACTGGGTGGATCCAACGAAATGTGTCGGGGGCGAGAAATCTCACGTCATTGAGCGCGTATGGTAATTCGCTGGCGACCGATTTCGTCTGCCAGAATCGCTCAAAAAAGAAGGTGGAATGAAGCGCTCCAGTATTAATGAATGCCGTGAAATCCGAATAATCGGGGATGCTAAACGACTTATGAAGAACGGTCCCGTTGCTGTACATCGTGGCCAGATCTTGTACGAACCGCAAGCCCGTTTTAGGCTCTTCAATCAGCGGGAAGTCGATCTCTCGCCACATGGACATCGCTCGATCGAATTGCGAAGGAATGCTAGACATTAATGAATTTTTTGCCGTTATGACTAAAGAAGCGTCCGCTATTGGCCGTTTTTAACCTTGATGACCGATAACTGCTGGCTTGTGGCGGCACGTATGTGGCTCGGATTCACTGGGTTCGGCGGGCCTCCATTAGGCAGAGCCGTTCGCGCTGGACTCGCTCCAATTCCCACGCACGCGTTGCCCCTGGCGGAAGTGAGACCGGCTTTTGCATGTCACGCGCCGCCTGCTCGCGACAAGCCAATTCGCGCATCTTTTGCGTGGATGTTGGGGTGTAATGGGACTTCTCAGGCGGCGCAGGGTGATCGGCTCGGTGTGTCTCTTGCACGGCTTCGCCGGGCCCGGCGGACTTCATTAAGCATCGCCGTTCACGCTGGACTCGCTCCAATTCCCATGCACGCGTTGCCCCTGGCGGAAGTGAGACCGGCTTTTGCATGTCACGTGCCACCTGCTCGCGGCAAACCAGTTCGCGCATCCTCTGCGCGGATTCCCAGGTGTATCGGGATTGCTCAGGCGGCGCGGGATCTGGCGCGCCTTGGGCATGGACCGAGAGCCCCGCAATCCCCAGCAGCAATCCGAGTAAGACAGCCTTCATCGATATCCAACATTCCACAATTTTTTGGTCGCACTAAACATCAGCAATTCTTCCAGGTTATTTGACTCTCAGATGGCACCGTGGCTTCTGGCCGAAGACTGTCTTGGCCCAGCACTTGTCTCCGTTAAGAGCAGTGAATAACTTCTTTCTCCGCTACGAAGCCATTCCTTACGATACACCAGCCAACTTCATAACTCGTCCGCCCGCCACAATCAGCTGACCAGTGATACTCCCAGAGCTCATCGTGTTCTTTCATATGTCGGACTATTTTCTTGAACTGGGACTTCAGACTTTTCCCTCGGACTGTACTTAGGTAAGTCTCTCTGTCATTGACTTGCTTCGTCAGGAAGTTCATGAGGTCCAGTTGAAGGTCAGACGCAGTATTAATCATAAAGAATCAGGCATAGAGGCGGATTATTCCGGGCTTCCGCTATTGGCTTTGATGGTCCGTTCAGCCAAAGAATGACTCTTTGTGTACTTCCTGCTTCGCAAATGCGATCGCTCGTTCAAGTTCCGCAAGCGGGAACGCAAGATCACTATCCTGCGTATGCAAGAGCACCTGCATTCCGAGCACCTCGTCTTCGCGAAACGTCATCAGTGGCTGGGGATTATCCTTCGACGCCACCAATTCCACGTGCATTCCGTCTTCAGTGGCGGAAAATCGCTGTAGCAAGATGCTCTCTAACGTCTTGGGATTGTGTGAATGCATGACAGCCTAATTTGTTTGGACAACCTAATTACTCCCAATGGGCTGCTTCTGGCCGAATGCGACTTGTCCTCAGTGGAGCAGACCATAGACTACAATGGCCATAACCAAAGAAGTGGCACTGACCGTCAAAATACCGATAGCATAAGCCCACCATGTGACACCTCTAAATCTAACTGCTCTATACAGCAAATACAGGCACCATAGCCCGGCTCCAAGTGCCCAAATCAGCGACACCCATTCCAAATTTCCGGACGTGACGATGCGTGGCAGCCATGAGACCTCATTGGGTGAGAACGCAAAGTACAGTCCTGTTACCCAGGCAAGAGCAGCCGACGTACCAGCGAACGCCAACGCCCGACTAAGCTTGTTCGCCGAAAAGTTCATACCCTCATCCTCAACTTGTCTTGTCCGCTTTTGGCGAAATCAGCAAGATCAGCGGTAGTTATGCACTTCGTCACTGTCTTCGGCCACGCGAGCAACAAACTCGTCGAAGTCAGCTCCCGCGACGCCTGCATGAGATTGTCCAAGTCCATATACACGGCCCTGAGGGGATGTAAGGTCAACGGCGAAGTAGACACACTCATACCCATAGTCTGCGCAAACAAAGGTCCCCGACGGGAGGGATTTTGCGACCACGTCATCCGGAAACGCATCATGTACCGGGCGCCATTCGTCAAGCGGCCAAAATCTCATCCATGAACCGCCTGGTTCTGTGCAGTATTCGCTTCCATTCATAATGAGATAGTTCGATCTAACTTGTGACACAAGCTTAACCCGATGAGCGTCTTCAAACTCAAGAAAATCCTTCTCTTGCGCAGGCTCTCCCGGAATGCCCCCGGCTTGTAGAATCTGATGTCGTATGCTGCTGAAATTCATAACAATGACAGTTTCGTTCAAATCATTTTGTGATCAGTTGCAACGACGGCCGGGTCCGCTTCTGGCCGATTCCCGTCAATTAAGAGGTTACCCGCATCGTCGCGAAGCAAGCACGGCATGTAGTCTGAATTGACTCATGCATTTCCGGCAAGTGTAGCAGCCTGAGTTGCTCATGACTTCAAGCTGCGTTGGGCTTAGGTACGAAAAGGGGCGCCGATTTATCAGCGCCCCAGTATAGTTGCCCAGCAAATTGTCAAACTTTATTATTTTTTGTCAGACTTTATTATTTTCTACATCTAACTCCTGAAAGGCAGATGGCTTATTCAACAGTGACCGACTTCGCCAGGTTACGTGGCTTATCAACATCGGTTCCACGTGCCAGTGCAGTGTGGTAGGCCAGAAGCTGCAGCGCGACCACGTGCAGGATCGGGGACAGTTGGCCGTAGTGTTCCGGCAGGCGGATCACGTGCAGGCCATCGCCGGAAGTGATGCGTGAATCAACGTCGGCGAAGACGTAAAGCTGGCCGCCGCGGGCACGGACTTCCTGCATATTCGACTTCAGCTTTTCCAGCAGTGCGTCGTTCGGGGCGATGGTCACCACCGGCATTTCGTCGGTCACCAGCGCCAGTGGGCCATGTTTCAGCTCACCGGCCGGATAGGCTTCGGCGTGGATATACGAGATCTCTTTCAGCTTCAGCGCGCCTTCCAGGGCGATCGGGTAGTGCATGCCGCGGCCCAGGAACAGGGCGTTTTCCTTGCGTGCGAATTCTTCTGCCCAGGCGATGATCTGCGGTTCCAGCGCCAGCACGGCGGCGATGGCGGAAGGCAGGTGGCGCATGGCTTTCAGGTGCGCGGACTCCTGTTCGTCGGTCAGCAGGCCGTTCACTTGCGCCAGGCTGAGGGTCAACAAGAACAGGGCAGAGAGCTGGGTGGTGAAGGCTTTGGTCGAGGCCACGCCCACTTCCACGCCGGCGCGGGTGATGTAGGCGAGTTTGCACTCGCGCACCATGGCGCTGGTCGATACGTTGCAGATGGTCAGGGTGTGCTCCATGCCCAGGCTGCGCGCGTGCTTCAGCGCGGCGATGGTGTCGGCGGTTTCGCCGGACTGGGAAATGGTCACAACCAACGTCTTAGGATTCGGCACGCTGTCGCGGTAGCGGTATTCGGAGGCGATTTCCACGCTGACCGGCACCTTGGCGATCGATTCGATCCAGTACTTGGCGGTCAGGCCGGCGTAGTAGCTGGTGCCGCAGGCGAGGATCAGCACGCGGTCGATTTCCTTGAATACCTTGTAGGCGCCGTCGCCGAACAGCTCCGGCATGACGCCGGTCACGCCTTCCAGCGTGTCGCCGACTACGCGTGGCTGTTCGAAGATTTCCTTTTGCATGAAGTGGCGGTACGGGCCGAGTTCCGCGGCGCCGGTATGGGCGTGCACGGTTTTTACTTCGCGCTGCACTTGCTTGCCGTCGACGTCGACGATCCATACGCGGCCCAGTTGCAGGTCGACTACGTCGCCTTCTTCCAGGTAGATGATCTGGTCGGTGGTGCCAGCCAGCGCCATGGCGTCAGAGGCGACGAAGTTTTCGCCCTGGCCCAGGCCGACGATCAGCGGCGAGCCCTGGCGCGCGGCGACCACGCGGTGCGGTTCTTCGCGGCAGAAAACGGCGATGGCGTAGGCGCCGTGCAGGCGCTTGACGGCGTGCTGCACGGTGTCGAACAGGTCGCCGTTGTACATGTGGTCGACCAGGTGGGCGATCACTTCGGTGTCGGTCTGGCTGGTGAAGACGTAACCCAGTGCGGTCAGCTCGGCGCGCAACTCGTCGTGGTTTTCGATGATACCGTTATGGACCAGAGCGATGCGGGCGGACGTTTCGCTTGGCGAGAAGTGCGGGTGGGCGTTGTGCGAGGCCGGGGCGCCGTGGGTGGCCCAGCGGGTGTGGGCGATACCGGTGAAGCCGTTCAGGCCACCTTCATTGATCTGCTTTTCGAGGTCGGCCACGCGGGAGGTACTGCGCGAGCGCTGCAGCTTGCCGTTCAGGTGCAGGGCAACGCCGCAGGAGTCGTATCCACGATACTCCAGGCGCTTCAGGCCTTCGACCAGGATTGGGGTGATATTGCGCTGGGCTACAGCGCCAACGATACCGCACATACGCGACCTCATTCTTTAAAAGTTAATGAGTGCATGCTAGAGCAGGCATCAAGAAATTTGCTTTCTCATTTGACGACTATATGAAAGAATATTTCTAATTGCTTATGGTTTGAAATATTCTTTCATATTATGAACTTTGATGAAATCGATCGTCGCATTCTCAACGCTTTGCAGAAGGATGCCTCCCAAACCAACGCCGAACTGGCTGCCGCAGTGCACGTCTCGGCGCCCACTTGTTTGCGCCGGGTCAAGCATTTGCGCGATTCCGGGGTGATCGAGCGGGAGGTGGCGCTGGTGGCGCCGGACAAGGTCGGGGCGCACCTGACCGCGGTTGTGGAAATCTCCTTGGATATCCAAGCCGCTGAACGCATGGCTGAATTCGAGGCGCTGGTGGCGCCGGAGCCGGCGGTGCTGCAGTGTTACCGCGTCTCGCCTGGGCCGGATTTCGTGCTGATCGTGCAGGTTGCGGACATGCCCGCTTACCACGCGCTGGCTCACCGTTTGTTTGCCGCCCAGGCCAATGTGCGGAATGTAAAAACCTACTTTTCCACTTTTCGCAGCAAGTTTGAAACCAGCATCCAGGTGTGAGCAAGTTATCCCGGGTTATACCGGGGTAAGCACAAGCTTATACACATCTTTTTCCACAATACTGGGCCAGCAAAGCGCAGTTATCCAGCGATCTGCACCCCATATCCTCGCGTTTTCCGCAGGGTTCCCCACATCCTTATCCACAGATTTAAGTTATCCGTTCTTGTTAGACATTACTCCCCAGGGTTTTCCACAGGAGGTGCGCTACCGCTTGCTTTGTGGATAATTTGAGCATACCAATTGCCGCTTATCCAATGGCTGCCCCATGGTTTTCAGGCGGAATTGCACCAGCTTTTACACATCTTTATCCACAGCAGTAGAATGGGGCTTGACGTCTCCTCGCCCTAAAGGACGAGGATTCCTGCAGCCAGCGTCGCACGTCCGCGACGGAGAATGTTTATCGCAGCATTGACATCACGATCATGGAAAGCACTGCAATCGCCACACTGCCATTCTCTTATT
>Ga0307408_100000346_pt1 | contig 43502 bp, 41 predicted proteins | sample 322Cmetagenome_FD_202116 | JGI IMG/M metagenome (GOLD analysis project Ga0307408, IMG submission 202116) | Maize rhizosphere microbial communities from greenhouse at UC Davis, California, United States - 322HYB-C-3 | ecosystem: Host-associated > Plants > Roots > Rhizosphere > Soil | place... | reverse complement strand
TTCTGTTTACCGAGTGAAGGAAAATGCTGTCAATGTTCCTTCACTCGGTAAACAGAATGATGAGGCTCCTGCGAAGTCAGTTGAAGCCTCCTCAACAAAACGGGTGTTTTCACTGAATTCCATGACCGAAAAAGTTCCGGTGATGAAGAAGATGGATTCGACGTTGAAAAAAGTAAAGGCCAAATCAAATGCCCCGGCTTCGGATGAAGAGCTGAGTCTTTTATGGATTGTAATTCTTATACTACTCATTCTTTGGGCTGTGGGCTTGATTGGTGGAGGCTGGGGACTCGGCGGACTTATCAATATCCTGCTTGTTATAGCACTGGTACTGCTGATACTCTGGCTACTGAGGGTGATATAAATAAAGATCTGCACCAAATAGTTTGTTAAACGATAAAATGCCCGCTTTTGGCGGGCATTTACTATTAATTGAAAATCAACAGCATTTTGAAAAGATACTGTGATCAATGATTATTATCTCACGATCAACTTATCGCCTGTAGGATTTCCGTTAACCGTAACCAGGTACATTCCGCTTGCAAGTGTAGAAATGTCCATTTTGAGTTTTACTGCTCCGGTATTTACCTCTTCTTCGATCAAAATGTGTCCGGTGAGGTCGGTAAGAGCAACATGTGTAATTCCTTCCGCTTCGAAACTGATGTTTACAGCTCCGGTAGCAGGATTTGGATATACAGTTACAGGTATCGCACCGATCTCCTTAACACCAACTGTGACGTTATTGGCAAACCGGAAAACTGTTCCATCCGTTGGAGTTCCCGTAATCATTGCATAAGAATTTACAAGTGCAGCTGCTGTTGAATCTCCTGTAAGGTAATAACCCGTTAGGAAATCAAAGTTTACTAAATCTAGAGGTGCAATTCCAACTGTAGGACAGCTTACCCCGTCATAGCTTTCGGTACTCACCTGGCTGCTTCCATAACGGAACTCCACATCGCCCGAACCTTCATAGATCCATGCCTGAAAATTGACAAAGTCCACATCGTTATTAGGGTCGTTATAGAATCCTGCATTTCTCCATTCGAATTTCGCAATTCTCGCTCCTGCCGAACCGGTGATCTCGTAACTTATGGGTGAAGTCCCATCCGTACGATAACGAAGATCAACATAACCGTTGTTGCTGAGGAATTCACCGAAAGGCATAAATACTGGAAGTGTGTCAACACCGTTCATCAATTGTTCAGCGGTATTGTAGAAAATAAGAGAACCGTTTGTTTCAACAGCAACTGAATCGTAAATCTCACCCATAATATTCACCGGGAACCCTGGCGAGATAAAGAAACCGTCATCGTCCCAGTCGGGAATGTCAATGCTCAATGTATCGGGATTGGTGAGGTACTGGAAAGGCGCGGTAAAGGTAGAATAGGTGTAATCCTGTGCCGTGGCTGTTTTGCCTGCTGCAAACAGGAATAATGCAAATACTAAGGTTGTAATTTTACTCATAGAGTGTTAAGTTTTGTTTCATTTGTGGGAGACGATCTCCCGTTAATTAGTAAGCTGACGAAGAAGTAACCGCAAAAGTTACACCGACCGGCCTCTTTTGTCAAAGAAATAATTCCCTCTTCGTATTAGTATTGCCCGAAATGGTTCGAAACTTCTCTTTTTTATGTCGTACAAATGACCATCGCTTAATTTCAAATGCCTGCACTAAGGCAGGCATTTGACTGAAACCAAACGAGTAAGATCGATCTAAATGGTTTTAGGTTAGCTTCTGCAAGAAAGCAGAATTACTTTGTAATCATTGGCAGTTGCCCATTGACTGACTTTTTCAAAATCTGATTCGGCATTTCTTAATGCGAAAATTTTGTAACCCTTCATATCACCTCCGCGACGTTTTCCGGTATCCGCAAAACCGTTTCCAGCCGGAACTTTTCCGAATAATGCCATACAATCGGCATCGCTAAGTGATTCCATGTCCCCAACTGATGTTGAAGGATATTCCGGCGCGTTTCCGCCATTCATATAGGCCATTGCTTCTTTAAATGTTAAAGGCTGATAAGCTTTAGTGATGATAACCACGTTCGCTTTCGAATGCATACCTTCTTGTCTTTGACCGTGCGCTACTAGTATTACTCTTTCCATAGTTTTAAAGTTTAATTGTTTTGAATAGTGTTCATATTATCTCTGTCATCCGGTTTCGTTTGATTATATGATCAAGGTTTTAAGGTCGGCTAATCTATCGTTTGCCAGTTTTTTCCAACGGTTGTCTTTCAATTTTTTCTCGCTTGTATTGCCCGGATGAATATTTCCGAGGTAAGAATGAAGAGAAGGGTGAGCGCGAAGCTTTACCTTTTTATCTGTCCAAACAAAATAATTGTCTTCTCCCAGGTTTGTCTCCCGAAACGGATTCGTTTCCCAAAATGCTTTGGTGTAGCAAAGCGTTGCACCGTAAACCCAGGGTTTTTCGTGCTCAGGATAGGTATACTGCCAAAGATCAGAAGTTTCAGAATTGTAGAACAACGGGGCATTTAAACCCGTTACGTCGAGATCGTTCTCTAACAGGAAACTTACTTGTTCTGTTAACCAGTTACTGGCGTAAAAATCATCATCATCCAAATGAACAATGATCTTTCCTGAAGAGAGTTCACAGGCACGATTTCTCTTTTTTCCAATGGTTTCACGAATTCCTGTGTGTATATATTTAATGGGCAATCCGTTAGATAAGTCTTTGGAAAAAGGAATTTCACTATCATCAATGATAATGAGTTCCTTATTGGGATAATCTTGTTTTAGAAACTGTTCAATAGCTTTCTCCAATAGTTCTGCTCTGTTGTATGTAGGAATAATACAGCTCACCAGCGGAATCGTGCTTTTAAAAGTATAAGGAGCATCTTCTTTTGCAGGTATGTTGGCTGTTTTTTGAAGACAAACTAAGGAAGAAGATTTACTGATGAGTTTAAAATTACCGCTGTGCAGACATTCTTCAACAAAAGACATTACCCCTGGAAAATGTGAAGAGCAATCGTGAAAAAGTAAATACCCGTTATTGACCAATAACTGCTCAAACCTGAAAAAGTCCCGGGCAACATTTGCATAATCATGTAAACCGTCAATCAATAAAAGATCGATTTGGTCCTCAAATGCTATTTCCGTTGAAGAACCTTTTTTGATCTCAATCATTTCCTGAATTTGAAGCAATTCCATGTTCCTAACCAATTTGGACTGATTGGGAGGGTATTGATCTATTCTTGAATCTGCTGCCCCAAGTTTTCCGGTAAATTCATCTATTGCTATAATACGAGCGTTCTTTCCAAGACTTTTAGCTGTTAAGCCCATCACTCCGGTCGATTTTCCGCAATAACTCCCTACTTCTACAAGCACAGGTTCAGAATGCTCATTCATCAATTCAACGCATGTTTCAACTAATAACCTTGACTCATCAGGTAAGAGCCAACCTTCTATCCAGGATGTTTTTTTCTCAATTTCTGCATGCAGTTTTGGAATCGGACTCAAAGTGCTTCCTTCATAGGGAACGCAGTATTCTTCGAGTAACTTCCGCACTTCAATTCTGTTAGGATCATTTATTTTACGCTCAATAGGATGAATCCAGTAACAATCGCGGCTTTCTACTGCATAACGAATATCGTCTGCCGTATATGGCGTTTTGTATTGCACATATTTATAGTTACATGGATTGGCAACCAGTTCAAATCCAAGGGCCACCACAAGAGTAGGGAATAGAATTTCTTCACTTGCCCAGATATTCGTTTTGGTTAATAAATCCTGAAGCTGAACATTGTTTCTGAACAAGAAAACCAATTCTTTTGCAACTGCCGATGAAAAAGCAGTTGAAGGCCAAAAAGTCCAATGAAGAAAGGCTGATTTTCCATTAGGTAAAGTGTCAAGAAAAGGTTGCCAAAGTTCTATTTCTTCGTAGGCAGTAATTGCCGGATGTATCTGTGTGTTCAGCGGAAGTTTCTCTGCAACCTGTCCGAACATACCGAATTTCGGGGTATTGAAACAGAGGGGAGATACAAACTGCGAATAATTTTTGCCCACAGCGAGCTGATCAGAATCAATAACCGTAATCAGATCGAATGAAAAATGTTCCAGCGCATATTCCATACAATCGATAGCAAAATCATGCAGCCATCCCCATTTTAGCGGTTTAGGATTTGGATGGATCACCGCTCCGTAATGTTCGAAAGGAAAATTATCGAATAGATGTTCATTTGTGCCTCCGTTGTAGAGAATAATGGGAGAATCCGGATCACAATATTTCAAGTTCCTTACAAGATCGATAATGCAATCCTGATTCTCGTGAACAAGGCACATAAAGATGTTTTTTACTGTTTTCATAAGGCTACATAAAATGTTGAGGGTGTTGAATTCGTGGAAGCTTGTAGGTGTATTTTATTAAAAAATAGACAAAGACATTTGTTGGCCGGGTTTCGTATTTGCTGACATTTACTGTAGAGGTTCCGTTTCCTTTTTCCGGTGCGCCGGTATATGCAGGAGTTATTGATGCCAATGCAGTGCCTTTATCGCCCGGCATTGCTCCGCTGGGTTCGTTGTAAGCGTGTTCATGGGTTTGCAAAGCATCTTTTTGAGTTGATCCTACTCCGGAGACAGTTCCGTGTGCAGCTGCGGTACGATCTTCTGTACTTGCACTGTCAGTACCAATACCACGCATGAATTGCCCGCTTAAATCGGGTAAATTGAAAAGCACATCATTTCCTGACCCTGATGAACCGTATAAATTGCCAAGGACGGCGTATAGCTCCGGATATTCGCTCGCATTTAGAGCCGTTCCGTCACAGATCATCCAACCATAAGGCTCAGGATAAGTGGTAAATGCTTCCTTCTGTACTCCTGGCGAGTATTTTTTCAGATTTCCGGGAAAAGCGATAATGCTTCCCACAGGTAAAGTAACGTCTTGTAGAATAGTGGATTTATGCATGATTCTTTATGTTTAAGGATTGTTTATTCTGTAAAATTTGCATTGAAGTGGGTATTAAAACTTCCCATTGATCCACTATTTCAGGAGATGTGATTGGGGGTGTGAAAAGTTTCTTCAACTCATTCACTATCGATATTTGCTGACTAATAATCGGATCGGCAATCTCGGGATCAATACATGGAGTTAGGGAGTCCTTCAGGTTAGAAATGATCCCGGTGGCAAGAAAGTAAAGTGTTCCCTGGTTAAAATACGGATTGACAGGTACAAGAACCCGGGCATATTTTGATTGAAGGAAAGCTGAAAAGAAATCGGAAGAAACAGAACTTACGGAGAACACTCCTTTTTGATCGTCGTATTCATCAAAAAAGGTGTATGACAATTCATCCCATTCCATGGACGATCTTAAATATTGAATAATCTCAGGTTGATTAAACTGCATTGTGGGCGAGGAGGTTGAATTCAACAGGTTTAACGATAGTCCGTTCATTTTTAAGGCGTATTCCAGCAATTGCGTACAAATCGCTTTCTCCAGTTCTTGTTTCACAATTAAGCGTTCGCCTTGTGGATTAAGCTGCTCACGATCATGAATGGAATTATTCACAAGGTCATGGTATACAGTGCTTTGTTCCGTGCTGGCTTTTTCAGCCAATTGATAAATCTCTATTTGCCAGGTAAGTACTGTTTCATCCGATGGTTTACATGTTATTTCAACGGCAAGCTGAAAATCTGTTTCGGAATTTGGTGGGGACATTTGTATATTTGGCGAGGAAACAACTCCTACAGGAATCGTTTCCTGTTCTTTGTTTAAACTCGCGAAGCTCTTTGATCCAACTACAGTTTGATTGTTTAAACTGAAGGTTTGCTGACCAATAAAACCATTTACACTCGTAGTGCCCAAATTACTTCCAAATGCATAATCGAGATTAGCAGAGTCCGCGTAATATCCCGGTGGAAGTGCAATTAATTTTCCTTCGGTTAAATGAATTATATCCGAAATTATTTTCGGATCCACGGGAGGGAGGGGGAAATTCTTGATTCCATAGTATTGACATAAGCCCAGGTAATTATCCGGTTGGACATCCGTATAACAGGTGATATTAAAATCCTTTAATGTTTTGGGTTCCGTTAAATTTATTCCGTTCAAAGTACGTGTTTGACGAATGAACGATTCACCCGGATTCGGTACAATGAAATTCAGCAGCATCCGGTTTCCGTACCGCACCACTTTTGCATCATAAATTTTATTCAACCAGCAATGAACGGCATAGATCGGGTCTTTCCCGTTTTGATTATCTATAAGGCTCACAGAAGTATTCTCGGATTCTTTCCATTCGGTTTTGGAGCGCACCTTGTTCACTTTTTCGGAAAGCCGTTGAGTGGTTTTGGTAAGAATTTTTTTTGCGAATGAAGACGTTTGCTTCTTATCCGGATTTTGCGATGTGACTGCTTTAGTGAAACTACCTTTGATGGTGATATCTGTAGGTGGACCGTAGCTGGAAATTAGTCCCGGATCAGGATAATTTGTGGTTTCAGTGGTTTCAGCGATCGCATTCCACAGTTCTTCGTTAAAATCGTTGTTTTGTTCTTGTACAGCCGTGGTATCATCTGTTTCTGAAACGGTTTTCGATAACTCATAATCCACTTTTTTATCTAGTTTCCGATTGACGGATTTACGCCTTTCCCCCGGCATGATGCTTAATACAGATGCAACTTCACCTACCTGGTACCTGAGTAATTTGTATTTGACAAGTTGTAAATCTCCGATGGCGTAGGGTAGTAATGGAACGGGTGGAGTTACAGGCGGAGAACTCATGTAGGGAGGAAGCGGGAAAACGGTTGAAGGAAGAAGGATAGTGGCGTTTAATAAAAGATCAATGACTTCCTGGTCAAGCGTTGTAGACTTCTTATTTTCGTTGAGGTGTCCGAATACCTTCTCGAGAAAATTACAGGTTTTAAGCACAGTAATAATATCCTGTGAATTGTCGATAGCATAACCGTTTTCGATGGTCAATGCAAAATAAGATTCCCACAGTCGTTCACGTGAAGAAAGGTAGTGTTCGCTGCTGAGATAGGTCAGGAAATCTGTAGTATTGACAGCAAAAAACACGCATACAAATGCTACAATATCAACCTGGTCGTCAAAAAGGCATAATTCGGAATACAACAAAAGAAAATTGCTGATATGTCCTTTCAGATGATCGGGATCATTGACATAAATACTGTCATAGGGTGTGTTCCCTTCAATGAAGTTTACCGCTTCATTTTGTATTTGTTCCCTGTTTCCGGATAATTTGAGCTGAGTGAGTTTTGTATAAAATGTGTTTAGGGGCGGACTTGAAACATAGGTTTCATAACTGAAGAAATTCCATGTTTTATCGTAACGGGTGATCTTTGGCCAACCTGACACATAGATATACGGAAAAAGGTCTGTGTAATCCGAAGTGGAAATAATAGGATCTGTTTCAATGACAGGTGTTATTGGTTTACGGATAATCGTTTCTGCAACTACTTCGGTTTCCTCTGTTTCTATCACAATTGTATGTTGGCTGAAACCTATCAGGAAGCCTTCTGTATGCCAGATGTAATTTTGTCCGGACAATTTATAATAGTAGAAATCACTGAATATTCCATGGGTATCAATCCCGGCCGGATCACTAAACTTTTTAATCTCCAGCTTACCCTTGATGCGAATGCCGTTGGCAAATTCATATTCAATGAAATTTCTTTGGTGCAGGACAAGTTTTCCGGGAATATATACATCAACCAAATTCTTTTTCCAGAAAATTTTTATTTCAATGGTTTGGTCCGTTTCATTTTGCCAAACAGGGATTTCGAAATGTATAACCAAATTATCTCTCAGTTCGGGAAATATTCGATCTTCCCATATTTTGATTTCAGTTTTCATAGTAAGTCCTGGTTTATGTCGTTCACCGAAACGTTCGCTACCAATTGAGAGCGAAAGAATGATGGGAAAAATGTCGTTTGATTTCGGAATTAGGGAAGATGCATGTTTCGTTACCAACGAGATATCTTCCCTATTTCCAATTGTTTTTGAGCAAATGCGTTGAAACTAAGCTCCATTTCTTTGATCCCTGTATAGTCGAAGGATAGTCCTGATGTAAATGACTGATCCGCTTCTTTAGGAACAGGATCTCCTTCAACTCCTCCAAAAAATGGAAGAAGATTGATAGTAGTATCAACCCGGAAAGAAACTACTTTGGTAGTAAAGCTCAACTCCGCAATCAGACTGTTTCCACGATAAAGCCTGATCCCCGAACATGGCCTTCCTTTTAGCTGTTCAAATTCAATTTCCCGACAGCCGTTTCTAAAGCTTTGGATCATTGAAAGTGTTCCGTCTTTGTAAAGCATGAATTTCTTTTTTTCCTGCGAATGAATGGTTGATAGCACTGCAGGTTCCGATATGTTTCCCGAGGAGGAGACCAAACGGTAGTTTAAATCCCAAAAGATTCTTATTTGGTGCGACCAACCCGGTGGACATTGTTTTAAAGTTTGAAAAACTCTTGATGCATTTCCAGATGTTGAGGTTTGCTTCTGGAAGAATGCCAATCCAACGTGCCCCTCCCAGTTCAGTGTCCGATTCGTAAAATAAACATCTGTATACATATGAAGCTCTTTTATTTTTCCACTTCAATACCTCCGCCAAGATCAAAACGCATGATGTATCCGATCTCTTCACGGGTCATGTGTTCAAGTCCGTAGCGGAATTGAATGTTCAGAAACGTTCCTGAAGGTGTTGCATCAATACGAACCATTCCCGGACCACCTCCGGAAATCGAAGTAACGGTGAACTTTGAATTCAATGTAGGAGGAGAAACGGTATTGTCCATTGGAATTGGAATGGCACACCATACACCTGTTTTTGAAATAGTAATGGTGCTGGATACGCCATTTGGATCATAGGTAAAATCAGTAACCGTCAGATCAATTGAAAATAATTTTCGTGGTGACGGAGGACTTGTGATTGTTCCGTACGTGGAAACAGCTGAAATTTCCAAACCATTGAAAGGTGGATTTGGATTTTTTCCGGATCTTTCCCAGTCTCCTGAGTGCCAGATCTGTTGTTTAGTATTACTCATGGCTCATTTTTTTGGTGATGAAAAGGTGCAGAACATTCAAAAAAGTCCTGCACCCGTATTCTTTGATTATCCTTTGTTGATGTTTTCCAATGTGAAATTGAAAGGAGTAGATGAAACACCTGGTCCACCACCTGTCATCACGATATCAGCACTAGTGATTCCGAATAAATTGATTTCAGTATTCACTTGAGAAATGATAGCGGAATTCATCACATCACCTTCTTCGATTTGAGATACTACACCGATATAAATGCGTGGTTGAAATTCAAATACCGCTTTTTGTCCCGGAGCTAAACCTGTTTTAGTAGCAATCAATTTTCCGTCACGGTAACAATTAGCATTGATCGCACCTAATCCCAACTGGTTTCTTACTTCAACTTCGTATGGACTTACAGCCGGAGTTGAGGACAATTGAAGGATGTCTCCTGAATTGGATTTGATCATGTCAAAAGCCTGAGAATCGTAAGCCGTAAGTTGTGGTGTGAAGTTTCCATAAGAATCACTCGCTGAAACCTGGAAGTTCATTGGATAAGTAAATGGATGGTTATCCAATCTTCCGCAGTTCTGGATAACTTTCCATGCTACTGCCAATTCCCCGAAATCTTCTGCAACGTTTTGTTGAAAGATTACTACTGTACTGTTGTTCGTGTCGCTCGAGCGGTTGATGAAGTTCAATTTAATTTTTTCCATAATGTATTAATTATTCTGGTTGTTAAATACGCCTACTCTAAACAGTTTTCGGCTTACCTGTTTTGTCGATTCACACCCGGAAGACTCTGTTGTTGGAGTATGCTCCTTTGCAATTCGAATAGTGGAAAACAATTCCTGTGCACGGTTGTTTCTGGTTGTAATATTAAGGCATACTTCTATTCCTTTTTTAAGTTTTGTCACGAGAGGCTGATTGATTGTCACGAAACTTCAGATTTAATGTACCACCTCAGTATAAAAAAAGGAGCCACAACAATTGTTGCAGCTCCCTTTTGGTCGTGTACAGTTGAACTCTACTTCTTGAAAGGAATAAGTACTTTTCCGCCTGTTTCTGCGATGTCCGGTGATAACTTCAGGAATTGATCTTCCTGGTCAGCATATTCCCACTGGAATTGATAAAAGCCGATTCCCCCTACCAATTGTCCTGCAAGTGTTGCTGAACAGGCATTAAGATATTGCGTTACCGTTCCCGTATTGTTGATGAGGTTATTCAATGCAGCTAACCACGGTCCATTAACACCTTGCGCTCCCTGATGTGCACTAAGATAGTTAACGACCTGGCGATCAATATTATTTCCCGGATAACCACCACGCTGGTCGTCACTTGGGGCACGACACAGGTTGATCGGGTTCCAGGTAACAATTGAAAAAAGCATTCCCAATCGGCCTTCAGCATCCGGATTATCGAAATCGAACATTGGAATTCCAAGTTGAAGACCATAATTGTAAGCATCTCTCAGCCACGGCGGACCAGCTAAAGCATAAGCTGCTGCTGCCGGTGCATTTATGCATTGAGCAAACATTTGATCTCTTTCGCCATTGAGTACCTGGTTGAGGATGTTTTGCGGAACAATATGTCCCTGATGGTCATAAATACCAAGCGTTCCATCCGTAATTGAAACCGGTTGATTGATGAATTGCCCGTTTCTTCTTTGAAACGAATAGAATTGCGGAGCGCCCGCCTGGCTTCGATACACTGGATTGTAACTGTGTATTCTGTCATTTTCACCTGCCATAGTAAAATCTGTAATTTGAAAGATTTGCCTACTCTTTACAGTTTTCGGCTTCCCTGTTGGATCCGGTCTTGCACAGGTAGATTCCACAAGATAATAGTACAGGTTTATTCAAGCGTACAAATTGCTGTTTGTATCAAAGCAAGTGATGATTGTCACAAGGGGGGCGAAAAGCTGTATAAGATTTTAAGGGGATTTATTTCAGTATCTGAAAGTTCTCAATGATGCTTTTATAGTTGTCACTCAAAGCAATGCTATGTTCTCCTTCAAGAATCACCGTATTTTCTTCCGGATTGATCTCTTTGATTTTGATCGAATTCACAAGATAGTTCCTGTGGGTACGGATGAATCCATTACGACCTAAGAGGTCTGCTATTTTTAATAAGGATATAAGCACTACAAAACGTTCATGGGCGGTAATGATATTACAATAACGGCCTTCAACTTCAATGTATAATATTTCAGAAATAGGAGTTTTCTTGAGGCTCTTCTTTTTCTTTATGAATAAATGATCGGATCCGACAACGGTGTTTTTTTCTTCACTGGAAAAGGTGGGTTGCTGACAATAGAACTTCTCAATGGCCATTTCTATTGCATAAATAACTTCCAGTGCGTTGAAAGGTTTTAATAGAAAGCTAAAAGGTTGCGTTAGTTTTGCCCTTTCGAAAATTTCTCTCTCTTTCGATGCCGTAAGAAATACAAAAGGTTTCATTGCGTTCGGTGTTATTGACAGCGTTTCAGCGAATGTGATACCTTCTGGTTTACCATTGAGAAATACATCAATTATAACCAGGTCAACCTGTTTTTCATAAAACAACTTCAAAGCTTCAGTATAACTTCTTGCAATACCGGCAATTTTATATCCGTTTTCATCAAGAATAGCAGCAAGTTTTTCACTTGCAGAGATCTCATCCTCAATAATCAAAATGTTTATTTCCTCCATATTATTTCGCTTTTTTCAGGTAAAGACGGATTCTCGTTCCTTTCCCTTCATTGCTTTCTATTTCAAGAGCCCCGTCATTTTTTTCAAGGATTTCCTTACAGAGTTGCAACCCGAGTCCGGTTCCTGCTCTGTCGTGCTTTCGTTCATCGGGAAGAATTACTTTGTTTTTTTGAAGGCTTTGAAGTGTTCGCTCACTCATTCCAATTCCATTGTCTTCCACAGTGAGTTCACAACAATCTGCTGAAACAGATCGTCCTGAAATGGTGATGACACCCTTTTCATTTGAGAATTTTATGGCATTATCAACGAGGTTTCGCAACACCACTTTTAAAGAATCCAAATCAGCATTTACCATGATTCCGGTGTCAATAGAAAATCTGGAGGACATGTTCTTATGAGTGATTACCGGATCATAAGTGTACATAACCTGTTCAACAACCGATGAAAGATGGAGAGGTTCTTTATAGAAATACAATTGTTTGGTTTGAAGCAATGCCCAGTTCAATAAATTGTCCAATAAGCTAAATACCCCATTTGTAAGTGTACTGTTGACTTTAACCAGGTCTTCCAGTTCATCTATCTTTTTTTCGGTCAATGAACCCGATAGTTTTTCGTTGCTTCCTTTTAGTGCGCTAACTGATGAACGAAGGTCATGACTTACTACAGAAAATAGTTTATCCTTGGCCAGGTTTAATTCATTCAGGTGATGTTTTTGGGCAAGGATAGTACGCTTGCTCCTGTATTGCAGCCAGAGAAAATATCCTGTAATTAATAGGATAGCCAAAAGGAAAGCTACTGAAAACAAAGAAGCGTTTCGTTCCGAATTTTTTAATTTGTTTTCAATTTGAAGCAGGTGGATCTGTTTTTGTTTTTGTTCAACTGCAAATTCCCGTTCTGCCTCCGCAAGTTTCCAAATCTTATTTTGATTGTTCAACGAGTCTCTCCAAACTTCAAATTCCTTGCGATATTGAATGGATTTGCCAAGATTAGACCTGTTTTCTTCAACAACAGCCATGTTTAAAGCTGCATTTTGTTTCAGTTCAAAATTATTTGTGCTTAATGACAGTTTGTAAGCTTTTTCAAAATAGGGGATAGCCTGCTGGTCTTTATATTGCTCGTAATAGAGATTGGCCAGATTCGTATAAGATGAAACAAGGCTCAAGGTGTCGTATTCTGCTTCCTGAAACCTGCTGCTCTTTATCAGGTATGCCTCTGCTGTCCTGAATTGTTTTAAGTGGAGATAACACAGCCCCAGGTTCTGGAATAAAGCACTTTCATTAAATTCGGTTTTGGAAAGATCTGCACGACTGACTTGTTTGAAATAATGAATGGCGGTTCTGTATTTCTCGTTTTCAAGTGCAATACTTCCCAAATGTATCAGTACCTGATCCTGGTATAAAAACTGGCTTGATATTTTACCGAGCGATGCCTTCGCAGCCCCAAGTAGTTGCTTTTTTTTAAAACTTACTCCACGTATATAATTACACCAATCTCTTAGTTGGTGTGGCAAATTGGGTTTCTCCAGCTCCTTGAAAGAAAAAAGTAAAGTGGAGTCCCAGTCGTTCTTAAAAAAACTGTTTACGGCCTTTTTGAAATAATAATGCTCGTGATTGACTGAAGAAACTCGTTTTAAACTAAGCTCCAAATCCGTTAATCTTACCTTCTGTGAATAGTTTTGAAAACTGAAAAGGAATATCGCTGCACATAGGCAAACTAGCGATTTGATCACCTTATTGCATGTTAAGAGTTCTTACCGGATCTTGTACTGATGTAACCGTGCCACGAGATGTCTTGGGGTCTATGTTTCGCAGCCTGGTTAGTATGTAATCCACAGATACAAGATTGTCAAGGGAATATTCGAGAAAAACTTCCCAAAGATTATATTGAAATGGAGGAATAGGAGTGGATGGATAAGAATATTCGACCATTATGCTTCGCGCGAGAATTTCCTTTCCGCCTTCTATGCATATCTTTTTTGGTTCACCACTGTTCTCTATGAATACAGTTGGTATTGTTTCAACTTCAGAAGGAACATAAACCATTATTCTTACTTTGAAGGTTCCTTTTAAAGGGGTGTCTTCGGCAAAAACCATCGGAGCTATCGGGTAATCGGTATCATCAACTGATATGGTTAATGGTGCCCCGCTTACTTGCTGGATAGATTCGGATAAAATATTGATTCTCATAAGTATTCTTTGAGTTGTTATTACAAAATTGAAGTAGATGCATTCTTAATGTAATTGGGAATTTCAACAAAATAGTGATAGAAACGTGAATGTGTGAAAAATGCATAATGGAGGTCAAATAGAACAAAAAAAGGTGAAATACCCAAATAATCGAATAAAAAATAAACATTTCCTGTGAATTGAATTGAACCCAAATTTGTTTGCTCAAAGCATGTTTATAATTATTTATCTGAGTCTTTTCCTATCTTTAATCTGAACATTCATGATTATGAGATCAAAGAAAATTTGGGCGAATTTCGGTGTCAGGGATCTGGAAAGAACAACTTCGTTCTATTCGGATCTGGGTTTTAAATTCAATGGAAGATCTGAAGACCTGACCAGTTTTTTGTTTGGTGAGGACGATTTTATCATTCATTTCTTTCTGATTGATGTGCTTCAATCCAACGTTAAAGGAATGACTGCCGATGTGGAACATGGAAATGAGATTGTTTTTACGCTTTCTGCCGAAAGCAAAGAAGAAGTAGATCAATTCCAGGAGGACGTAAGAAATGCCGGTGGGACAATAGTTTCTGAAGCTGTAGAGTTTGGTGCAGGCTATTATGGGTTTGTGTTTGCAGATCCCGACGGACATAAATTCAATGTGTTTTATATGTAATACGTTCAGTCGATGAGAAAGATTATAGCTGCTATTAATATGAGTCTAGACGGATTTTGCGATCATACGGCAATGACCGCAGATGACGAAACCCATGAGCATTACAACGAATTGTTGCGTAATGCAGGCGCATTATTGTACGGTAGAACAACTTATCAATTGATGGAAAACTTCTGGCCGGGTTTGGTAGAAAATCCGTCTGGAAATAAACCGCTGGATGATTTCGCAGTCTTGATAGACAACATCCCGAAAATCCTTTATTCCAAAACGCTTGATGAGGTGAACTGGAAGAATTCTACCCTGAAAAATGCTATCGACAAACAGGAAATCCTGGAATTGAAAGAAGAATACCAGCAGGATATTTTTGTGGGAAGTCCGAGTCTTATAAATCAATTTACCAATCTTGATCTCATTGATGAGTACCAGCTTTGTACCCACCCCGTGATTTTAGGAAAGGGGCTTCCATTGTTTAAGGATCTTGAAAGAAAAGTGGAACTGGAGCTGTTGAAAACAAAATCATTTGAATGCGGAGCGGTGGTAATGTATTATTCTCGGAAAAGAGCTTAATTTCGGCAAAAATCACTATTGAATTCCTTTTCAAAATAGCTTGTGCGGATCATTCTTAATAACTAAGTCAATCAATAAAAAAGCCATCCGTCCACCTTGGGCGGATGGCTTCTTCACTCTGCTTTTATTGTTAGAAGATGATTCATTACAAACCAAAGGCAAGTCCTAATTTGAGCCCTAAGTTTGAGTTATACTGATTGATATGAACATCGGTGAAACCGTTGTAATAGTTCAAATCTGTGTTCAGCCATAAATTCTCGCGTAGTTGCCAGTTAAAACCAATTGAAGCATTCACCCCTATATCGTAGGTTGAATAATAGGAAGTAACATTCGTACTTGTACTTCCATCAGTTTTACTCTGTGCGCCCATCAAAAATCCGAAGGAAGGCCCTATTGTAAATTTCGGACGGAAATCACTTTTGAAATCACCTAAGAAATAAGCGAATTTCAAAGGAACACGAAGATAATTGAGTGTTAAGTCTGTCTCCACGCCATTGTCGTTATTTTCTACAAGTGATCCTTCCTGCGACCATAGAACATCCATCGCGAAACCTACATGTTCGCTTGTACTGTAATTAAGAATTACCCCTGCGCTCCAGGAAGGATTGAAAAGATCTGTTCCTGCTGTATTTCTAACCACGGAATGCCCGAAGCCCACCGAAGGTCCGATTGAGAATGTCTTGGTATCCTCATCCTGGGAAAATGCCGAGGTGAAGTTTACCGCCACCAGGGCTATAATTAGTATCCTTTTCATAATATTCAATTTTAACATATGCTAAAGTTGGGTGAACTAGCCAGCAAATGCGTTATATCTGTGCCTTGCAAGCTTACATAACTCACAGATTTAACACATTTTAAACCAATGAAACCTTTGTGCTGGCTCTCCGTAAAACACTCAGGAATTTTAAATTGAAACTTATGGAACCAATGATCGTTATCAATTATTTAGCAGTCGGAATTGCAGTTGCGGCCAATTTTGTACTTGGTTTTTTATGGTATACTCCGTTGTTCGGAAAAATTTGGGCAAAAGAAATGGGACTCACTTTCGACCAGAAGCCATCAACAGCATTCTTTGTAAAAGCATTGTTCATCAATATTGTAGGAAATTTCCTCATGGCATGGGTATTGGCACATAACATTGCGGTTTGGAATCCGGCAACATGGGGACACGATGTTCCGGCAGAGATGACTCCAGTGCTCATGGCAACGATGTCGGCCATTTTCACATGGCTTGGGTTCTTTGTACCTGTCGACCTCAACACCATTTCCTGGGAAATGAAATCATGGCGTTTGTTCCTGATCAATACTTCTTATCATTTACTATCCTTATTGGTGGTTTCTTATATCATTGTGTTTATGTCATAAACCAAAAGACAATTATGGAAAGCCGTTCTGCCCTACGCGGAACGGCTTTTTGTTTTATAATATGAGCTCTCCCTTGACGAATAAGCTAAATCGTTATTTGTATTTTTTTTAACTACATAAAATTCATTTAGTTATGAAATTAACATATTGAAAAAGTGTGCAAAATAATCAGTAGCTTAGAAAGATAAACTACGAAGCTTATGAAAAAACTGCTACTCATGGCGTTGCTGACCTTTTCAGGATATACGCTTAACGCCCAGTGTACCACAACAAACGCTACTTCCTGTGTTTGTGAAGATGGTTCCTCAAATTGTTTACTCCTTCCTGACATTACCGCTTCCTGGAAAGGAATCTCCAATAACGGCTATATTGAATATCCGCAAACTGGAGCCGGCACCAATTATACGGGACAAGGGCCTGACGACGGCCGATTAAGAGTTTCAGGATCAACGCCGAATATCGGTCACGGTTCGTTTACCGTACGAGGAGAAACAGCAAGCGGAACACGTACCTTTCTTTGTGGGAACGATACTGTTTTCAATGCACCTCCTAATGGAGCATTTGCATGTCCGAACGGAGCACCAAATCCGAAACAACTGATCATTCAGCGTATCTACAATAAGAATGGAAACGCTATGAGTTATGTGGACCAATATGTAGGAAGTATGACTTATCATCCTGCTCACGGACATAACCATGTGGATGATTGGGCTGTGATGACATTGCGTGTTCCAACAGCAGATCCGAACCCGTTGAACTGGCCCATTGTAGGTACAGGTGCCAAGATTGGTTTCTGTTTGATGGATTATGGTCAGTGTGGTTCTTCCGGAAGTACTTATGACGGACATTGCAGAGATGACAATACCGTTTATTTAGGAGGGAATGTACTTTACAATGTGAATTTCCCTAACTGGAATCTTGGTGGTGGAAACTACAATTGTTCGGTTGTTGAACAAGGAATTTCTTCAGGATGGACAGACGTTTACGGAAAACATTTGGATGGAATGTGGATCAATATTCCTGCTAATACCTGTAACGGGGATTATTACATCGTTCTGGAAGTTGATAAAAACAATAATTTCATTGAAGAGAATGACGACAATAACTTTACCGCGGTTCCCGTAACCTTAACAATGCAGAATCCTGCGGGAACACCTCAGGTTCCAACGATCACTTCTGACAACTCACATAATTTGTGTGAAGCAGCCGACATCACATTGACAGCAACAGGAGGTTCAAGTTTCCTTTGGTCGAACGGTGCAACAACACAATCGATCACTGTTAATCAAGCCGGAAGTTATACGTGTGAAGTAACAAACTACTGCGGAACAAACACTTCTGAGCCTTTTGTGGTAAATCAAATTGTAACCGCACCACCGGCATTAACCGGAGATACGGTTTGTGTAAGCGGATCAATGACATTGACTGCAAGCGCATCAGGAACGGTTACATGGTATGACGAAAACAATATTTTGGTTGGAACAGGAAACACATTCGTTACACCGGTTTTAACGCAAACTACCACTTACCAGGCAATGAATACGGATTCGTATTCAGATACATTGAGCCTGGAGCCGCATAACAACGGAATTGGCGGCGGTGGCTACATTAATACAGAACAATATGAAGTATTTACAGCTCACGAAGAATTTACGTTGAATTCCGTTTTGGTTTATGCTCAAAGTGCAGGAAATATTACTATCGAATGCCAGGATGACATGGGTATGATGATGAACACACTTACCGTTTCAGTTCCTGCGGGACCAAGCAGAGTGCAATTGGGATGGAACATCATGCCGGATTCGAATATGCGTTTGGTAGGTAAAAATCTTTCTGGAGGCGGACTTTACAGAAACAATAACTCAGCGTCTTATCCTTACGAATTGGAAGATTTGGTAACAATTACAGGAGCTTCTGCCGGGGCATCTTACTATTATTATTTCTACGATTGGGAATTGTTGACAACAAACAGTACGTGTGGAAGTGAGTTGGTTTCCATTGATGCAGTTGTTGAATCTTGTGCTTCTATTGGTGAGAATATCCTGTTCCAGCGCTCTATCAAATTGGCTCCAAATCCAAGTAATGGAAACTTCAATGTTGAATTTGCAACTGAATACGATGGTGAACTGGAATTCCAGATCTTAAGTTCTGTAGGAACTGTTGTTCATACAGAATCATTTAACCATACAACCGGAGTAAATACAATCAAGGTCGATCAGTCTAAATTGGCCAAAGGATTATATTTCTTCAACCTGGTATTTGAAGGAAAAGATTACACTTCACGAATTGTAATTGAATAATTAAATAAAGACAAATGCTTCGCTGTGCACTTCTTTTAGGGTTACTGTTTGTAAGCAAAATTACGATCTCCCAGACCAATCCGGTTTGGGAGATTTTTAATATGTCCAATTCTCAAATTCCCGACAATACTGTACGCTGTTTGCAGATAGACAGTCTCGGAAATCTTTGGGTGGGAACTGATAATGGTTTGGGGTATTACAGCAACGGGTCCTGGCAGGTTTTCACCGAATCAAATTCGGGTTTGGCTGACAATTATGTACGTGCTGTTGCGATTGATACCAATAATGTGTTGTGGGTTGGGAGCACACTTGGCGGAGTCCAAAAGTTTGATGGAACTACCTGGACAACATACAATACAACCAATTCAGGGATATCCGATAACTTCATTCGTACCATAACTGTTGACAGGAACAATCACAAATGGATTGGAACGGTTGAAGGGCTGGTTTATTTCGACGATGTGAACTGGGCAACCTGGCAAATGACAAATTCACCTCTCCTAACCAATAACATTGCTTCAATTGCTGTTGGACCGAACAATGAAAAGTATATCGGAACAATCAACGGTGGTGCAATTTATATGAATACTGACACCTCTTTTGAAGGCGTTTATACCATATTGAATTCCGGAATCCCGGATAATTCGCAATTGAAAGTGAAAGTAGATCCTTTGGGAAAGCCCTGGTTTGCCGGTTCTGCAGGCGGATTGTTTACAGACACCGGAAATCAAACCTGGATGGCATTTAATCACAATACCGCCGGACTTCCGACTAACAGCCTTACGACAATGGAACTCGATAACGAGTTCAACTTTTATCTTGGAACACAGCAGTGTGGGTTGATCGTTCGTCACTTTGATCAAACCTGGGCATATTACACAACCCAGAATTCGGAACTTCCCGAGAACTATATTCTTTCACTGGCGAAAGACAAAGAAGGAAACATTTGGATAGGAACATTTTCTTCAGGTTTGGTTCGGCTTAATGAATACGAGTTGTCCTTACAGGAAAGTGATAAGCCTGATCAAGTGATTGTTTTCCCGAATCCTGCGATAAGTTCGGAAACGGTTTGGTTTAATCGTGTACTTCAGTCACCACAAATTGCTTTATATACCACAGATGGTAAATGGGTAAGCGGACAAGGGTTTGACGGAAATGTGGAATCATTCCAACTTCCTGCTGTCTCAGCCGGTTCTTATTTATTAAGGATAGAAGAGAATAAGCGCACTTCTACTTTACGGGTAATTATCTCAAATTAAATGTAAGTACCTGATATTAAGGGTGAAACTGTAAAATATGTAAAATTTCAGAGAGTTTTTGTAATTGAAAAAGGACAAACAGTAACCATTTTTGGGATAAGGAAATAAAGGAACAATTCCGAAACCTTAAAGTGTGTATTATGAAAACGTCGATCAGCATATTCATTCTGTTTATTTCATTTGGTCTTCCAATGATCAGTTGCTCATCCGATTCATCCGAAGAAGTAAAAGACGCTAAAGAAGACGCAAGAGAAGCACGTGAAGAGCTGGACGAAGCCAATAGAGAATACGAGCGTGAACTGCAGGAGTACAAAGAAGAAATTCAAGCAAAGATCGATGAAAACGATGTGCTGGTTGCGAATCTGAGAGCAGAAAAGGCAAGAATAAAAGCTACAAAAGAAGAGAATGAAGCCAGGGAAGCACGCATTGCAGAACTGGAACGAAGAAATAATGAATTACGCTACAAGCTAAGAGACTTTAGAGCTACATCAAAAGAAAAGTTCAGGAATTTCAAAAATGAAATGGATCATGATTTTGAAGAGCTGGGAGAGGCTTTTAGAGACTTCACATCGAATGATGTGAAAAATGGAAAATAAAGAAGCAGAGAGGGAAGGTTTAACTATAGAAAGTAATCTTATTAAACCTAAAATGTAAAGGGGAGAAAAGGAGCAGCAATTTTGTTGCTCCTTTTTGCTTGATGTTCTCCAAATCTTTAAAAAATCTAAAATGTGAGAATAATACAACTAATGACATTTATGGTGTAAGCAAAATTTATCGCAGAAGTTGAACTTTACTATAGTAACATCCTGAAGAGGAGAAATATTGGAAATCATGGGAAATCTATTGTATACGATTATTGTTATCATTCTCATCATATGGGCGGTTGGATTCTTCGGATATCATACAGGTTCATTAACCCATTTATTGTTGGTGATTGCGGCAATACTGCTTATCGTAGAGTTATTGCGTGGTAGGCGAACATAACTTTTGGAACAATGGTAAGTAAAGTTTAATAACGAATAATAAAGGTCATGGAAGTAAAGAAAAAAGTCTTGAATGAAGGTGAGAAACTGATGAAGACAACAGATAGCGGAAAAAAAATACTGGATCAGGGTAAAAAAATGATGAAAGATTCCGGTGCAAAAAAATTGCTGAAAGAAGGAAAGGAAATGCTACACGATGGCACCAGCGGAAAAGATCTCCTGAAGAAGGGAAAAAAACTGATTAAGTCGGGTAATGGAAAGAAATTGTTAAAAGACGGAAAGAAAATGGTTGAAGCAGTGGCAGATGGAAAAAAACTTCTGAAAGAAGGAAAGGGAATGCTTGACGGTTCAGGTAAAAGAAAAACAATAGTTAAAGCACTTGTGGCAGGTGTGGCATTGGGAGCAACCTTAGGAGTTATGATAGCTCCGGATAAAGGTTCCAAAACCCGTAAAAAAGTAAAGAGAACAGCTCAGGCGGTGAAAGAAAAAGTTCAATCATTGGCCGAAGATCTTCATATAACCGGAAAACAGTCGGTTAATAACAATCTTGCATAGGCTGACAATTGCAAATAAGGAAATGGTCGGGTAAGTAAATTATCCGGCCATTTTGTTTTTTGTGCCTTCCGTCCAAATGTGAAAGATGTGTAACATTCACCACCAGCATTGTAACAAGGGGTTAGTCCTGTTGCCTCATCTTTGTTCAAACGCTAAAATACTTATGATGAAAAATTTGGCTTTGGTAAATGAAAGGGTTAAATCCCCTTTGGTTCTGGTTTCAACTTCTAATTTTTTTTAATATGGGAACAATGGCAACATGGTTTTATTCCCTGGCGATCATGATGATCATTTTGTGGAGTATAACTTTCTTCGTGTTTAACAATGTGGCGGCAGTTCATTTGTTTCTCATCATTGCGCTTATCGCCGGCTTGTACGGGCGGATACTCGAGAAAAATAATGCAGACTGACACAAAAAAAAGCCTTAGTTCCGAATGAACTAAGGCTTTTTTTTGCGTCTCAATTTTCATGAGATCAACTTGCTTTTTGCTTCATCGCATATTTGATAGGCAATGGATGAATTCCTGACCATTTGTTTTGCGCAGTCGTTTCGATGATTAACCTTGAAATCAGGTAGCTCAAAGTAGATTCTGCACCCTGGTTAAGGTTCACCTGTGTTTCCTCCAAGCCGTCAAAACAACCTCCTGTAGCAGGATTATAAATGATCTGGTTCAAGTGATTGTTCCCTAAAAACCAGTCAAAGGCAATTTTTGATTTTTCAATGTATTGCTGTTCCCCGAAAACTTTGTAAAATCGATTCAACGCAATAATTGTGTATGCGATATCAATTGGCTGTTCACCGAAAGGCTCTGAATCCTGTCCTTTGTGGAGCCAGCTTTTATTGGAAATCACTTTGATCTGGTGATTTCTGAAAATAAGCGATGCCAGGAAATCGAAACTGCTTTTAGCAATTTTCCTGAACTCCTCGTTTTTCTGGTCCTGCCAGGCACAGAGCATGGCTTCAGGCAGTACAGCATTCGCATACGTCATGTATGGTTCAAACCAGATCCATCCGTTCTTTGCTTCTGCATTGTAGAACACCGCCAAACGATTGGCCAGAATCCTGATCAGGCTCGAGTTTTCCATAGACTGTGCATGAATATTACTGAAGTACAATCCTTTGATACAAAAAGCGATCGCTCTTGGAGAATCGAATATCCGTATAGCCGATTTTGCTTTTTGAAGCACGTCTTGCGCCTTGGAACCGAATTCATGCGGAAGTAAATGTTTGATCGAAAGTAGGTAACCTAAAGCCCATACTGCTCTTCCGTTTGCATCTTCCAGGTTAACGCCCTTATTGTCTTCCGAAAATTCACCTTCAACAGATACATAATTCAGGAATTCCCCGTTCGGCTGTTGACAGAAATCGATGAAATCAAGATAGATTTTGAGATAGGGTATAATGCTGTGATCACTTGTCTTCTCAAAATACATTCCCAGAGCAATCAGGGCACGCGCATTGTCGTCGAGTGTATAGCCTGAATCAGGATCGGGTTGGTTCATCTTTGAGAACTGTATCATCCCGAAGCTTGTTGTCATGTTTTTTATGTGTTGGAGATTGATCTTCGGGAGCGAATAAGAAAGATCGGCGTGTTCGAATAAAATGTCTTTACCGGTCAGCATATTGTACTGGTCCGAAATCTGTTTAAAAACCGTTGCATGAGCAATCGCCGAATTTTCCCAGGAAGTGGGAACGATTTTTTGTATGGTGTTTAACCTGAATTTCTCACGAAGCTCCGAATTACCGATCAACCGGTTTACCGCTTCTGCCAGTTCGTCCTTATTCGTAAAATCGACAATTATGCCTGTGTTTTCATCAAGAGCCTGTTTCGCCTGGGGAATTGGGTTGGATACAATAGAACAACCGCAACTCATCGCATATGCGAATGTTCCGCTTACGGTTTGATGCAGGTCAATTGAGCTGAACATATAAATATCGGTTATCTGCAGGTATTCCAATAGCTCATTCAGAGGCAAGTAAGTGTCGACGAAACGAACGTGTTTTTCCAAATTCAATTCGGCAACTTTTGCTTTCAGCGAGTCACGATAGCTTTCTCCCTGCGTTCTGACAATTTCCGGGTGGGTCTTTCCCAGTAGAAAAAAGACAACATCCGGATTTTTGCTGCAGATTGCAGGTAGTGCAGCAAGCGTGTTTTCAATTCCTTTTCCCGAACTCAACAGCCCGAAGGTGGAAAGTACGGTTTTCCCCGTCAAACCATATTTTTCTTTTAAAAGTGTTCTGTTCTTATGCTGAACGAGATGCGTTCCGTGAGGAATTACGTTTAATTTTCCGGAAGGACAATCGTATGTGTTTTCTAAAATGGAAGCAGCTTCATCGGTCATTACAATTACCGAATTGCATGCTTTTATAATATGTTGGACATTTTCTTTCATCTCTTCGCCAGGAAATAGTATTACCGTGTGAAAGACAATTGTTTTTGGTTTTTTCAGGGAGTTAAGGAAATGGAGGAACAGTTGGTGGTCACGGAAAAGCCCGAATTCATGTTGAATAAGAACCATTGATATATTCTCGTTTTGATTTATTTCGGTTGAAAGTAGATTCAAATCCCTTGCATCTGAAGTATCTATTGTACTTCTAACTTCATCCGGGTATTCCAGATTCATCTGCTTGCTTTCAATAGCACAAACACTCAATGTAAAGGAGTCGTTGAACTTGTTCTTTAAAGCCGATAGCAAATCCTGGGTATATGTCGCTATACCGCATTCTCTCGGAGGATATGAAGAGATTACCAATATCTCACGAGGATCAATTCCTGTTTTTTGTGGTCGATTAATAAGGTTATTCGTCGTTTGAAATGTATTCTTCATTTTGTTTTTGAATTAGTGGTGAGTTCCGCCAAAAGCCCGGATAGGCTTACAGAAGCCCGGGCAATTTGTTCGTCTGCTGCACCATAGTAAATTGTTAATGTATCTCCGAACAAGGATGTTCCACTTGGGAAACAAACATTGTTCACCTGGCCTTCCTGTTCCCAGTTTTGGTCCGGTTCAAACAGGGGATAGGACAGGCGTGCAATTTCCAGGAATGGATTGTTAAGATCCAATAAGGCTGCGCACGCCGAATAGACGTTTCCTTTTCCAAGGCAATAGCGAACACCATGATAAATGATCAGCCATCCCTCACTGGTTTCAATTGGTGGAGCACCACCACCGATATGAACGATCTCATGCTTGTATTTCGGTTTAAGAATGGTATGTTCTTCCAGGTAATAGATGTATTCGTTCCAGAATTCAATGGTCAGTTCACTCAGTTCCTTTACAGCAACCAGCTGAATGTCGGGTTTAATCCTGTGCATAAAGTAGAGTTTGCCGTTAATTCTTCGCGGAAAGAACATTACATCCTTGTTCCAGATAAAGTTCGACCGTTCAATTGTGGAGTGCGTTATAGTAGTGCTGTAATAAGAGGAATACCGGTCATCCATGTCTTCTCTTGAAAAGATAATCTCTTCGAACTGGTTGTAAGACAACAGTGGAGTAATGATATTCAGCTTCGTGAAATTGAACAGGTCTTTTGATATTGCAAGAGCTCCGAATGCATTTACACCGTCGTATGCCGTGTAAGTCAAATAGAACAAACCGTCAATTTTAACAATACGCGGATCTTCAACCCCATGGGATTCAAATCCTGATTCCGGTGAGATAATTGCCCGCGTCAATCGTTCTTCAACTTCATCCGGACCATTAAGCCTGCAATAGCCTATACTTGAAAAATTCCCCTGGCTTACGGCGCGATAGTACAGATGTACCGTATTTCCGTCCTGGAATGCACACGGATTCGAAACCGCTTCATTTTCAAATTCCAGGTCCGTTTTTGTTAACAATACCCCTTTTTTAATTACCTCAACCATAGTTTTTAACTGTTGGGATCTCTGAAAAATCCCTTTTCTATCAAAAATCAGCGATAAGAGTGTGAATAGGCTTACATATCTAGGGCAACTAGTTGCATAATCCACATATTGTTGTCTCTTTTAACATTTTTAACTTCAGCATTGAAAAAAAAGAATTAAGTTTATTACTCTCAATATTACTATCACATAACTCGTAGTTCAGGTTAGACAATAACTGCGGTTCAAATCCTACAGAATATTCTCTCCAGATTGATTGTTCATTAATTCAATGAGGTATGGTGTTATTTGTGAAGAACATGATCAGCTTGCCATGCAAGCTACATGTGAAGGAAGAATTAAGAAAAATGGGTCTGCACGTGGTGAATGTCGAATTAGGGGTAATAGAAATCCGGGAAAATTTGACATCACAACAACGCGATGAACTTCAAACGCGGTTCCGACTGGTTGGGTTGGAGCTTATTGAAGATCGAAAGAGCATTATTATTGAAAAGATCAAAAGTGTCATTATTGAAATGATCCACTTTTCAGACGATGCTCCAACAATGAATTACTCTGATTATATCAGTGAGAAATTGAAGTACGATTATACGTATTTATCAAACATTTTCTCCGAAGTAAAAGGAATGACGATTCAACAGTTTATTATTTTGAATAAAATAGAACGTGTTAAATCACTTCTGCTGTTTGATGAGTTGAATCTTACTGAAATTTCGTACAAGTTGAATTACAGCAGCGTTGCACATTTGTCCAACCAGTTCAAGAAAGTTACCGGTCATGCACCGTCGTCTTATAAAAAGAACCATGAGCGACAGTCGCAGTACCTGGAAAACCTGTAAGATATACAAGATTACAGGCCCTTGTTGTAAAGCGTAGACAGCTGTTTTGAAAGACCTTTGATTAAGCATAAAAACTTAAATAAAACAAAGAGTATGGAAAATCAGCAGAATAATGAGAATCAGCAAGGGCAGAATCAGAACCAGCAAGGACAAAATCAGCAGGGACAGAATCCGCAAGGGCAGAATCAGAACCAGCAGGGACAAAACCAGCAGGGACAGAATCCGCAAGGGCAGGGTAGTAGCCTCAATTTTGAGATAGGTTCTAACTGGGATCAACAAAAGGAAAAGTTGAGAGAACAATATCCTCAATTGACGGATTCAGATTTGAATTACGAAAGAGGTCAGGAGCGCGAATTATTTTCCCGCGTTGAAACAAGATTGAACAAGCAATCTCAGGAAGTCATCAATATCTTCAATCGTTTGAATAACGAAAGTAACAACAACGAAAATAACGAAGGTGAATTTGGTGCGCAAGCAGGGAATGTTTTTTAAATGTTCAATGAGAAATAGGAGTATCCGTCATAGATAGGTACTCCTATTTCTTTTTTACACCAAGCCGTAAAGGAGCAATCGTAAGGTTGCTCCTTTTGGCTTTTCCACGTAAACAGCGATATATATAACTTAATGATTTTGCAGTGTAAGGTAATCCGTCCGGACTAGACGACCTTTATAAGGTGAAAATGCTTTCACAAAGTAACACTCAAAAAATGTATAAATTTTTAATTGGAGTCGTGGCAATAGCCGGAATCGGAACTGCGGTTTACTCTCAAAATACGGTAACAGATAGCAGAGAAGCGGTTACCGGTGGGGTAAGAGCCGGAATAAATTTCTCTAATGTTTGGGACGAAGAAGGGGAGGATTTTGCGGCCGATGGAAAGTTTGGTTTTGCAGGCGGAGTTTTTGTCGGGATTCCAATAGGAAAATACCTCGGAATACAACCGGAACTGTTAATCTCCCAAAAAGGATTCCAGGGTTCAGGAACATTGTTTAACAGCCCTTATTCTTATACTAAAACCACCACTTTCCTCGATATTCCTGTTCAGGTTCAGCTCAAACCGTCACCTTATTTGACTATTCTTCTTGGACCTCAGTTCTCTTACCTGTTGCAGGAAAATAATACTTATTCATTTAACGGCGATACCGCTGAACAGGAAGAAGAGTTTGAAAACGATAACATTCGCAGGAATATATTGGGCTTTGTTACCGGAGTTGATGTGAATATCAACCATTTTGTGCTCTCCGGGCGAGTTTGCTGGGATCTTCAGCACAATAAAGGCGACGGAACTTCCACAACACCGCGATACAGAAACCAGTGGGTTCAGATGACCATCGGGTTCAGGATATAATTGATCACAAACAGAAAGTACAATGTCTAAACAGAAAAAAGGGAAAGAAAGTCAACAAAAGAAAAGTTCGATGAGTACCCTAAAGGAAAAAAGAGCCGTTAAAGCAGAAAAGAAGAAAGAAAGAATGCGCGGCGGTGATGATTAACTGTGTCTTCAGAAGATAATGATCCACAGAAGATAATGATCCACAATTGTACTGTCCGCCGAGAATTGTTCAGCAGGTTTTACAAGGTTACATACCAAAAACATATTGTAAAAATCCGTCCGGTAACCGGGGGGATTTTTTTGTGGAAAGAATTAATTCTTATTCAGTATGGTCCTAATGGCATTTGAAGAATTTCCTACTTTCCTGACTGCATTTTCCAATTCGATTTTGGTGCATTGAAATACCATGCACCAATAGATCACTTCCCAATCATAGTCCATTCGAACCGAACCGTGGTCAAAACGGCCACCAACATCCTGCTTGTCGCTTAAATGTGCTGTGTTGTATTCTGTGCTAACCATATGAGCTGAGTTTGTCTATCAATATTAAGGATATAAGCTTTTGATTGCCAGATTACTATATTAAGTTTCTATTAACTTTTTGATAAATTTTTCACAAAACGCGAGAAGTCAGCTGTTTACCGAATAAACCGGCATGTCATATAATTTCTTAACTTGTTATCATGAAACAACTACTTACTACAATAGTTGCATTTTTTGTGTTGCAACTATCAGCTCAGGATTATACTTCCTATTTTACAGGAAATCCGCAAGATCTTGCTACATCTGCATTTGGCGGTATTTGCCTGATGGGTGGAGCAACCGAGCATGATGAAGCGATGAAATGGTTTCTTCAGCGTGCATATGGCGGAGATATCCTGGTTCTGCGTGCAAGTGGTGCCGATGGTTACAATGATTACATGTATTCTGACTTGGGCGTTCAGGTAAATTCTGTGGAAACCATTGTGTGTAACAACGCGAACGCAAGTTACGATCCATACGTTATTTCGAAAGTTGCTCAAGCTGAAGCCATTTGGTTTGCCGGTGGCGACCAGTGGAATTATGTTTCCTACTGGCGCAATACACCTATTGACAGCGCTATCAATGCCGGGATACAAAACCGTGCAATTGTAATTGGCGGAACAAGTGCCGGAATGGCCATCCAGGGCGAATACTATTTTACTGCTGAAAACGGAACGGTTACATCCGCAACTGCGTTGAACAATCCATATGCAAATACAGTGACAATTGACAACGAGTCTTTCATCAACAATACTCATCTAACGAATACAATAACAGATACGCATTTCGACAATCCCGACCGTTCAGGAAGGTTAATCACCTTTATGGCCAGAATGCGCACCGATAATGGTATTGTTCCCAAAGCAATTGCCTGTAATGAATATGTGGCTGTTTGCATCGATCCTTCCGGAGTTGCTACCGTGTACGGCGACCACCCGAATTATGAAGAATACGCCTATTTTCTCCAGTTGAATTGCGAGATCAATAACAACAATCCCGAAAACTGTTCTCCGGGAAATCCGTTAACATGGAACCAAAACACAAACGCAGTAAAGGTTTATAAAGTACCGGGAACAATGAATGGAACCAATTACTTTTCCCTGGCTGACTGGACTACAGGAAGCGGTGGCGAATGGCAAAACTGGTCGGTTTCAACCGGTGTTCTTTCACAAACAATCGGTTCTGCAATTGATTGTGACCTCGGTTTACCGGCGAATGATCCAATCGAAATTTCGATAAGTCCGGTGCCGGCTTCGGATGAGCTGGTTATTTCTTCTTCCGCCAAAATGGACTTCCTCGAGCTCCTGAGTATCGACGGGAAATTGATCTTCACTGAAAATGCAGGCCATCTGGAAACTAGAACATTGAATATTTCGGTTTTGGATCCGGGAGTTTATTTGTTGCGGGTTCATTCGGGTAACTCATTGCAGGAAATTCGATTTATTAAGGAGTAGATGTACTTTATTAGAAATAGAAAAAGCGGGATTTCCCCGCTTCATTCAACCTCCAAGTATAATCATTACACATTCTACAAAGAGTTTTCTTGATCTAGGTGCCGGTACATGCTCACAACAGAATTTTATAGCAAACTCAATCTGTGCTATTCTGAAATCAGGGTAGATTCTATGAATCTTATCTCTGAGATAATTCTTTTCCCATTGCTCTTCACAGCAAAAGACCTTTTTCTTACCGTTTTCGCCAGTTTTAAGTTTGTTGTAATCTTTCCAGCTGTCGGCTAAGATCTTTTCGGGCATTTTTTCGTGTTTAAACAGAATTGGTGGTTAGGCTGTATTACTTTTGACTATGAGAAAAATTAGAGAGAGAAAGTCTTAAATAACTCGATTACATCAGCGCGCTTGGAAATTCTTCTGCGATTAGTTCATCAACTGGTTTTGGAATCACCTGTGAGATCAGTTTCTCTCGGATGGCTAAAGTTTCTCTATATTCCATTGCCTCCGGAAATCTCGAAAATTCAGCATTGAGTCCAATTTCTTTCACTTTCTGTTCTATTTCGTCAAGAGTTACATTAAAGAATTCTTTACGATAGTTTATCATATTCACCTTTTTATTGATAAATGCTTTGTGTAGTTCATTTTCGAGGGTTGGTGCTTCGTCCGAATAAATCATTGCGTGAATGTCGAATTGATAAGGAACAGAGGCGTCACCTAATTCTTTGACCCTATCGACCGGTTCCAATCTTCTGGTCATACCAATTTTGTAAACATCTTCACCAAATGAACCGATGTTCGAGATAACATAGACGTGTCCACGTTTAGTTTGTTGAGCCATTGATAGTGCACGTTCCTTTTTCTCTTGCGCTTCTTTGAGTTCTTGTTCCAACTGCTGAATCTGCGCTTGAAGTCTATCATGTTTTTCTCCGGTTGCTGCTTCAAATTCTTTTCTTGCTTTATCCAGCGCTTTTTGGTAATTAGCTTCTTCTTTTTCGGCTTCTCTTTGAGCTTGTTCGAATTCTCTTCTTGCTTTCTCTTCTTCTCTTATTTCTTCCTGAATTGCTCGCATTTCTTCTTTTTCTTGTTGCCTTTTAGATTGATATTCATGTTCAAGAATAAGCTCTTTTTGTTTTAAATCAAGGTATTGACGGTTTAGACGTACTTCAAATCCATGTCCTAGTTTATTTATAGCGTCAAACAGCTTTTGCATTCGTTCCTTCATCTGATTAATGTTGTTCCATTTCACTTTGGAAATTAGAACATCACATTCCCCATTGAAAGCTCTTAACATCAATTTTTTGTATACTCTGACTACCGCTTTTCCCTTTGCTTCGCTTCCACCGACTGTCCAGGTAGTGTCGCAAATTGCGGCTATGTCATCGGAAATCATTTCCTTTTGGAGTTGAATGATCTTGTACTGCTCTTCTCGGTAGTCGTCTGATTTTTCAAAATCATAAACTGGTTCATATATACCGAATTCAATCAAGTCCAGCTTGCTCTCGAAAATGTTCACTTCATTCCGAAGGTTTTTATATTTTTCTAAAGCACTTTGATAATTTGAGTTTAATGAGTTGAACTCAGCCTGAATATTTTCTATTTCGCTGTTCTTTGAAGTAATGATTTGCTCCAGCTCCAATTTTCTATTTGCAACTTCTGCTTCTACGTCTAGTATTGGCTTGAATCTCTCAATTTCTGCTTTGAGTTTTTCAATCTGTGCAAATTCTTTTTTCTTTAAAAAGTCGATTAGTCCCATAGGTTTTATTTTAATTAGGATTTACTGTTTTAAATAATTCAGGCGGTATTTAATGGTTAGTTAATAGGTTTTGTGAAGATGACTCACACAGGTTCCACAAAACATTTCTCCGATATCAGCGGCTTTGTGTCGGGCGTCATTTTCCGTCAAACAAGAGTGCTTGACAGAACTTCCTGTTTTATTTGATTTTTTGCAAACTGAAATGTGTTGAGAAGAACAATCTCCTGGAATTCCAGTTGCTTCATGCAGATGATATTCATCCGATGAATCTTTTTTATAAACTGAGTAACGCATAGAATATATTTTTGGCAAATATTAGTTGTTGATTTATTTAGAACAATTGCAATTTTCCGAGTGCGCGAATTTACTTTCCGAACTGGATGATATGCTCTCCAATTCTTGATTGATAAATCATCAGTGATGAAACTTATTCTCTAATAATTTTGGCAATTGAAAAGTTATACTCTAGATTTTTGATAGAATAGTAAGAGTATAAAATTGCAATCTTCGCAACTAATGACCTGGAATCTTTTATTTCTTTTACGATGTCGTTTCGTTCAACGTTATTTGAATTAGTAGCGACTCCAAAGATGAAGCGGACATTTTTATTACTGAAAATTTTAAAAAAATCATCGAACCCAGGGATTTGAACTTTCGATTTTAAATTCTCTTTTTCTAATCTAGAATGGTAGGTTCTTAAATTATCAAGATTATCACCAGATTGAAATGAGGATATCACTTTTGCACTATTGATAATCTGACTTTGTAATACCCTCAGATTTCTTCCTAAACCGTCTTTTACATGAAAAATAAACAGTTCATTATCATTCCATGAAATTAAGTCAGCAACTTCAATTCCATTATGGAAAACACCATCACCAACTATATAGTTCTCTTTTTTAGAGAAAGAATCATTATAAATCTTTTCCGAAGAAAATTCACTAGACCAGATATCCATAGGATAGATATCGATTCGCTCAAAACAGGAATCTATTCTTGAGTTTATATCAGTAGAAAATTTCACTGAATAGTCAAACCATTCGTTTTCAAATTTTAAATACTGACCTTTTTTTAAATACTGATCTTCATCAATGGAAACCTCTCCATGAAACCAATCAGATAACTTGGATGGGTAGATCTTGTGATTTTGCTCTTCATCCTTAATCCAGATTTCAATTCTTTCGATTAAGTCAAGAAATTTTGGAAATGTTACTTCCCGATCATTTATCTCTAAATACCCTAATATCAATCTTGGTGTTATACGTTGACTAGTGGGAATTTCAACTTCTTTTTTATTTAGTCTTACACAAATGGCTGAGCACTTAAGAAACTCCATCAAATTTGGATGATAAATTTCCTTCGCATCAGCCGAAAGATATTCATCGAAGAAATCATTTGCTAATTTTTGATTCAATAAATCTTCAAAAGTCTTATCGTTACGGAATGGTTTTTTTAATTCCCAACGTGTTAACTTTTTAAATGGATTTAACTCAATAACAGGTTGTTCTTTTAACAAATTGGAAATCTTTAGAATACGGTTCAAGAGTTCTTCAAACGAAATTTTAGTATCGATTTTAAACCCCAACTCTCCTTTAACCAGAAGTTTCTTTTTATTGGTATATACCCCAATGTTTTTAAGTTTTTCACTGTCTATAAAAACATCAAGTCCGCGATAATATTTCCCGAAATTGTCTTCATCGGCAAATACGTAATCGGCTTTAAAAAAACGATTGGACGCTAATTCAATACCTAGGAATACTCTTTGAGATAACGAACGTAGATCATCTTTTGTTGGGTCAATTAATCGTTCAACTACTTTAAAACCAAATTGAGAATCTAAAACACTCTCAACAGGTCGATGCCCTCCTCCGCCAGTTATTACAAATATTTCTTTGTCGTTAAAAAAGAAAAGTATGAAAGAAGGATATTTACTATCAATTCGTTTTACGTCTGGATTGTTACCACTTATCTCGGTTAATAGTCCGTACCAAGAAGGTTTTTGCACTTTAGGATTGTGTATGTAAAGTGCTAATTCAAAAGTTTCCGATTTTATCTTGCAATCAATTAATTGATAAAGATTGTTTGATTTGTCAGAGTTATGAACGGTAATTAAATTTTTGATGAAAAATATTGTCGAAACATCAAAGTGATTTGACGGGTCGATTCGAAATATTTTAGTTTTAATTTTATGCATGCTATATTTTATTTCAGTTATAATTATCACCTAATCCACCATCAACAACTTACAAGGTGATGGATCAATCGCCACCAACATCGATCTTGATAAACTTGGTGTAGACACAATGGCCTGACCAGGGGCAAGGTTCGGAAGCCTGCTCCAGAGGTTGTTGTCCACCCCGCCAATGGAACGTTTTAGTCGACTGACCACATTTGCATCACTAATTTTGTGGAGAATGTAACTGTTGATGAGTCCAAGAACTTCATCAGGTAAGTGCTGTGGTAATTGGGTTACGAATATGAGTCCCAGCCAGCGCTTTCTTCCTCGACGGGCAATGCGTGCCACTTGTTGGAAGAGGTTCGACATTTTTGCAATTTTGTCGCTCGACAAGAACTCATGCGCTTCCTCAATGATAATGGAAACCGGAGTAGGGGATTTCTCCTCTTTCATGGCCAATTCATAGGCTATTTCCTGAGCTTCCTGGATTCCTTTGAGCAAATCTGTGATCACGATATTGTTGATGATTGTGGAATCAGAATCGCTTAAGTCAATAATGGTCATATTTCCTGGCTTGATCAGTTCTTCATAAGGAATGGTCCGAGCATTCTGGTTGTCGAAAAGATTGGTTCTATGCAACTGCCATAGCTTTGAAAGCAAGGCTCCCCAGCTGATTTCATTGTTGGTTTCAACTGTATTTATACGTGCTTTTACCTTACCTATATTCTCCTTCAAAATAGTGTTGTAGAGATTCGACTCTTTGGATCCTAGTTTGTCTCGTATTAGACCAGCAATATCGATAAACATCGAGAGTGTCAATTTGGGCCAACCCGTTTCAAACTCATCCATGTCAATTGCTTCACGTTCCTGTTCCTTAGTTGGATAAATTCCTAAATCGCGAAGAATTAATTTCGCAACATCATACGCTTTAAAAAAACGACTTACCTGTGCCTCCGATAAACCGAGAATATCAACAACGGTGTATGGCGACAAGGAAGAGAAGTTCAGAGTAAACGGAAGCGTATCCGTTCCCTGTTTCGCCCGCGTGTCTTTTCCGTGAAGATGTAATACGCGAACGTTTTTAATACCCGTTGCTGGGATGCCACGATTGTTTAAAAGCTTTTGCATTGTTGCATCAGTTGTTGGCTCTCCAACATGGGTATATTCACCTTCGGTATCGATTACAACGGTTGCGATATTCTTTTGCTGAAATTGACTCATCAAACCAGAAATGGTGGTAGACTTACCACCACCAGTGGTTCCAAGGATTCCGATGTGTCTTGGAAGCACCGTTTTTGTGTCTGAAGGAATTTGAACCTTGATGTTCTCGTGTCCGATGGCCATACCGAGGGTGATTCCAGGTTCTTGACTGACTTTCAGTACATCAGCAGTTGCCTCATTACTTAAAACGAAGACTGGGCTATTCGGAAGTGGCCGGAATCGAGGAGGCATGATAATACCATCCTTTAATTCTCCGATCAATTCTATCTGCACCTTTCCGTGAAAATTGGGCATGAATAGCGCGCCATTAATAGATGTTGTAACAATCATAGGTGAATCTCCACGGATTCCATCCGGTTCATGAAATGGTCCTGCTACCACAATTCCGCGATAAATTCGGTTATCACCGCCATTCTGTTCTGTACGGCTACGAATTTCTACGATTGAGTGCGCTCCGATTTCCCGAATATGCTTCTTAGGAATCAAAACCGTGATCAGATTATCTTCGCTATTGGGAAGGTCGAACATCGTCATTCCTGTTGCGCCTATACAATTTTTATCATCTTCCCATTCACCTCCATTGGAGATTATTTCCTTCGTAAGGATTGAGAAAAGATCTTTCTGTGGGTTATTATTGGTTTCCATAATTAAGATTTGATTTTTACTAATACATCCGCACGGGTATATGCTTGTTCAATTGAAGACATGAAGTCATTTTTTCCAAATGCATTCTTACACAGATTTTCTGCCAGATCAAGCAACATTGGTGTCCCCGAATGCAATTGAAGCGCACTGTCAGACATAGCAATTAATGCTGCCGTCTGAATATGATCAACATGACAATAGAATAGTTGTGGTGGTGAGTGTTTGGAGACTTTGTACACGCCAACCGCAATCTGATCACCAGCAATTTTCGCAAATTCTTCGTAGTCTTGTTTGATATCCAGCCGTGTATCTCCCGAATTGACCATCTGAACCATTTTATCTTTCATCGTTTCGACGATGATGTATTCGAAAGGACGTAGAGCATTACCAAGTGCCCAAAGTTCCGGTTGTTTACAGGCCTGAACATAAACAAAGCGCTTGTGATTGACAATTAACCGATGCATCAGATCAATGGACTTATCTTTCACTTCCTGACGATTGGCCCAAAAACCCATCATCAATTCATATGGAGCAGGAAATCCGTAACCCAATAACCATTTAGAGTCAGCTTTTTCAAGTAGAATTGCTCTTTCTGCATATGCTCTAATACTCCGCATCGCCAAACTGTTGAGTTTGGTTTTATCATCATTTTGTCTTCGTTCGATTAACGCCACTGCATCATCTAAGTTGCTGCAATGATTGAATCGTAAATCTCGTCGGAACAGTTGATGAGAATAACTTCCGTGTTCACCTTGATAGCTCACCAAACAAATTCCCATCTGCGTAATGGAGATAGGGAGCGAATCGTAGGTTACACTTAGGCTTCCACAGGCCGTTACGGCACCATTGAAGAGAAAGCCCCTGTGGACTTTTTCAATCAATTCTGGTGTGGTATCGGAATGTAAACCAGCATGAGGTACAAGGGCGCTGCTCTTTACCTTTGGAAACAATTCTTCTCGGATCACCTCATGGGACTCCAGTTCGCTCTTTTTTGCTGCGAATAGTTCTTTTTCAATTTCAGAATAGAGACGAGCAAGATTTCGATCTACTTTCCACGTTTCAATATTGATAGCATCGGTATAATCTTCACCATATAATTTTTTGAAATGATCGAAAGAAGATCGTTCGTATTGATTTAGGGAATCTTCTGCTCCCAGCGTTTTATTTTCCATAACTGCATAGTGTGTTTCATGTTCGAGTTCTTTGTCAATTCCGAAGCCTATAGATCAGAATCCCATTTTGTCGAGGAACGAAGGTCCGCTGGTTACTGAATAGGCAAGTTGGGAGGCATATTGACGAGCGATATCAGATGGAATTCGGTATTTCTCAATTAATATTTCCTGACTTTTTCGGGTGAATTGTGAATAGGAGAGTCGCTTGGTTGATGAAAAAGTTTCGTTTATGATTCTAATCCTTGGAGCAAGTAGCTCCAAGGCCAGATAATCGGCTTCATTTTCTGAGTTGAAATTCTTCCAGTCTTCAAAAGAGCCGTTCCCCGTTTTTTCGATTAGAAAGGAGTACGGGTCGATGTTAATTCCCTTAATCACGGAGAGTGCAAGTTGCGTATTATTTGCTGGTAGATTTCCATTCAATACATCTTCGATTTCTTTCCCCAGGGCCAAAATGGCCTTTTCCTTTGGTATTTGGTAATCCAGCAGATAATGACTGACTTCATGTGCAACCGTGAAACGCTGTTGAATCGGATTTTCATCATCTTCAATAAACATAGCTACTGAGTCCCCTTTAATGATCAGTACGCCATGCAGACGTCGGTCCGGAATATCAAAATTGTCCTTTAAACCAATAGCGATCAACCACTCTTCTATCTTGCTTATACTTAGGTTTTTGATCTTAATAAGGTCAATCGTGGGTGATGTGTCTACAGCACTTATGATATCATAATTTTCATGATAGTTTTGATCCACGGTTGACCAAAATTCTCGTGCTATTCGCTCAATTTCCGGTTTACGAAACCTCATTTCTTATCGTTGTTACCACTTTCTTTGTCTCTCGCGGCAATAAGAAACTTACCAGTGGTAGAGGTGAATTTCAGCACCGTGTGAACATGTTTGATCACCTTGGTTAATTTGCTGATGTCAATAGCGACATATTCACTGATGATTGCTAAGCGTGACTTAAAGTCTGATTCACTAACACCTGGAGTTTTACAAAGCGCCAATTTGTAATAGCTGTCCATAGAGCAATCAAGAATGTCGATCAATTCTGATTCTGATATTTTTTCGAATTCTCGGTATTTTTTTAGAGTATAAGCCATGAATTCATGGTCATTCTCAACGCGTGTAATAGCGCTTTTGAAAAAATTCAATTTTGTATTCATCGTAATAAGCCTTTAATCTTGTTAAATAAATCATGTCTTGTAAACACTTTCTTAATGCGATCTTTAATCTTATTGACCTCGTTCTGTTGTTCTGAAGTTGTTAAGGACTCAATTTCCAGCAACTCGATATAAGCTTCTGTTTCCCTTTCGTTTCCTAGGATCATCCATGCCAGTGTCACATCCAGTTCATTCTGAAATACACTTTCGAGTAGGTTTTGTATGGCTTTCATTGTTTCATCGATTTGAATAGTGTCATCAGCGGATCCTTCCGCTTTTATAATACTATTCCAGAATTTTTCCTCGAGTTCGACATCTTCCGGTAAATCTTTTCTACCTGTCTGTCTATTAATCTTTCGATTGAGAATATTTTGTAGATCCCGATCGGCTGCAACAAGTAGGAAAGTCGATAATTTGTACTTATCTGGGTTGAACGTATCTGGATTTAAAAAATAACCCAAAAGAGCATCATTTACTGCTTCAAATATGAGGGCTTCATCTCTTCTTGCAGCAGATTGATACTTGGACTTTAGAATTCTTACGATATCTAGACCGAATGTGGAGTGAAGTTTAGATAACGCGATTTCGCTTTTGCCCTTTATAGCAAAATGGAGTTCTAATTCCAATGCTTTAGAAATTGCTTTCATAAGAGCTTAAGGAGTTACAAGAAAAACCTTCCGAACAGAAAAATTTCTGGGTACTAGCTTTGTCATTAGGTTCAGGAGAAATAGTTGCTTTCGTTTTCATATTAAAGTATTTGGAGACAAGGTTTCGCTTCTGCTTTAGATACCCAATTTTGTTTTCCGAAAGGCCTCTTTACATTTCCCAAAAGGTCATTTTTCTCTTTCTAACAATCCAAATTCCTTGGAATCGGATCATTATTCAATAGTCTAAATGGGATCCTGCGCGCTTTTTTACTTACAAGCTACTTTTTTGATTTCGCATATTTCTTAGTGTTTACAGGTGGTTTCAACTGAATTTCGTCTTGACAAATTACATTTTGTTTTATCTGTCTGTCGAATTTTGATCAAGGTTTATGGAATATATGATTGAGGATGACAGGTGCACCTCGGGTTCCGGACCCCGATTGATCTCCAAAAGTTCGCAACGCCTACTCTGATCGGGAGAACAGAAAGGGCAATGCGAACAACTTTTCTCCCAAAAGTTAATGCCAAAATGTCCGCAAATGCTGCGAGACGGCAAGTACTCAAATCTAAACTTTTAAGAAAATGAAAAGTGGAATTATTACCGCTATGGCCATTGTATTGTCCATAGGTGGAATGACTATGTCTTGTGAAAAAGAACAATTGAAACCTGAAGAAAAAGTGAAAACATCAAACGGACAAGCCAAAGATGGTGGTGATGACGATGATGACCCGGTAATCCGGGGTAAAGTCAAAAAGAGCAATGGTCTTGCTGTAGACAACGCTTCAGTTGAAACATTCGAGTACGGTAGCGACGATAAATTAGGAACTGTTTACACTGATGAATTGGGTGATTACGGTTATAAAGTCCCTCCTGGAATTTATTACCTGAAAGTAACAAATCCGAACTCCAATATTGCAGTTTACACGGATACTGTTCATGTGCACGACGACGATGTTGTGTTAAACGTTACAGCTGACTAATAATTGAGTCTTGAAGTCCCGGACAGCATATGTTGTCCGGGATTTTTTTTATAAGTTAACCTTAACAGTTGCAGTACATCCGAGATCATTGCTATAAAGTATCGTACCATTCATCTTCTGAAGCAATTTTTTTATCAGGCCCTGACCTTTAATTGATTCGGATTCCATTAACGCTTCTGTTATCCCCGGACCATTATCCTTTACAACCAATTCCAATTCTTTTTCATATCGTTTTACAACGACAAATAATTCAGGGGTTTCAGATTGCGTCAATCCGTGCTCAATGGAATTGCAAATCAATTCGTTGAGTACAATTGCCAATCGCATTGCAATATCATAGTCTAAATAAGTCGAATCAATTTCACGAATAAGATTTAGATTGTTTCCTTGTGGAAAAAGATTTAAGATAATCAGGTCTATTACATTGTTCAGATAAGTATCCAGTCTCACTTCTTTGTTTTGTTGTGTAGATTCGTCTAGCAAGTATTTTTGTACCAATGACATTGCCTCCAATCTTCGAATGTTCTCTTCTAAAACCCTTGTGGCTTCAGGGTGTTTCACCTGTGATTTATCTGATTTTAAAATACCGCTCAGTAACCCGAAGTAGTTTTTTGTTCGGTGGCTAAGTTCCTGATGAAGATGAGTGATTTCATCCCGTTGTTCCTGTAGCTCCTGGTTTTGTAATTCGATGAAACGTTTGCGTCTGCGGATTTGGTAGAACATTATAAAGATCGTTATTACCACTAATGAAAGCCCAATGATCCAACCTGTCAGTTGAAGATTGCGTAGTTGGTTATTCTCTAAGCGTATTTTATCCAGCTTTGCCTGTTTGCGTCTGATATCAATTTCCCTTTCCTTACGCTCAACATCGTATTCGATTTCTAATCGTGCAATTTCTTTACGATTTTCGTCAATTGCTCCAAGCTGACGTGTTTCCAGTAACTCTTGATATTTTTCTAACAGCGGATCACCGTTCTTCGATTTTTTCAAAAGTTCAATTTCGCTCATCAGGGCATCAGCAAGCAAAGAATGATCACTAAAGGAACGTGCTAACTCCTGGGTTTGCCGGTATAATTCCAGAGCTTTCGGGTTATCACCAATTGAAGCATAGTATGTGCCAAGGAAATAAAGACTGGACGCTGCTTTGGAAGAATTACCGGCCTCCTTACGGATTTCATACGCCGCATTGAGATAAAAGAGGGCTTTCTCAGCGTCCTGTTTTGCTACGTACAAACGTCCAAGAGAAGATAATGTATTAACCGTATTCGATTGGTTGTTCAATATTTTCTTACGATTTAAAGCTTCCAATAAATACTTTTCGGCCTGCGAATAACGTTTCCATTCAAGATAAACCGTTCCGATATTATGATAAGAATCTGCAATGCCTTTGTTATATACGATTGATTTCCGGATATTCAAAGCTCGTTTATGATATTCCAGTGCTTTTTCATAGTTTTCGGTTTCACGTTGAATGCTCCCCATAGCGCTCCAGGCAGCAGATAGTTCCTGCTGATTTCCATAATGTTCTGAAAGCCTAGCGGCTTTAATCAAAGAGGATGTAGCTCTCTTAAATGCACCAATGTCCTTGTAAGCAATTCCGAGGTTAAGCAATGCTCCGGCAATAAGACTGTCGTTTTTCAGTTTTTTATAAGATTCAAGAGCGGTTTGGTAAGCATCAATTCCTTTTTTATATTCTCCCGTTTGAAAGTAGGCTACACCTATATTATTATAAAAGTCAGCTTTTACCTCTGTATTCAGATTTTTGGGAAGTACCTTTAAAGCACGTTCAAGAGTTTGTTTTGCTGCATATGAATTTCCATCTGAGAGTTCCTCGTATCCTTTATCAGTTAACTGATCAAAAGTGGTTTGTGTAAATCCCGTTATACAACTTAAAAAAACTAGAAAGAATAGTGTAAAATGACTCATTAACTGTTTTTCGTTACCTTCGGTCAAAAGTATCAAACTTTCCCATGAAAATTCTCATTGTTGAAGATGATCCGCTTGTAGCGGATGACTTAAAAGATAAACTGGAGACGCTTCAATACCGTATTACCGGAATTGCAGAAAGTTTTGATACGGCCATAGAATTAATTGGTGAGGATAGACCTGACTTAGTTTTGCTTGATATTGAATTGAAAGGACAACTTACAGGTATCGATTTGTCGGAAGAGCTGAATAATTATGGGATTCCGTTTATTTATCTGTCGAGTATTCAGGATTTGAATACCTATTTCAAAGCAAAGGATACGGGACCTCTTAAGAATTTACCCAAGCCGGTTGATCTTTTGAATCTTCGTAATGCATTGCTCGATCTTCAAACTACGGACATGTTTCCATCGAAACAAAAGGAAGTAATCCATTTTTTCACTACCAAAGATGGGATAAGAGAACGTGTTCTGCCCGAAGACATTGTTTATCTTGAGGCCGCAAGAAGCTATTGTGACGTGTATTTGCAAAATAGATCTAAGGTTACATTATCCATTGCCATGGGAAATGTGATCAAAAAGTTAAATCACCCTGAGTTAATTCAGATCAGCAGATTCCACTATATCAATAAGAAACATATCCAGCTTATTCGAGGAAATGAAGTAAAACTCACATTAGAACCATACTTGCGGATTTCTGATACATATAAAGAGGGTTTTTTCCAGCTGGTGAATCTTTTTTGACTCAAAAAAATATTTCTGATTCATAGTGGTTGAACTACTTGTTGATAAACATCCATCAGAATTTCGTTCAAAACTATCTGTATTTCATTCCCCAACTTTTCGGTTACAACTTTATATTTGCCGAAAGCCTTTTTTATGAACGCAACGGAAGCAAAAGATCGAATTGCCAAACTTTCTGAAGAACTGAATAAGCACAATTACAATTATTATGTAATGTCTGAGCCTACTATTTCAGATCAGGAATTCGATTTTATGCTCAAGGAACTGGAAGAGCTCGAAAAGCAGTTTCCTGAACTGGCTTCCGATTTAAGTCCCACAAAACGTGTTGGCGGCGACATTACCAAGAAATTCGAAACCGTTGTTCACCGTTATCCCATGCTTTCGCTTTCCAATTCGTATTCCGAGGAAGAGATCATGGATTGGGAACAACGTCTGAAAAAACTAGTGGAAGGTCCCATAGAATATGTTTGCGAACTGAAATACGACGGTGTTGCGATCGGGATCCGTTACCAAAACGGAAAGCTCTCGCGTGCGGTTACCAGAGGTGATGGAACACAAGGCGAGGATATTTCCGCAAATGTGAAAACCATTCGAACTATTCCGTTGACTTTAAAGGGAGATTATCCCGACGATTTTGAAATTCGAGGTGAGATCTTTTTCCCGAAAGCCAATTTTGAAGCAATGAACAAACAGCGCGAAGAATTGGGGGAGCCTGTTTTTGCCAATCCGAGAAACTCGGCTTCGGGAACATTGAAATCACAGGATTCAAAAGTAGTTGCCGAACGTGGACTGGATTGTTACCTCTACGGGGTTTATGGTGATGACTTGCCTTCAGAATCGCATTTGGAGAGCATTTTGAAAGCACAGTCGTGGGGATTCAAAGTGCCGCTTCAATCAAATAGGTATATTCAAAAAGTTAACAGCATTGAGGGAATCATGGATTTCATTCATTATTGGGATAAAGAACGTTACAATCTTCCCTTCGATATTGATGGAATTGTGATCAAAGTCAATAATTACGATCAGCAGCAGGATTTAGGTTTTACAGCAAAATCACCGCGCTGGGCTATCGCATACAAGTTTAAAGCCGAACGTGTTGCCACTATATTGGAAGATGTAACCTACCAGGTGGGAAGAACGGGAGCAATTACACCTGTTGCCAATCTGAAACCTGTTTTGCTTGGCGGAACGGTGGTAAAACGCGCTTCTCTTCACAATGCCGATCAAATTGAGAAGTTGGGATTATTTCTCGGAGATGAGGTTTATGTGGAAAAAGGAGGAGAGATCATTCCTAAAATTGTTGGTGTGAATGTGAATTCCCGCCAAACCGGAGCTTTAAAAGTGGATTTCATTGAAAATTGTCCGGAATGTAATGCAGAACTGTTCAGAAGAGAAGGGGAAGCGCAGCATTTTTGTACAAATGACCTGGAATGTCCACCGCAGGTAAAAGGACGAATGGAACATTTTATTTCTCGAAAAGCCATGAACATTGATGGTTTGGGGGCTGAAACGATTGACCT
>Ga0307408_100000345_pt1 | contig 43522 bp, 45 predicted proteins | sample 322Cmetagenome_FD_202116 | JGI IMG/M metagenome (GOLD analysis project Ga0307408, IMG submission 202116) | Maize rhizosphere microbial communities from greenhouse at UC Davis, California, United States - 322HYB-C-3 | ecosystem: Host-associated > Plants > Roots > Rhizosphere > Soil | place... | reverse complement strand
TCATCACCTATGGCCAGGCCCTGGCCAACATCTATGCCAGCCTGCTCGAAGGCATCAGTGTGTTCGACAGCTCTGTCGCCGGCCTGGGTGGTTGTCCCTATGCCATGGGCGCGACCGGCAACGTCGCCACCGAGGACGTGCTCTACCTGATGCAGGGCCTGGGTATCGAGACAGGTGTGGACATGGACAAACTGATCGCCTCGGGGAACCGCATCTGCGAAATACTGGGCAAGACCAACGGCTCGCGGGTGGCGCGGGCATTTCTGAGCCGCTAGATCCGATAGGGTGGATGATGCTTTTCTCATCCACCGTTGTGGTGGATCGGTGAAGCGTGATCCACCGTACGCACTGAACAACAGCCCGCATATGCGCAGGAGCGGATTCATCCGCGATTATCGCGGCTAAAGCCGCTCCTACAGGCAGGTGTACCGTATCGGCCTGTCGTTTGCTTCCGAACATATGAAAAGGTCGGTGCGATAGCCGCGAAGGTCGCTCAGGTTAAAGGCCTGATTGCCCATGCGTACTAACCTGAAGCTTACGAACAAGCAACGACGAGGACTGGCCATGCAGCAGCCTCTCTGGACGCCCTCCGCCGACCGCATCGCTGGCACCCGCATGGATGCATTCCGCCGTTTCGTCAACGAGCGCCAGAGTTTGCAACTGGCCGACTACCCTGCCCTGCACACGTGGAGCGTCGAGCAACGCGAAGCCTTCTGGCAGGCCATCGTCGACTTCTTCGACATTCGCTTCCACAACCCCGCTGAATGCGCCCTGCGCGAAGGCCCGGCAATGCCGGATGCGCAGTGGTTTCCCGGCGCCACCCTGAATTTCGCCGAACACCTGCTGCGCCGCCGTGACGGTCATCCGGCGCTGGTGGCCATCGCCGAGGATGGCACCCGCGAACAGCTCAGCCATGCGCAACTGGCTGCCCATGTCGCCGGGCTGCAACGCGCCCTGCAAAACGCGGGCGTGAGCATCGGTGATCGCGTGGCGGCCGTCATGCCCAACACCTGGCAGACCGTGGTGGGCATGCTCGCCACCGCCAGCCTAGGCGCCACCTGGTCGAGTTGCTCGCCGGATTTCGGCACCCAGGGAGTGATCGATCGCTTCGGTCAGATCGAGCCCAAGGTGCTGATCGCTGCCGCCGGTTATCGCTATGCCGGGAAGAGTCTGGACCTGACCGACAAGCTCAATGAAATTCTCCAACAGCTGCCTTCCCTGCAGCATCTGGTGCTGGTGCCCTACGCCAAGCTCGACGCTCGTGCCACGGATTGCAAATCCGTCGCAGCGATCAGCCTGTGGCAGGATTTCTACCAGCCCGGCGGCGCGCCGCAGTTCACGCCAGTGCGCTTCGACCAACCTCTGTACATCCTCTACTCCAGCGGCACCACCGGCGTGCCCAAGTGCATCGTCCACGGCGTCGGCGGTACCCTGCTGCAACACCTCAAGGAGCTGGGCCTGCACACCGACCTGACAGCCGATGACTGTCTGTTCTACTACACCACCTGCGGCTGGATGATGTGGAACTGGCTGGTTTCCGGCCTGGCCCTGGGCGCTACCCTGGTGTTCTACGACGGCTCGCCCTTTCACCCCGAACCCACACGCCTGATCGATCTGATCGACACGGAGGACATCTCCATCTTCGGCACCAGCGCCAAGTTCATCGCCGCACTGGAGAAAGCCGGCGTCAAACCTCGTGAAAGCCACAAACTGACGCACCTCAAGGCGATCCTCTCCACCGGCTCGCCGCTGGTTCACGAAAGCTTCGAATACGTCTACCGCGACGTGAAACGTGACCTGTGCCTGTCATCGATCTCCGGCGGTACCGACATCGTCTCCTGCTTCGCCCTGGGCAACCCGACCCTGCCAGTCTGGCGCGGCGAACTACAGTGCAAGGGCCTGGGGATGGACGTGCAGGTGTGGAACGACAGTGGCCAAGCGGTGACCGGAGAAAAAGGCGAGCTGGTCTGCACCCGACACTTTCCCTCGATGCCTGTAGGTTTCTGGAACGACGCGGATGGCGAGAAATTTCGCGCTGCCTATTTCTCTACCTTCCCCGGCGTCTGGGCACACGGCGACTATGCCGAGCAAACCACCCATGGTGGCCTGGTCATTCATGGCCGCTCCGATGCCGTGCTCAACCCGGGCGGAGTGCGCATCGGCACCGCAGAGATCTATCGCCAGGTGGAAAAGGTGTCACAGGTGCTGGAGTCCATCGTCATTGGCCAGGACTGGCAGGGCGACGTGCGCGTAGTGCTGTTCGTACGCCTGCGTGATGGCGTGACGCTGGACGACACCCTGCGCGAAGAGATTCGCCGAGTGATTCGCGCCAACACCACGCCACGCCACGTGCCGGCGAAGATCCTCCAGGTCGCCGATATTCCACGTACCCTCAGCGGCAAGATCGTCGAACTCGCGGTGCGCAACGTCATCCACGGGCGCCCGGTGAAGAACACCGATGCCCTGGCCAACCCTCAGGCGCTTGAGCTTTACCGCAACGTGCCGGGGCTGTCGGACGATCTGTAGCAAAAAGCCACCAGCCCAGCCAGAAAAAATCACTATACTGGCGCCATTTTTTCGTCTTCACAGCAGCTGAGTCCTGGCCAAGGTCGACTCGGCACATGGCAAGGTGGCGGCATGAACATCATCCAGCGCAACAACGTTCAACGCTTGAAAGCGGAAACGGCCAATGCCCCAACGCTCATCTACGGCCACGGCTTCGGTTGCAATCAGGATATGTGGAGCAAGGTCACGCCAGCCTTCAGCCAGCACTGGCACCAGGTGCTTTTTGACTATGTCGGCAGCGGCCGCTCCGATGCCAACGCCTTCCACCCTACCCGCTATGCCCAACTGGAGGGTTACGTAGAGGACCTTCTGGAAGTGTGCGACGCCCTCGAACTCTCGGGTGATCTGACCTTCGTTGGCCACTCGATCAGTTGCAGCGTCGGCATTCTCGCTGCCATCAGGCGCCCCGAGCTGTTCTCCCGGCTGATTCTTCTCGGTCCGTCCCCCTGCTTTCTCAACGATCCGCCCGACTATCACGGAGGATTCAAACGCAGTGACCTGGAGGGGCTGCTGGAGCTGATGGCCCATAACTATCTGGGCTGGGCCCAACAGTTCGCACCCCTGGTATCGGCCGACGAGGCTCCCGCAGTCACCCGGCAGCTCTCCGACAGCTTCTGCTCGACCGACCCAATCATGGCTCATGCCTTCGCTCAGGCCACCTTCTTCTCCGATATCCGCCCGGCCCTGCAGTTGTGCCTGTCGCCCTGCCTGATCCTGCACCACCAGCGTGATGCACTGGTTCCCACGCCAGTTGCCGACTATCTGCATAGCGCCCTCATCGGCAGCACTCTGGAAACGCTGGACGTCAGCGGCCATTGCGCGCAAATGAGCCATCCTGAACTGGTGAGCGCCGCCATGCATCGCTACCTGCAGGGAGCACGAACACGTGCTCTATCTTGATCGCCTACCCGGCCCGGTGCTGGTCACTGACTGCAACGGCCGAGTCAAGCATTGCAATTGCGATTTCAAGCGCCTGGCAGGTGCGGGCGCGGCCGAAGGCATGGATCAGTTCTTTCCGCCAGCCAGCCGCATCTTCCTGCAAACCCACGCCTGGCCCTTGCTGCTGCGCAACGGTGAGTTCAGTGAGCTTTACTTGCAACTGCAATCAGAAGGCGGCCAGGCAATACCCGTCATGGCCAACGCCCGCATCAGCGAAGTCGATGGCGCGCCGGAGGTCATCTGGCTGTTCTTCGTCGCCAAGGACCGCCAGCGTTTCGAAGCAGAGCTGCTCAAGGCTCGCGAACAGGCGCAGGAAAGCGCAGCGCAACTGGCCAAGGCCAACCTGGCACTGCAGAGCGCCTACGCCCAGTTGGCCAACTACGCCGTGGAAATTCAGAGCGAAGCCGAGCAACTTGCACAACTGAGCCATACCGACCCACTGACTGCGCTGAGCAATCGCAGGGCGCTGTCAGTGCACGTCGAGCAGTGGCTCGGCAGCGTCAGCGACCTGGCCTGCGGTAGCCTTTTGTTGATCGATATCGACCACTTCAAACAGATCAACGATCGCTTCGGCCACGCCGAGGGCGATCGAGTTCTGGTGGATATGGCGCAGCGTCTTCTGGCCAGCGTGCGCAGTGGCGACAGCGTGGTGCGCTACGGCGGCGAAGAGTTCGCGATATGGCTGCCCAACGCCGATCTCGATGAAGCCGGCGATATCGCCGAGCGCGTGCATGATCAGATCAAGGCGCTTGAGGTCGCCAACGAAGCGGTCACGGTGAGCATCGGCATCGCCAGCCTGCAACCCTGCGAACGCTACCTGGAGCGTCTGCTGACGGTAGCGGACAAAGCCCTTTACACAGCCAAAGCCCAAGGCAGGAATCGCAGCATTCGGCACGAGTAGCCGGCTCAGGATCGGCCGCTGCAGCTGGCCGCAAACGCCTCCTATACTGAAGCAACAATGACAACAGGATGTTCGTCGTGCATACGTTTTTCTGCCTGCTGCTGGCGTTGATGCTAGCTGGAACCGCATCCGCCCACGAACCCATCAAGCTGTACATGCCAGACGCGCCGCCGCTGACGCTGCATGACTATGAAAGCGGCCATGGCATGGCGGGTGACGTGGTGCTGGCTGCATTGGCAAGGATCGGCAAACTCACCCACATCGTCGCCGAGCCCTGGCCACGCGCCCAGATCAACGTGTCCAGGGGCAGGAACATGCTGATCATTCCCCTGTCGCGAACGCCCGAGCGCGAGGAGCTTTATACCTGGATTGCCTCGATCATGGAGCTTGAGCGCGCCTTCTTCAGCCTGGACGAACCCGTCGAGAACTTCGCCCAGGCCCGAGAGCGTTATCGCCGCATAGGTGTCGGCATGGGCACGGCGCAGGTGGGCATCCTGCAGCGCCAAGGTTTCAGCGACGAGCAGATCGTGCAACTCAAACTGGGCGAAAATCCGGCCCATCTGCTCAGCCTTGGACGTATCGACGCCTGGTTCACCGGGGTGCCGGAGGCACTGTACATATGGGAAAGCTCAGCCTATCGCGAGCAGAATCTGCGCAGAAGCCCGACCCTGGCCAGTACTGGCCTGTATCTGGGCTGCTCGAAGGACTGCGATGCGCAATTGGTCGAACAACTGCGCACCGCCATCAGTGAGCTGGAACAGGACGGTGTCAGCCAGCGTCTGCGTCAGGCCTATCTGCCGCTGCAGCCCGATCCTTAAATCCCCTGCCGCCCCGGATCCTCCGGCGGCAGCTCCTCTTCGATGTCCTCAAGCTTCAGTTCCAGCCCCCAGTCGCCTGCCGAGGCAGCTTTCGGTGGCGCAACGGGTGCCGCCACCGGTGCTGCGGCGGCGGGCGCAGGCCTGGCATTGGCCGGGTTGTCGCGGTGGAGCTTGAGCTTCAGGCGCACGTTGTTCGCCGAGTCGGCGTTCTTCACCGCTTCGTCCTCGTCGATTGCCCCTTCATGCACCAGATCGATCAAGGCCTGGTCGAAGGTCTGCATGCCGAGGTTCCTGGATTTCTCCATGATTTCCTTGAGTTCGGAAAATTCGTTGCGCTTGATCAGGTCACGCACTGTCGGCGTACCCAGCATCACTTCCACTGCCGCGCGGCGCTTGCCATCGACGGTCTTGACCAGGCGCTGCGAGACGAATGCCTTGAGGTTGTTGCCCAGATCGTTGAGCAACTGCGGGCGGCGATCCTCGGGGAAGAAGTTGATGATGCGATCCAGCGCCTGGTTGGCGTTGTTGGCGTGCAGCGTGGAGATCGCCAGGTGCCCGGTATCGGCGAAGGCCAAGGCATGCTCCATGGTTTCGCGGTCGCGGATCTCGCCGATCAGGATCACATCCGGCGCCTGGCGCAGGGTGTTCTTCAGCGCGGCATGGAAGCTGCGGGTGTCCACGCCCACCTCGCGCTGGTTGATGATCGACTTCTTGTGCCGGTGCACGTATTCCACCGGGTCTTCGATGGTGATGATATGGCCGCCGCTGTTGCGGTTGCGGTAGTCGATCAACGCCGCCAGGGAGGTCGACTTGCCTGAGCCGGTGCCGCCCACGAACAACACCAGGCCGCGCTTTTCCATCACCGTGCCGAGCAGCACTTCGGGTAGCTTGAGGTCTTCGAAACGCGGAATATCCAGCTTGATGTTGCGCGCAACGATGGACACCTCGTTGCGCTGCTTGAAGATGTTGATGCGAAAACGCCCCACGCCGGCCAGCGATATCGCCAGGTTCATCTCCAGTTCGCGCTCGAATTCCTCACGCTGGGCGCTGTCCATGATCGACTCGGCAATCGCTGCCACATCGCCCGCCTTCATCGGCTCCTGGCTCAGCGCCTTGAGCACGCCATTGAACTTCGCGCAGGGCGGCGCGCCGGTAGACAGATAGAGATCGGAGCCATCCTGGGTGGACAGGATTTTCAGCATTGCTTGGAGATCCATGGCGGCGTTTCCGTGAGCGCGATTGAAATACCATAGGCCATGATTCGTCCGCGCCGCGGACAACGCACAACCCACAAAATTGACGCCATTCTGCTGGCGCAATGAATACTGGCACAATAGCGCCCTGACAGAATTGAGGAGCCCATCAATGGCTAAGGCAATGGCCCGCCACATCCTGGTCAAGACCGAAGCGGAAGCCGCCGCGCTGAAGAAGCGCATTGCCGCCGGCGAAGCCTTCGATGTGCTGGCACGCAAGCACTCCACCTGCCCCTCCGGCAAGAAAGGTGGCGACCTGGGTGAAGTGCGGCCCGGGCAGATGGTGCGTGCAGTGGACCAGGTGATTTTCAAGAAGGCGCTGCGTGAAGTGCACGGCCCGGTGAAGACCCAGTTCGGCTATCACCTGATCCAGGTGTTCTATCGCGACTGAGCCCCGCTCAGGCGCCTGGCTCACCCATGAACTCGACGATCTTGCTTCTGAGCCAACGCTCGGCGGGATCGTTATCGGTCACTCCGCTCCAGACCATCGACAGATCCGAATTGACCAGCTCGAATGGCGGGTCATCCGCGCGCAGACGGGTTCCGTCGATCAATGCCGCTGCGGCGAAATCCGGTACCGTGGCGAGCATTTCAGTACCCGCGATGATCGAGCGCAAGCCACTGAACTGCGGCACCGCCAGCACCACGCGACGCGAGCGATCCAGTCGCGCCAGATCGTTGTCGATGTTGCCGCACAGATCCCCCGAGAACGACACCAGCGCATGCGGACGCGAACAGTACTCGTCCAGCGTCAGCGCGCCAGGGCGGTCATCGCCACGCAACACCTTGACCTTCATCTCGCGCAGCTTGCGGCGCTTGGCGTTAGCCGGTAGCTCGGTGGTGTAACTGACGCCCACGGAAATTTCCCCCGAGGCCAACATGGCTGACATCAACAGGAAGTTGACCCGCCGCACCACGATCACCACCTCCGGCGCCTCTTCGCGAATCTGCTTGAGCAAGGCCGGGAACAGGCCGAACTCGGCATCATCGGACAGACCGATGCGGAAGGTGTCGCGGTTGGTCGCCGGGTTGAACTCGCGGGCACGACTGACCGCACCCGAGATGGTGTCCATCGCCGGCTGCAACTCCCTGAGAATCGCCAGCGCTCGCGCCGTCGGCTCGAAGCCACGGCCGTTGCGCACCAGCAACGGATCGTCGAACAGGTCGCGCAAACGGGCCAGCGCCGCACTCACCGCCGGCTGACCGAGAAACAGCTTCTCGGCAGCGCGGGTCAGGTTCCTCTCGAACATCAGGGTTTCGAAGATCACCAGCAGATTCAGGTCGACGCGGCGCAGGTCGTTGCGATTCATTCAGGGGTCTCGGAGCACGGTGTGATTGACGCATTAAAGCAGCAACTCCCGTGCCCACATAGCCCGGATCAGAGGCCCAGTTCGGACAGCCCCGGATGATCGTCAGGACGGCGCCCCAACGGCCAGCGGAACTTGCGCTCGGACTCATGAATCGGCAGGTCGTTGATGCAGGCATAGCGATTGATCATCAGACCGTCGGCGCCGAACTCCCAGTTCTCGTTGCCATAGGAGCGAAACCAGTTGCCCGAGTCGTCGCGCCACTCATAGGCGTAACGCACGGCGATACGGTTATCGGTGAACGCCCAGAGCTCCTTGATCAGACGATACTCCAGCTCCTTGGCCCACTTGCGCTCAAGGAACGCACGTGCCTGATCGCGACCATTGGCAAACTCGGCGCGGTTGCGCCAGCGCGTGTCGAGGCTGTAAGCCAGGGCGACCCTGGCGGCATCGCGACTGTTCCAGCCATCCTCGGCCAGGCGCACTTTCTCGATGGCGCTCTCGCGAGTGAACGGCGGCAGCGGCGGACGAACTTCAGTATTTGACGACATGAGACACCTCAGACTTGCGGGGGGTTGAGCCCATCACTGGGCGACAGGGATTGCAGAAGCAATTGCGCAGTACGGCCGGCGCTGTCGGCGGCATCCGCCTGGCCGGTGACCATGGCGACGGCGGTCGCACCATCGATCAGCAGGAGAAACTGCCTGGCCATTTCCTCGGGATCGGCAAAGCCGCAGGCCGTGGTCAGTTCACCCAGATAGGCCAGCAGGCGCTGTTTATGCAAAAGCGCAACAGCGCGGATCTCGCTCTCGAGATCACCGATCTCCCCGGCCGCATTGATGAAGGCGCAGCCATGGAAGTCCGGCGCCGAGAACCAGCTGCGCAGCAAGGGGAACACTGCCAGTAGCCGCTCGTTCGGCGCCCCCGCAGAGGTGCCGGCGATGAACCATTGCATCCAGCGCTCATCACGCTCGCGTAGCGCTGCGGCAACCAATGCTTCCTTGGTCGGATAGAGGCGATAGATGCTTTTGCGCGCCACCCCCGAGGCCTTGACGATGGCGTCCATACCCGTGGCATTGATACCGCCGGCATAGACCAGGTTTTCAGTGGTGCGCAGCAGGCGCTGCTGGATCGAGGCGTCTTCGAGCATGATTCAAACCATAGAGAATGATCGTTCTCGATAAGGTGGAACGATCATTCTCTTTAGTCAACTCAATTATCGAAACCCAGGATCAACGGTGTACCAGCCAGGTTTCTGCCGAGACCCGCGACGCCCACTCCGGTGCCAGCCGCGCCGGCGCCGGATGCAGGTCCTGCCGCCGGACGATGACTCACTGCCTTCCCAACACCGGCGCATGCTCGGCCATCAGCGCCACCACCCAATCGATGAATACCCGCAGCTTGGCGCTGACATGGCGGTTCGGCGGGAAAGCCAGGTACATCGGCATCGGTTTCATCTGCCAGTCGTCGAACAGACGCACCAGTTCACCACTGGCCAGGTGTGGCCTGGCCATGTAATGCGGTAGCCAGAGCATGCCCAGGCCCGCCAGCCCCGCAGCCAGATAGGCGTTGCCATCGTCGACCGTCAGCAGCGGGCGGCCATGGGCCTCGATGCGTTCTTCACCCCGCTGCATCGCATAGGGCAAGGCCTTGCCGGTGCGCGACCAGAGAAAACCCACCGTATGATGAACGGCCGCCTCCAGCTCGCGCGGATGCATCGGCGTGCCAGCGCGCTGCAGATAGCCTGGCGTGGCATAGATACCGAGCTGCAGATCACCGACATGGCGCGCGATCAGCGATTGATCGGTGATCTCACCGCCGCGCACCACGCAGTCGACGTTCTCACCGATGATGTCGATGAGACGGTCGCTAACGCCCATGGTCAGATGGATTTCCGGATAGCGCGCATAAAATGCCGGCAAGGCCGGGATCAGCAGCATGCGCGCGAAGGGACTGGGCACGTCCACGCGCAGGCGGCCGCGCGGCGCCATCGATGCACTGGACAGGCTGGTCTCGGCATCGTCGATATCGGCCAGCAGACGCACCACACGTTCGTAGTAGGCGGCTCCGTCAGCGGTGACGTTGACCTTGCGCGTGGTGCGGTTGAGCAGGCGCACCCGCAGCCGTGCTTCCAGTTGCTGAACGAGCTGGGTCACGCTGGTCTTGCTCATGTGCAGGGTGGCTGCCGCCTTGGTGAAACTGCCGGTTTCCACCACGCGGGCGAAGGCCTGCATCGCATCGAAACGATCCATCATGCATCTCTCTTAAGCCCATGATTGTTTGGATTCTACAAACAGTCATGACCAGAGTTGCTCGTTTATCCAGCCCGGCCGTGTTTTTAAAGTGACTCCATCGTTAACAGCGGGCCGTAGCGGCCCAGATGGAGGCAACAATGACCAGCAAACGTGATGTGGTTTTCCCGGCCGACCGCCATGACCTGTATGAACTGCATCGCTATTCGCCGGCGATTCGTTCCAACGGTTTTCTGTTCGTGTCCGGCCAGGTCGGCAGCCGCAAGGACGGCTCGCCCGAGCCCGACCTGAAAGAGCAGGTGCGCCTGGCCTTCACTAACCTCAATGCGATCCTCGCCGCAGCAGGTTGCAGCTTCGATGACGTGGTCGACACCACCGTGTTCATGCTCGACCCGCATGCGCAGTTCGAAACCATCTGGGAGGTGGTAGCCGACTATTGGGGCGAGGCGCCCTACCCGAACGTGACAGCGGTCGGCGTGACCTGGCTGGCTGGCTTCGATTTCGAGATCAAGGTGATCGCCAAGCTGCCAGAGTGAGCAGCGATGCGCCCCCGTGACGAGGGGCGCAGCCGAAAGGCTCAGAACCTGTTCACGATCTGCTGCGTGTCGGCGCTACTGCGTTAAAAACAAGCTGGATTGCCAGCCCAGTCGGAATGCCGCTTGCGGCTAACGCGCTTCAGCGTGACCCAAAGGGCGAGCGAAGCGAGTAATGCTCATTTACCACTCGTAAAGTCGAGCGCGACTCCGACCGTTCCTCGCTTGTTTTTGCGGGGCCGCCATCGGCCTTGTATCGCTCTAGCTCGCGAGATCGTGAACAGGTTCTTAGAGGTGAGTGAAGACGCGCGCGGCGGGCAGACGCGACTTCGGCAGCGCGACATTGAAATCGCTGTCGCTGTGATACCCCAGCGCCACCGCGACCATGCTGCTCAACCCCTGGGCGGCCAGCCCCAGCTCCTCATCCAGCGCCTCGCGGTCGATGCCCTCCATCGGCGTGGCGTCCACGCCTTTGGCAGCAGCCCCCAGGAGCAAGGTGCCCAGCGCCAGATACGCCTGCTTTTCTGCCCAGTGCGGGATGTCGCCCAGGCCACGGTGCAGTTCGACGTAACTGCTGCGGGTGTTGTGCTGGGTGGTACGCGCCGCATCGTCGCGGAAGCGGCCATCGTCAGCCTCCTGCTGCAGCACATCGGCCAGGTAAGCCTCATCGAGGTCCCGGCGGGCGCAGATCAGGATCACGTGCGAGGTGTTGAGGATCTTCGACTGGTTGTAGGCGAAGCCGCCCTGAGCGCCCTTGGCCAGGCGCGCCTTGCCTTCGGCCGTGCTCGCCACGACGAAGTGCCAGGGCTGCGAATTGACCGAAGACGGCGACAGGCGCAGCAACTCCAGCAGCTCGTCGATGATCGCCTGATCCACCTGGCGACTGGCATCGTAAGCCTTGGTGGTGTAACGCTGACGCGCGAAGGAAACGGGGCTCATGAACACTCTCCTGATCGATGGATGACGCGAAATGGACGCCAGTCTGCAACATGCCTGAGCATGAAAAAAGCAGGCAAAGCCGCTAGGAGTTTCAAAGCAAAGATGAAAATGCGGGCAGGCATCAGCCCTCTATCGAGCCACGCCGGCGCTCTGCAAGCATTCGATAAAACCCGCCACGGCCGCCGAGCGACTGACCTTGGGATACAGCGCACCGATCTCCCGATGAATTGGCGTCGGGCCGAGCGCGATGACGCGAACGCTGGCCGGCAGCGGCAGGATGGTTTCCGTCAACGGCACCACGGCCACGCCAAGGCCGCTCTCGACCATCGACAGCATCGCCTGGATATCGTCGACCTCGATCCACTCCTGCAGCGCCAGCGAGTGGTCGCGCAGAAAGCGCTCTACCTGGCGACCGCCGAAGGAGGAGCGGCTATAGCGGATAAAGGGCTGCTCGCGAATCACCGACAGCCAGTCATCGCCAACCACGCCGCTGGCGGCAAGCAGCACGTAGTTCTCGCATGCCAGCGGCGCCCACTCCAGCTCCCGCGGCGGCTCGAACGCCGGACGAATAAGTATCGCCAGGTCGAGCTCTCCCGCTTCGACTCGATCCATCAACTGCAGGGAAACCCCCGGCGACAGATTCACCCGACAGTTGGCAAAGCGCTGACGGAACGGCACCAGCGCGCGCGTGAGGATGGTCGCGTGCACCGAGGCGATCGCGCCAATCTCCAGCGGTTTGGCCCATTCCTCGTCTTGAGTCGGCTCGCCCAGGGCATCGAAACCGGCGACCAGCACCTCGGCACGCGCCAACGTACGCAGCCCTGCAGCATTCAATATGGCCGAACGACCGGTGCGATCGAACAGAGGGAAACCCAGGCTTTCTTCCAGGCGGCGCATATGGCCGCTGACGGCTGCCTGGGTCAGGCCGATGCGCTCACCAGCGGCGCTGAAGGTGCCATAGCGAGCCACCGCTATCAGCGTGCGCAGTTCGATGATCATGTCGATTGATAAGATTTTGTTTTGCTCATGATCAGAACATATAGTTTTTTAAGAGGCTTGTCGCCGAATAGGATGATTCTACTCACCAACGAGGGAACCCCGATGACCGCACTATGCCCGTTCCACCTGGCCTTTCCGGTTGACGACCTGGCCGCCGCCCGCGACTTCTACGGCAACCTGCTCGGTTGCAGCGAAGGTCGCAGCTCGTCAGAGTGGATCGACTTCAATTTCTATGGCCATCAAATCGTCGCCCACCTGGCGCCTGACGAAGCAGGCTCGGTACCGGCCAACGCGGTCGACGGCCACGGCGTTCCGGTGCGCCACTTCGGCGTCGTTCTGCCGATGCACGACTGGCAGGTCGCTGCCGATAAACTCACCGCCGCCGGTGTCGAGTTCATCATCAAGCCCTATATCCGCTTCAAAGGCGAGCCGGGGGAACAGGCGACGATGTTCTTCAAGGACCCGAGCGGCAACGCCGTCGAAATGAAGGCTTTCGCCGACATCAACAACCTGTTCGCCCGCTGACAGCGAAAGGAACGCCCCATGCAAACGCTCAAGGTTGCAATCGCCGGTTTCGGCGGTGTCGGCCGCGCAACGGCCAACCTGCTGTTGCAACGTCGCGACCACTATCGCCAGATCTATGGCGTGGACGTGCGACTGGTTGCCGTATGTGGCTCACGCGCCGGCCTGGCAGATGCCAATGGCCTGCAGGCCCACCAACTGGACGACCTGCAGCCTGGGCTGTCGGGGCCGGATTTCGTGGCAGCGAGTGGTGCCGAAGTGCTGATCGAGGCCGGCCCCAGCGATTTTCGCAGCGGCGGGCCGGGCCTGGACTATCTCTGTGCGGCGCTGTCCGCCGGGCGGGACTGCATCGTCATCTCCAAGGGCGCGCTGGTGCATAGCGGGCCGCGTCTGCGCGAACTGGCACGCGCCTCCGGGGCGCAGCTGAAACTCAGCGGTGCGGCCGCAGCCGCCCTGCCCACACTCGACCTGTTCGAACACAGTCTGGCCGGCTGCAAGGTGCTCAGCGTCGAGGGCATTCTCAACGCCACCACCAACTACCTGCTCGACGCCATGCGCACTCAGGGGCTCGGCTTCGATGCGGCGCTGCGTGAGGCCCAGGCCGGCGGTTTCGCCGAAGCGGATACGCGCAACGACACCGAAGGCTGGGACACTGCCTGCAAACTCCTGCTGCTGGCCAACTTCGGCCTTGGCGCCCAGCTGACAATGGCTGACGTCGAGGTCGATGGCATCCATTCGGTCACCGCGCAGCGTATCGAAGCCTGGCAAGCACAGGGCCTGGTTCCCCGTCTGGTCGGCAGCCTCAGCTACGTGGACAGTGCGATCCGCGCCAGCGTCGGGATCAAGACCTATCCGCTGTCCGATCCCTTCGCCCAGGTGAACGGGAAGAACAAGGCGATCCGCATCAACAGCGACGCCATGGGCGAGACGATTGCCATCGGCGGCGGCGCTGAACCCCTCGCCACCGCCGCTGCGGCACTGAAGGACTTCGAACATATTCTCCAGGCCAGGGGGCACTCCCCCCTCCTTTACTGACGGATATTGCAAATGACCGAACGCACCCTGCACGCCATCCGCCACGTCGGTTTCGAGGATCTCGGCAGCTTCGAGGCGCCGCTGCGCGCTGCCGGCTACCAGATCGAGTACATCGACGCAGCGGAACGTGACCTCAGTCAACTCGACCCGCTCGCAGCCGACCTTCTGGTGGTGCTCGGCGGCCCCATCGGCGTCTATGACCACGACCGCTACCCGCTCGTCTCCGCTGAACTGGAACTGCTGCGCGTACGGCTGGCAGCCGATAAGCCGACGCTGGGCATCTGCCTCGGTGCGCAGCTGATGGCTGCGGCATTGGGCTCCACCGTCTACCCAGGGCCAGCCAAGGAAATCGGCTGGTCGACGCTGGAGCTGGCAGCCTCCGACTATCAGCCACTTGCCGCCCTGCGCGACGTCGCCGTGCTGCATTGGCATGGCGATACCTTCGACCTGCCGGAAGGCTGCACCCTGCTCGCCTCAACCCCGCTGTGCCGCCAGCAGGCCTTCGCACGCGGGCAAAACGTGCTGGGCCTGCAATTTCACCCGGAAGTGCGCGGCGACCGCTTCGAACATTGGCTCCTGGGCCATGCCAGCGAACTGGCCAGCTCGGGCATCGATCCCGTCACCCTGCGTCACGACGCCAAGCACCATGCCAGAACCCTTGAGCAAGCGGGCGCCATGATGCTCGGCGCTTGGCTGGCCAAGCTGAAGCACTGAGCACAGCAGGCGGCCCGAGCCTGATGGCAAGGCCCGGGCATCGCCGGCTCATTCAGCGCCTGCATCCTGTAAACACTTCGTAAATGCGATGGATTTTCATTAATTCGCCTAGTAAAAGATAGCTTGCTTTCGATCCTGCCCGGAGCAGCGCTTGCCGCTGCTCGTCTAGACCCGGAGTCCAGCATGTCTATCCGCTCTCACCTGCAACGCACTGCAGCGGCGATTACCACGTCGCTGCTGCTCGCCCTGCCCCTGCACGCCAGCGAACGCATGCTGGACGGTGCCTACGGTCCAGTGAAAATCAGCGGCACTGCGCAGCGCGTGGTAGCACTGGGCGACAGCGCCCTGGATGCGGCGCTGTCACTCGGCATACAGCCGGTCGGCACTCTGGCCAGCCGTGGCGGCGACGACGTACCGGACTATCTCAAGACCACGACAGACAAGATCACCCTGGTGGGCAGCGTGCGCGAACCCAACCTGGAGGCCATCCTGCGCCTGCAGCCGGATCTGGTACTGGCCTCCAGCGACTTGTCACGCGATCTGTACGCCAAACTGAGCCTGATGGCGCCCACCGTGGTGCCCACCGGCAATTCCTTCCAGGACTGGCGCAAGACCTACTTGACCTACGCCCAGGCCCTCGGCAAACAGGAAGAAGGCCAGCAACGCCTCGCCGAAATCGACAAACGCAGCGCCGAACTGCGCCAGCGTCTGCCGCAGGGCCAGACAATCAGCGTGGTGCGCTGGAATCCGCAAGGGCCGGTGATCATGTCCAGCCACCTGTTCGTTGGCCAGTTGCTGAACGACCTCGGCCTGCGTGCCAACGAGCTGGCCGCAGCCCAGGCGCAGAAGCCGCACAGCGACGTGCTGAGTCTGGAGAACCTGTCACGCATCAATGCCGACTGGATATTCCTCGCCACGCTCAATCCGGATGGTCGCAAGGCCCTGGAAGACGCGCGCAAGCAGCCTGCCTTCACTCGCCTGTCAGCCGTCGCCGACGGTCATGTGGTGACCGTCGACGGCCAGATCTGGAGCAGCAGCTCCGGTTACCTGGCGGCTCAACAGGTACTCGATGACGTGGAGAAGGCTCTGCTCGACTGATGCTCGCTGCACGCCTTTCCGTCCCTCAGGCGCTGAGCTACGCGGCTGTGTGCCTGTTGCTTTTGTGCGTCACGAGCCTGCTGTTAGGCGCGGGTGATATCGGCATCCTGCCCAGCCTGCAAGCCCTGCTCGGCGGCAGCGATGAGGATGCTCGTTTCATCGTCTTCGAACTGCGCTGGGTGCGTACCGAACTGGCCCTGTTGGTCGGCCTCGCCCTGGGCGCGGCCGGTGTGCTGCTGCAAGCGGTGACGCGCAACCCGCTGGCCGAACCTGGATTGCTTGGCGTCAGCGCCGGGGCCTCGTTCGCCGTGGTCCTGGCGATCAACCTGGGCGCCTCGGCTGCCAGCCTGCATCTGGGCGTCGCCATGCTGGGTGCGCTGGTGGGCTGCGTGCTGGTGCTGCTGGTCACGCGCATGCGCGGCGTCGGTGACGACCCCGTACGCATGGTGCTGGCCGGCGCCGCTTTCTCCGGCATGCTCGGCGCGCTCAGTAGCCTGCTGCTGTTATGGGATCAGCGTACCGCCGATGAAATGCGCTTCTGGGTCATCGGCGCCTTGGCGGGTCGCCCGTTGGACACGCTCGACTGGAGCCTGCCCGGACTGATCGGCGGACTGTTGGTAGCGCTGCTGGTGGTGCGTCCGCTGGCTGCCCTGGCGCTGGGCGAGCGCGTTGCCAGCGGCCTCGGTCACCATCCGCAACTGACGCGCCTCGGCACCTTACTTGCGGTCGCAATCCTGGTCGGCACCGCCACCGCTGCCGCCGGCCCCATCGCCTTTATTGGTCTGATCGTGCCCTATATCGCCCGTCGCCTGGTCGGCTCGGACATCCGCCGTACCCTCGGCCTGAGCATGCTGCTCGGCCCCTGCGTCCTGCTGCTGGCCGACGTCATCTCGCGCCTGCTGGTACGCCCCTACGAACTGCCGGTGGGCGTGGTGGCCGCCTTCGTCGGCGCGCCGATCCTGATTGCCGTGGTGCGCAACCACCGCCTGCCGACCTTGTGACATGAACATTTACTCTTCACGCCCCCTGCTCGCCCCGGCCAGCCATCACCTGCTGCGCCTGGGCCGCTACAGCCTGCTGCTGCACAGGCGCAGCATGGTCATCGCATTGATCCTCAGTCTGCTGCTGGCCACTGTCGCCACCTGGATACTGGCGGCCGGCGATGACGCCCTCACGCCCAGCAAAGCCCTGCTGGCCGCCTTCGGTCAGGGCGAGGCGCTGCAGGTGTTCCTGATTCAGGAGTTGCGCATGCCACGCCTGATCGCCGGCCTGCTCAGCGGCGCCGCTCTCGGCGCTGCCGGTTGCCTGCTGCAGACCCTCGCGCGCAATCGCCTGGCCACGCCGGGGGTGATCGGTATCGACAACGGCGCCACCGCCTTCGCCGTCGCCTCCATCGTCGCCGTACCTACCAGCCTGGCGCCTTCCGCCCTGGCGCTGAGCGGCGCTGCCACCGCAGCAGTACTGACCTTTGCCCTGGCCGCCGGCGGTGGCGCACGCGGCTATCGCTTCATCGTCGTTGGCATCGCCATCGGCGCGTTGTTCGGTGCGCTGACCAACCTGATGCTGGCACGTAGCGACATGGACGCCGCCAACGCCGCCTATCCCTGGACCGTCGGCAGCCTCAATGCCCGCCCGGCCGACTCGGTTCTGCTGCTCGGTATCGGCCTGGCCGTGGGCCTACCGCTGGCCAAGCTGCTGGGCAATGCGCTGAGCCTGATGCGCTTTTCCGACAACGTCGCCATCGGCCTCGGTGTACGTCTACAACGCATGCGCCTGCTCACCCTGGCGCTGTGCGTCTGGCTCACGGCGCTGGCCGTTGCGGTGGTCGGTCCGGTCGGCCTGATCGCCCTGGCTGCGCCGGAAATGGCGCGCCATCTGTGCAACCGACACGGCGTGCCGGTGCTCAACGCGGCGCTATCCGGCGCACTGATGATGATCCTCGCCGACTGGCTCGGTCGTACCCTGCTGGCGCCCATCGAAATCCCGGTCGGCATCATCGCTGCTGTGGTGGGCGGCCCCTACCTGCTGTGGATTCTGCTGCGCCAGGCCCCAAGGAGCTCGACATGACCCTGCCTTCCTCATTGCTCGGCGACGCCCGCCAGGCCGACGTGCGCCTCGAAGCCCGCGACCTGAGCATGGGCTATGCCCAGACCCGCATCATCGAAGACCTTGACCTGATGATTCCCAGCGGGCAGGTCAGCGCCATCGTCGGCCCCAACGGCTGCGGCAAATCCACCCTGCTCGCCGGCCTGGCTCGTTTGCACAAGCCCATCTCCGGCAGCGTACTGCTGGACGGCAAGGCCATCGGCAGCCTGCCGTCACGTGAAGTGGCGCGCAGGCTTGCCCTGCTGCCGCAAGATGCCAGCGCCCCAGACGGCCTGACGGTCAGCGAACTGATCCGCTTCGGCCGCCAGCCGCACCAGAGCCTGCTGCGCCAGTGGAGCGAGGAAGACCAGGCCATCGTCGACGCGGCACTGGCGGCTGCAGATCTGGTCGAGTTGGCTGACCGACCATTGGAATCGATGTCCGGCGGCCAGCGCCAGCGTGCCTGGATCGCCATGGCCATCGCCCAGGCCACGCCTCTGCTACTGCTCGACGAACCCACCTCGGCACTGGACCTGGGCCATCAGATCGAAGTGTTCGAACTGATCCGCCAACTCGCTGCAGCCGGCAAGACCATCGTCATGGTGGTACACGACCTCTCCAGCGCCTGCCGCTATGCCGATCACCTGATCGCCATGCACCAGGGCCGGATCGTCGCCAGCGGCCGCCCGGATGAGATCGTCACGTCGGATCTGGTCGAGCATCTTTACGGCGTACGTTGCACGCTGCTGCGCGATCCGCTGAGCGGCACGCCAGTGATTGCGGGGGTCAGCAGGCTCTGAGCTTGAGGGAATGATCTCGCCATCATCTTAAAGATATGTAGGCAATCACCTCATGGGATAAGTCGCTATCTCTTACATGAAAATAGTTTTTACGGGCCAATCAATCAGTTATGCGTGCAAACTGAGTTGAGGTCGCTCAAGCCAAGAATGCGCATTCTTTGAGCACGGGGGAGGTCTGGACTATGGTCCAAACAACTCCATTTCGAAGGGACTCGACCGATGAAACCCGTCACGAGAACCGCCGCCCTGGCACTTTCGCTCTTCGCTGCACCGGCTTTCTCTGCCGGCGAATTGCAAGGCCAGCTCAACGTTCAGATCACCATCGGCACCGGTTGCACGGTAACCAACGGCACGGCCGGCGGCTCCAGCAACACCTTCGGTTCACTGTCCTTCGGTGACTACAACGACCTCGCCAACCTGATCGATGGCCGCTCCTTCGGTAGCGCCGGGGGCAGCTCGTTTGGCTTGCAATGCAGCTTGGGAACCGACTACAGCGTTGCACTGAGCGCCGGGCAGAACGCTTCCGGCAGCCAAAGGCGCATGATCAATGCCGGTGAGTACGTCGCCTACAACCTCTATCAGGACAGCAGCCGCACCGAACCTTGGGGAGACGGTGGCGCCACAGGCACAGTGCTTTCCGGCACTGGCACCGGCGTCAACGAAGAAATGATCGTCTACGGCCGCGTGCCCTCACAGACCACCCCAAGCCCAGGTACCTACACGGACACCGTACAAGTCACCATCGCCTGGTAGGTACCACGCACTCAAGGCAAGAGGATCTCGAATTTTTCCGGGAAGAATAGCCATGCGCTGTCTGATCGCCTCCCTGCTTTTGATGGCCCCGGCAGTCCTGCCGGCAGTCGACAAGACCGCCACCATCGGCCTGAATGTCGAGGTGTTACCGGCCTGTCAGGCGGGCAGCAGCAGCGGTTCGGGCGTCAGCTTCGGGACCCTGGATTTCGGCACCCACCTCAGACTCGACAACCTGGTTACCCTGATTGGTCAACCAGACGCAGGTGCCCTGCGCGTCAATTGCCAGCAGAACATCCCCTATCGCGTACTGATCAATGCCGGCTACAGCGGCACCACCAGCAATCGGCAGATGGTCGGTCCCGGCTCCGCCGTAGTCAGCTACAACCTTTACACCGGCGCGGACTACGCCATCGTCTGGGACAACAGCACGGGAGTCAGCGCCACCGGCAATGGCCAGGATCAGTGGCTGGCAATCTACGCCCGCGTGCCGGCACAGAATGCACCGCCTCCCGGAAGCTACAGCGATACCCTGACCGTCACGGTGAGTTGGTGATGCCGTGCTGGGCACATTCACTCGTGGTCACTCACCTTCTCTGCCTGACCGTACTGGCCATGGGCGCTTTGTCTGCTCGTGGCGACACGGGCATCAACGATCAGATCGTCAGCCAGAGCTTCCAGTTGCGCGCGGAAATCGTACCGGGCTGTCTGCTAGGCGCTGGCGGCAGCGACGCCACCTCGTTCGGCAACATTTCATTCGGCCAGGTCAGCACCCTGCCCAGCAACCTGGATGCGGCCAGCACGCCAGACAACGGGTCCATCGTACTGCAGTGCTCTCCCGGCACTGCCGTCACGCTGTCGCTCAATGCCGGGCTCAATACCGGCAGCGTGGCCGGCGGACGCTACCTGGCTCGTGGCGCGGAGCGCCTGCGCTACCAGCTGTACCAGGACGCCGCACGCAGCATCATCTGGGGCGACGGCAGCAACGGAGGCACGCGCATGAGCATCAATTTCCCTGTTGGCGGCGCCACCCAGACCTACACGGTCTATGCCCGCCTGTTCAGTGCCAGCCCGTTGCCTTCGGCCGGCATCTATACCGACACCGTCACCGTGACCGTGAGTTATTGAACCATGAGCACACGCCCCCTCTTCGCCTGCTGCCTGGCACTGACCACAGCGCTGGCGAGTCTGGCCATACAGGCTGCCAGCTCCATCCTGATCTGGCCGATCAATCCACTGATCGAAGCCGATCGACAGAAATCAGCCGCGCTGTGGCTGGAAAATCGCGGGCAGGAAGCGGTGGATTTACAAGTACGCGTACTGGCCTGGGAGCAGGAGGAATTCGAAGATCGCCTGACGCCGCAGAAGCAGGTAGTGGGCAGCCCGCCGATGGCAACGCTGCAACCGGGCAAGCGGCAACTGGTCAGGCTGGTCAACCTGGAGCCGCCGAGCGCCGGCACGCTGCGCACCTACCGTGTGCTGGTCGACGAGGTGCTACCGCCACAACCGCGGCCGTCCCAATTGGGCGTGCAATTCCAGATGCGTTACTCGGTTCCCTTGTTCGTGGTCGGGCCTGGGGCCTATCTGGATGACGGTGCGCGAGAAGCGCCAGGCCAGGGCCAGCCACTGGCTCCCGAGCTACGCTACCGCGTCGTTGACGGTAGCAACGGCGCCTTCCTTTACCTGCGCAACCTCGGCCCCGCCCCGGCCCGGCTGTCTCAGGTCGATCTATCGCGCGACAGCGGCAAACAGCCACTGGCCGAAGGCCTTCTCGGTTATGTACTACCTGGTGCGCAGATGCGCTGGCCTCTGCCGGCAGGCATGCGCAGTGGTCAGGTGCAGGCACGCATCAACGAAAGTCGACACAAGCAGCCGCTGGCCGCTGAGTAGATCGCTGGTACTGCTGCTACTGGCCACCTTGCTGTCAGTCCCGTCAGCCCATGGCGATGACGCACAGCAGTTCGCCGAGGCGCAGTTGCTCTACCTGGAGTTGATCGTCAATGAGCTGTCCAGCGGCAAGGTGGTGGAAGTGAGAGAACATCAGGGCCGTTTATTCGCCCAACGCGACGATCTGCTCGCTGCGGGCGTGCGCCTGCCCTCGGAGACGACAGCCTGGATCGCCCTGGATGGGATCGATGCCCTGCGCAGCGAATATCAGCAGGACAGCCAGCGACTGCTACTCACCCTGCCCAGCGAATGGCTGCCACATCAGCGTTTCGGCCCCAGCAGCCTGAGCGAGCCGATGCAGGCGCAGAGTGCGTTCGGCGTGCTGTTCAACTATGACCTCTATTACAGCCACACCGAGAATGCCGGCCACTACGCCAACACCTGGCTGGAACAGCGGGTGTTCGACGGTTTCGGCATGATTTCCAACACGGGCGTCCATCGCCACAGTTTCTCCGGGCCGGGCTATCGCGATGGCTATACCCGCTACGACAGCACCTGGCGCTTCAACGATCAACAACGCATGCTCAGCCTCAGCGCTGGCGACCTGATCACCGGCGCGCTGACCTGGAACAGCGCGGTCCGCCTTGGCGGGCTGCAGATTTCACGCAACTTCTCTTTGCGCCCGGATCTGATCACTTACCCATTACCGCGGTTCGACGGCGATGCTGCGGTGCCCAGCACCGTTGATCTGTTCATCGACGACGCCCGCCTCGGTCAACAGGAGCTGCGCCCCGGCCCCTTTACCCTCAACACCGTGCCTTACATCAGCGGCGCCGGCACCGCGACGCTGGTGACCACGGATGTGCTGGGGCGCCAGGTCTCCACCACCGTACCCTTTTATGTGACCGATACCCTGCTGCGCCAGGGGCTTTCGGACTTCTCCCTGTCGCTGGGCAAACTGCGCCGCAACTATGGCGTGGACGACTTTTCCTACGGCAGCCTGGTGAGCAGCGGCAGCCTGCGCTACGGCGTGACCGACAGCCTCACCCTGGAAAGCCATGCCGAAGTCGGCGCAGGCCTGCGCCAGGCTGGTGTCGGCGCTACCGTCGGACTTGGTCTGATGGGCACCCTGACCAGCTCCGTGAGCCAGAGCAGCGGTATCGGCAACGGCCAACAGTACAGCCTTGGCTACAGCTACTACGCGCGTCGCTTCGGAATCACCGCGCAGCGCATCCAGCGCACCTCGGGCTATGCCGACCTGAGCGTCGCGAACGCCCTGGATAACGACCTGGCCGGCGGCCCGCTGAGCAAGATCCTCGATCAATTGACCTTCAGTTTCAGCCCGGAGGGGCTCGGCTCATTCGGCATCGGCTACTTCGCCAGTGAGGAACAGAGCGGACGGCGCACGCGTCTGCTCAACCTGTCCTGGTCACGCAGCCTGTGGGGCAGCACCAGCTTCTTTCTCTCCCTCAACCGCCAGCTGGACGACGCCTCGCATGCCATCCAGGCACAACTGGTCATCCCGTTCGACCTGTACTCCACGCTGACCACAGGCGTGGAGCGAGACAGCAACGGTAACCAGCGCGCACGCGCCAATTACAGCCGCAACCCACCCAGCGACGGCGGTCTGGGCTGGAACCTTGGCTATGCCGGCGGCGACAATGAATACCGCCAGGCTGACCTGACGTGGCGCACCCAACATGCACAGGTGCAGGCAGGCGCCTACCAGAACGACGGCATCACTACCCGGTGGGGCGGCGTCAGCGGCTCGCTGGTTGCCATGCAGGGCCAGGTATTCGCCAGCAACCGGATCGACGACGCCTTCGTGCTGGTCAGCACCGAGGGTTATTCAGACGTGCCCGTGCGCTACGAACATCAATTGCTGGGTCGTACCGACTCGGCAGGTTACCTGCTGGTGCCCTGGGTGCCGTCTTACTACCCCGGCCAGTACGAAGTCGACCTGCTGAATCTGCCGAGCAACCTGCAACTGTCGGAAACCCAGAAGCGCATCGCCGTGCATCAGGGCAGCGGCGCATTGCTCGCCTTCCCCATGGAGATGAGCCTGTCAGCCAGCATCCAGTTGGTAGATGGCCTGGGACAGCCACTGCCCCGCGGCACCCAGGTGCTGCATCGTCCCAGCGGTCAGCGCACCTACATTGGCTGGGACGGCCAGCTGTATTTCGAAGGGCTGGCGAAGGACAACCAGTTGGAAGTAGAGCTGGCCGATGGCAGCAGTTGCAGCAGCCGGTTCTCGCTGGACGACAGTGCCATGGAAATAGCCGTGATCGGCCCCCTCACCTGCCAGCAGCAGGACGCTCAGCCATGATCCGCAGGCTGATTCACGCACTCTTGCTGTGCGGCGCACTGGTAAGCGTACCGACCTACGCCTGCAACACTTATGCGGGGGGCTCGGTCAATCTGGGCAATACCAACTCTCTGAGTTTGCGCACCACACAGCAACAAGCAGCAGCCGGCGCGGGCCTGGCTTGTCCGGGATTACTTCAGGTACTGGCGGGTGCATATGTCCGGGTCACGCTGCAGAGCCCCGGCACCCTGGCCCTGCAGGATGGCCAGGGCAATCAGATCCCTTTTCAGGTGTTTCAGGACGCTGGCTACAACCAGGCGCTGGTAGCCGGCCAACCGCAACAGCTCGGCGCAATCAACCTGCTGGCGCTCGGTGGCAACTCCACCGCCATCGGCCTGTATTTTCGCACCAACCCCGGCCCCAACGTGCCAGCCGGCACCTACACCGCCACCATCACCCTGCGCTGGGACTGGGCGATCTGTACCGTCGGCGCGCTCAATATCTGCGCCTGGAACCGCAGTCCCGGATTGACGCAAACCTGTGTATTGATCTGCGGTGCCCCTACCAACTGGGGTACGGGCTCACTCGCCACTCTGACCATCACTCTGGTGGTCAGCAAAGCCTGCCGCGTCGATACCTTGCCCAACGTGGACTTTGGCGCCAATGCCCTGATCAGCCAGTTCAGCGCGCAGCAGCGTACCTTCGCCGTCACCTGCACCAATACGGAGGGCTACACGCTGAGTTTCGACAATGGGCAGAACTATCAGGCGCCCTGGCGACGCCTGACAAATGGTAGCCAGTTCATTCGCTACAACCTCTACTACAGCGGCAGCAGCCTGATCTGGAACGCCGCCTCACCGCTGACGGCCAGCGGCACGGGTAACTCGCAGAGCTTCAACTACCAGGCGATTCTGGACCCCGGGCAAGCCAACGCGCCGGTGGGCGTCTATACCGACAACGTGCTGCTGATCATCAACTACTGAAGCATTACCAGTAGATCACCAGCGTCGAGCCGGCATCACCGCCGGCAGGCAGCACCATCGAGGTCGTCTCTGCATTCAGGCTCGACGTTAAGGCTCGACCGTGAGCGTCCTGCACCTGATAGACGGCATGCTCACAGTCACGCGCGGACAAGTGCACGGCAGCAGCATCGCCACGAACAGCAACCTCGCAACGCTTCAGAATGGTCAGGCTGATCTGTAGCTGCCCGCTGATCTGCTCAGCAAGAGAAAGATTGGCAGTGGCGCACAGCGCGGTGGCCACGAACAAGGCAAGAAATCGGTGAAACGACATGATGACGGTCTACGGTAAGGCTGGCCTGCTGCGGTGAAGGTCAAAATCCATCCGTAGAAACGGTCACGACATCAGGATGTGGACCGCAGGCAGGAGAATACGGTGATATCACATTGAAATCACCGTCATTCCGACGAACGTGGTTCAGGCCAAGGGTTGCGCGACGAAGCGCTTGCACGGCACCACGATCTGCTCCTGCGCGGGGATCAACGGCAGATCGCGCGCGCCGTCCGCAGTCTGCTCGACCAAGGCGTACAGCGTTGCCGTGGCCAGTTCCAGCGCCTGCGGCAACGCTTGCCCGGCCAGCAACCGGCCCAACAACGTGGCCGAGAACACATCGCCCATGCCATTCGGCAATGGATGCAGTGCCAGGCGCGGGGTGCGTACCAGCCAGGCGCCCTCGCCGTTCACCGCCAGCGTGCCCAATTCGCTTTCAGGGATGTCCGGCGTCGCCAGGCTGGTGACGATGACCACGTCAGGGCCTCGACCGCGCAACTGCCGAGCAACCTTCACTGCCTCCTGCAGATTGGCCGGTTTCGAGCCCGTGAGCAGTTCGAACTCGAACTGATTGGGCGTGATGATATTGGCGAACGGAATCGCCTGATCACGGAGGAAATCGGGAATCGCCGGGTTGACGAACACGCCACGCCCGACGTCGCCCATCACCGGATCGCACAGGTAACGCAGCGCCGGGTTGTGCTGGCGAATCTCGCCGACCGCTTCAAGGATCACCCGCCCCGTATCGGCATCGCCCAGGTAGCCGGACAGTACCGCCGACAACCGCGGCAGCACCCCGCGCTCACGCAACCCCAACAGCACCTCGCGGACATGCTCGGCACCGAACACCTGCCCGCGAAACTGGCCGTAACCGGTGTGATTGGAGAACTGCACCGTGTGAATCGGCAGCACCTCGAAGCCCAAGCGCTGCAACGGAAACACCGCAGCAGCATTGCCGACATGCCCCCAGGCGACATGCGACTGAATGGACAGAACGAGTGGCGGTAGCGTGGCGCTCATGACGATCTCTGCTGGCTGGGTACGACGAGGCGCAGATTATTCGCCATGCAGCGCTGGCATACCACTACCTGTTCAAGCGCCAAGCTGTCAGAGAAGGTGCCGGCGGCAGAGTGATGCCGCGACCGCTTGATCGCCTGGGCAAGCCGGAAATTTGAGGTCCGCTACGAGGACTTGCTGAATCTCAGGGCAACGCCCCTCGATCCGGGTGCCCGACGAACGGTCGAGCACCGCATTGACATATCGGTAAATGTCGATATTATTGCCCCCATGGAACTGATCAATGTATTCAAAGCCCTTTCGAACCCTACACGCCTTGGAATCCTCAAGGGGTTGAAGGATCCGGTGAAGAACTTTCCTCCCCAGGATGAAGGGGACGTTCATACCGTGGGTGTGTGCGTCAGCAGTATTCAGGAAGGTGTGGGTCTGTCGCAGTCGACGGTGTCCGATTACCTCGCCACGCTGCAACGAGTCGGTCTGGTTGAAGTCCGCCGGATCGGACAGTGGACCTACTACAAGCGCAATGAAGCCAATATCCGTGCTCTGGCTGAGCTCATAGGCAAAGAGCTGTAATTTTTTAACCTGGTACATCGACTATTCTCGATATCCCTTTTTACCGAAGCAAGGTTTCATGATGGAGAGACCCTAAGTGAGGCCTAAATTTTTGCCCTGATATATCGAAAATTCTCTATATCCCTTTTTCCAGAAGCAAGGATCTAAAATGAAAACGCAAATTCTCAAGTTACTAGCCAGTGTCATTCTGACCGGTGTGGCTTCATCTGCATTCGCCGCACCTTCATCTAGCCCGCAGCCGTTGCAAGGTGCTGCGACCGTCCAGCAAGCAACCGCCGTTGACCGTAATATTTCGGAAAATGGTTTCGACCGTACGCCTCTTGGCGAACGCATCGCTGAAGATGGTTTCGACCGCACCCCTCTCGGCGAACGCATCGCTGAAGACGGTTTCGACCGCACGCCACTGGGCCGACGCATTGCTGAAGGTGGTTTCGATCGCACCCCTCTCGGCGAGCGCATTGCTGCAGACGGTTTCGACCGTACCCCTCTCGGCCAACGCATTGCTGAAGGTGGTTTCAGCCGTACCCCTCTCGGCCAACGCATCGCTGCAGATGGTTTCGACCGCACGCCACTGGGCCAACGCCTGGCGGTAACCGACAGCGAGCGCGCAGGGCGCGTTCATGCCTGACATGAATGATTAATTCACGTTCTTGTATATCGAAAATTCCCTATATCCCTTTTTAATGAAGTGAGGATCCACAATGAAAGCGCAAGTACTCAAATCCTTTGGCGGCCCGAACACGTTCGAACTGAGCGAAGTGGCCAAACCCGTACCGCAGGCAGGACAGGTGCTGGTGCGGGTTCACGCAACCTCCATCAACCCGCTGGATTACCAGGTGCGTCGCGGCGACTACGTCGACTACGTGCCCCTTCCCGCCATTACCGGGCATGACGTATCCGGCGTCGTCGAAGCCGTCGGCCCGGGTGTGACGAGCTTCGTGCCAGGCGACGAAGTCTGGTACACCACGCAGATTTTCGAAGGTGACGGCAGCTATGCCGAGTACCACGTGGCGTCCGAAAGCATCATCGGCAAGAAGCCGGCATCGCTGAGCCACCTCGAGGCGGCAAGCCTGACGCTGGTCGGCGGGACAGTCTGGGAAGCGCTGGTCGGGCGTGTCTCGCTCAGGGTCGGGGAAAGCATTCTGATCCACGGCGGCGCCGGTGGCGTCGGCCATGTCGCGATCCAGGTGGCCAAAGCCATTGGTGCGCGGGTGTTCACCACCGTGCGTGAAGCGAACTTCGAATTCGCCCGGGGCCTGGGTGCCGATGTGGTCATCGACTACGAACAAGAGGATTACGTGGACGCCATCCTGCGGGAAACCGATGGCCATGGCGTGGACGTGATCTTCGACACCATCGGCGGCGACACCCTGACGCGCAGCCCCGATGCGCTCGCCCAGCTCGGCCGCGTGGTTTCGATCGTGGACATTGCCAAGCCGCAGAACCTCATTCAGGCCTGGGGCAAGAACGCCAGCTACCACTTCGTCTTCACCCGCCAGAACCGCGGCAAGCTCGATGAACTGAAGGCATTGGTCGAGCGCGGCCAGTTGCGCCCCCATGTTGGCGCGGTCTACTCGCTCGCTGATATCGGGCTCGCGCATGCGCTGCTGGAGACGCCCAACAACGGTCTTCGCGGGAAAGTCGCGATTGCCGTCGAGCCCTCGCTCATCCCGTAAGTACACAGGTTCAACGAACTAACTGACTTCAGAGGAATACCGCAATGATTCATGAAATCGCAGTCCTGCCTGTTCACAGTGCGCAGACCGAACAGTTCAAACAGGCATTTGCCGACGTGGTTCACTTGCTCCAACGCGCCAAGGGCTACCACGGCCATATGTTAGCGCAGGGAATCGAAAGTCCCGAGACGTTCAACCTGATCGTGCGCTGGGCTTCACTTGAGGACCACGCGCCGGGTTTCGAAGCGAGTGACGACCATCAGACGTTCATGCTGGGCCTGGAGGAATATTTTTCGGAAGAGCCGACGGTCTACCACATTCAGGCCATCGCCAGCGATATTGCGCTGCCAACCGTATAAGGAAACCCTGAAAAAGCCGTCATTCCCGCGTAGGCGGGAATCCAGAACCTACGGATTTCCTGGGCTCCCGCATTCGCGGGAGTGACGATAACTGGCTTTTTCAGAACATCCTTAAGCCTGCCGCTCTGTTGCCACCACTATTCAGTAGTCACTCGTTGATCTCACAGCGCTGAAATACAAGGCTGTCAGATCAACTTACCTGAACACCATTCCGTAGTTTTCTCCGAGAGTGAGCGGGCAATCCCGCTCAACTTTCCCGGAGGCACTCGGCCTCCATTTAGCGTCTTCGGAGTTCAACAATGATCAGCAAACATGCAAAAACCCTGGCAAGTATTTTCATTACCAGCTTTGTCTTACTTCTATCCGGTAACGCACTCGCTGAAAGCCCGGTTACCACTTACAAGTATGGATTGAAACTTGATATCGCCAAGGTCCTATCCATATCAAAGCCGAAAACCCATACCTGCAAGCCTGTCGATCACCTGATGAAATACGTGGACTCGACTGGAAAGATCCAGACCCTGAAATTCAAGGCGCTCTCCGATGCGTGCAGCAAAGGCCACTGACCTAACGCAGTGACGCTATGGACAACCATGCCCCACTCATTATCGGTAATCGCTCGCAATACTGGCATATAGCCGTAAAAGCCGCGTTATCATGCCCGCACCAGCGTTCGGCATGACGACAAGGAGCAGTAGATGAGCGATTCGCGCCAGGCGGCCTTTGCCCGGGAATGCGACCTGATCATGAAGGGTGGCATCACCAGCGGCATCGTCTACCCGCTGGCCATCACCGAGATCGCCAAGGCGTTTCGCCTGCGCAGCATCGGCGGCACCAGTGCTGGCGCCATCGCTGCAGCAGCCGCTGCCGCTGCCGAACTGGGCCGCCAGCGCTATCAGCACGGTGAGTTGAGCAGCGACCCGGCCGGCTTCGCGACCATCGAACGACTGCCCCAGCACCTCTGCATGCCCGCCGCGAATGGCCATGGCACCAAACTGCTGGCGTTGTTCAAGCCTGCCCCGGCAGTGCGCGCCCTGTTCGATACCTTCATCGCCCTCCTCGAGGTCAAGGGAAAAGGCCCCTGGACGCGGTTGTTCGCGCCACTGAAGGTCATGCTCATGCGCCACAAGCTCAGCGCCCTGGTCGGCGCCCTGCTGGCAGGCGGGCCGCTGTGGTGGAGCGCGGCCAGCAGCGCCAGCGTGCTGGTTTGGCTCTGGGTCTTGCTGTTCGCCACGCTGGGTGGCGTGCTCGCGGTGGTCCTGCGCCTGGCCCTGGTGGCATTGCGTGAACTGCCAGCCAGCGGTTTCGGCCTGTGTAGCGGCATGCCAGAGACCGATGACGACGCCCCGGATGAAGCCCTGACCACCTGGCTGACCCAGTACTTCGATCAGCTCAGCGGCCAGCGCGAGTACTGCGCGGGCCAGGCCGATGCCATCGAATGCGAACGGCCATTGACCTTCGGCGACCTGCGTCGCCATGGTATCGACCTGCAGGTGATGACCACCTGCCTGAGCATGGCGCGGCCTTTTCGCCTGCCCTTTCGTGACGACGAGCAGGTACGCGAGAACAACCAGTTCCACTTCCGCCAGGAGGAGTTCGCGCGGCTGTTCCCCCACCGCGTGGTGGCCTGGATGGGCGCTCACCAGCGCCCGGGCGATGATCGCGGCGACGGGTATCTGCGCCTGCCACTGCCCGATGACCTGCCGGTGATCGTCGCCGTACGCATGAGCCTGAGCTTTCCCCTGCTGCTCAGCGCCGTCCCACTGCACGCCGTGGACTACCGCACGAGCGGGAAGAAGCTGGAGCGCTGTTGGTTCACCGATGGCGGCATCAGTTCCAACTTTCCCATCCATTTCTTCGATGCCGCGCTGCCCAGGCGCCCCACCTTCGGCCTCGACCTGGGGCCAACCGACGGCGCCGACGAACAACGCGTGCGCTTCCCGCGTAACAATGGCGATGCGCGGCTTGCCTACTGGCGCCGCTTCCCCCAGAAAGGTCTGCCAGCCCTGCGCGGTTTCCTTGCCCAGCTCAGCAACGTCGCCAAAGACTGGAACCACGAAACCCTCTCGCTGATGCCCGGCTTTCGCGACCGTATCGGCCTGATCCAGCTGACCCGCGAAGAAGGCGGCCTCAACCTGACCATGCCCACCGAGCGTATCGAGCGACTGACCCGCTACGGACGCGAAGCCGGCCAGCAGTTCGTCCTGCGTTTCGGCGACCCGCAGCACTGGCAGCCAGGCGCCGAGGCCTCGCCGATGAACTGGGAAAATCACCAGATCATTCGTCTGCGCCTGCAACTGGCCAGCGTCGCCGAGCAGTTGCAGAGCCTGGAAAGAGCCTGCCGCGAACTGCACGGCACCGAGCAGGACTACCAGCGCTTCTTCACCGCCGATGCCAAACGCTACAGCTATCCCTTCAAAGGCCTCAGCGACCTGGAGCAGGACCCGGATACCGGTCTGTACCGCACCCAGGCCGGTCTGGCCCAGGCCATGCTTGGCAAGCTGCGAGAGATCGCCCAGATGATCGAACAGCACCCGGACAGCCACCCGGCCAAGGGCGCCCCCAAACCCACGCCTGAACTGAAGCTGCGCCCGCGCCTTTAGGGCGCTGGCCGTCGTTCTGAAGCCCTGCGCAGAACCCGACCAACAAAAGCCTCGGGCAAAAAGAACGCCGAGTCGGCTGAGCCGGCTCGGCGTACAAGTAACCCCGTTGGCACGGGTTCACTACCCTGATCGACGGTGGGCATTTGGGCGGTATGCACCCGTAATCGTGGCCTCTCGGTGCGCGCGGCGCACCCTACTCGGTGACAGCGCTCAGCAGGGGGCCGGCTCAGAAAGCCGGCAGTACCGCGCCGTCATAACGTTTTTCGATGAAAGCTTTCACTTGCGGGCTGGTCAGCGCGGCGGAGAGCTTCTTGATCGCCTCGCTGTCCTGGTTGTCCGGGCGCGCCACCAGGTAGTTGACGTAAGGCGAGTCGCTGCCTTCGATCGCCAGTGCATCGCGCTTGGGATTGAGCTTGGCCTCCAGCGCATAGTTGGTATTGATCAGCGCCAGGTCGACCTGATTCAGCACGCGCGGCACGGTGGCCGCCTCCAATTCGCGGAACTTGAAGTTGCGCGGGTTATCGACGATGTCGCGCGGCAGCGCCTGGGCGCTGTTGGGGTCCTTGAGGGTCAGCAGGCCGGCTTTCTGCAACAGCAGCAGCGCACGGCCGGTGGTGCTGACTTCGTTGGGAATGGCGATGACGGCGCCGTTCGGCAATTCGTCGAGGGACTTGTACTTGGCCGAGTAGGCGCCGAAGGGCTCGACGTGCACGCCCTGCACGATCACCAACTCGGTACCACGCTGCGCATTGAAGGTGTCCAGGTAGGGCTTGGTCTGGAAGTAGTTGGCATCCAGATTCTTCTGGCTGACCTGCAGGTTGGGTTGCACGTAATCGGTGAAGACCTTGATATCCAGATCCACGCCTTGCTTGGCCAGCTCGGGCTTGATCAATTCGAGGATTTCGGCGTGCGGCACCGGCGTGGCGGCCACGCTCAGCTTTTCGCCAGCCTGGGCCAGGGAGGCAGTCAGGGCAGCGGCCAGGGCAGTCAGCAGCAGGGTCTTGTTCATGATGTCCTTGTTCTCGGTCTATGGCACCGGCTGGATCGACAGTACGGCGCGTTTGGCAGGCGCCCGGCGGATAGGGCGGGCTGGGCGCAACAGTACGGAGAAACATTTATGCCATAAAATAATTATTAATTATTTTCTTATATCCAAAATAATCTTCCCCTTCTGCTTGTGAGCCCAGCCTCCTCCCACCTAGAGTGAAAAGCCTTCGCTCCCTGGAGGCTCCCATGCTCACCGCCGCCCTCGCCCGCTTCCCCCGCCTGCAACTGATCCCTCAGGCCACCGCCCTGCAGCACCTGCCACGTCTGTCCCAGCACCTGGGCCGCGATATCTGGATCAAACGCGACGACCTCACCCCGTTGGCGCTCGGCGGCAACAAGGCACGCAAGCTCGAATACCTCGCCGCCGATGCGCAGGCCAAAGGGGCCGATGTGCTGGTCACGGCCGGCGCCATCCAGTCCAACCACGTGCGGCAAACCGCAGCGGTCGCCGCTCAGCTCGGCCTGGGCTGCCTGGCCCTGCTGGAAAACCCCATCGACAGCCAGAGCGACGACTACCTGGGCAACGGCAATCGCCTGCTGCTGGATCTGTTCGGCGCCGAAGTGGAAAACGTCGCCAACCTGGACAACGCCGACCAACTGCTGGAGGCCGCCTACCAACGCCTCCGTGCAGCAGGGCGTCGGCCATACCTGGTCCCCATCGGCGGCTCCAATGCCCTGGGCGCACTCGGCTACGTGCGTGGCGGCCTGGAGCTGGCCGAGCAGATCGCCGCCAGCGGCCAGGACTTCGCTGCCGTGGTGCTGGCCTCCGGCAGCGCCGGCACCCATGCCGGGCTGGCCCTGGCGCTGGAAAGCGCGCGCCCAGGCACACGCGTGATCGGCGTCACCGTTTCGCGCAGCGAGGCGGCACAAAAGCCCAAGGTCGAGGGTCTACTCCAGCGCACCGCTGAACTGCTGGGCGTGGAGATGCCGCACGGATTGAACCTGGAGCTATGGGACGCCTATTTCGCCCCGCGTTACGGCGAAGCCAACGCCGCCGGCCTGGAGGCCATCAGCCTGTTGGCACGCCTGGAAGCGGTCCTGCTCGACCCGGTCTACACTGGCAAAGCCTTCGCCGGGCTGCTCGATGGCCTCAAGCGTGGCGCCTTCCCAGGCAATGGACCGCTGCTGTTCCTGCACACGGGCGGCTCGCCGGCCCTCTTCGCCTATAAACAAAAATGAATATATGAATAATTTTTAATTATTTAGAAGCATAAGAATTTCCACCTAGAGTGGCGCCACCTTCCCACTTGCATGAGGTCACCATGACATTCTCCACCCTGCGTCGCCATTTCCTCTTCGCTAGCCTGGCCCTCATGTTGGGCGCCAGCCTCAGCGCACCGAGCTTCGCCGCCGACCTGCTCGATGACATCAAGGACCGCGGCGCCATCAAGGTCGGCCTGGAGGGCACCTACCCGCCCTTCAACTACCAGGATGCCAACGGCAAGCTGACCGGCTTCGAAGTGGAGCTGGCCGAAGCGCTGGCCAAGGAGCTGGGCGTCAAGGTCGAGTTCCAGCCAACCAAGTGGGACGGCATCCTCGCCGCGCTGGAGTCCAAACGCCTGGATGTGGTGATCAACCAGGTGACCATCTCCGACGAGCGCAAGAAGAAGTACGATTTCTCCACCCCCTACACCGTCTCCGGCATCCAGGCGCTGACCCGCAAGGCCGATGGCGACAGCATCAAGAGCGCCCAGGACCTGGCCGGCAAGAAGGTCGGCGTAGGCCTCGGCACCAACTACGAGCAGTGGCTGAAAGACAACGTGCCACAAGCCGACATCCGCACCTACGATGACGACCCGACCAAATTCCAGGACCTCAATGTCGGCCGCATCGACGTGATTCTGGTGGATCGCCTCGCCGCCTTCGAGATGGTCGAGAAAACCGGTGGCCGCCTGGCCGTGGCCGGCGACGCCTTCTCCCGCCAGGAGGCTGGCATCGCCATGCGCAAGGGCAACCCTGAACTGCTCGCCGCTATCGACCAGGCGCTGGCCAAACTGAGTGCCGATGGCACCCTCAAGCAACTCTCCGAGAAATGGTTCAAGGCTGACGTCACCCGATGATCGAGTCCGCCCTACAGCTGGCTCTGGAGTCTGCGCCCTTTCTGCTCAAGGGCGCCTACTACACGGTCATACTCAGCCTGGGCGGCATGTTCTTCGGCCTGCTGCTGGGCTTCGCCCTCGCCGTCGGACGCCTGTACGGGCCAGCGCCACTGCGTTGGCTCACCCGCCTCTACGTCTCCTTCTTTCGTGGCACGCCGCTGCTGGTGCAGCTGTTCCTGATCTACTACGGCCTGCCGCAGCTGGGCATTCAGCTCGACCCGTTGCCGGCGGCGCTGATCGGCTTCTCGCTGAACATGGCCGCCTACACCTCGGAGATTCTCCGCGCTGCCATCGCCTCCATCGACCGCGGCCAATGGGAAGCAGCCGCCAGCATAGGCATGAGCAAGACGCAGACGCTGTATCGGGCGATCCTGCCGCAGGCCGCTCGCACCGCCTTGCCGCCGTTGGGCAACAGCTTCATTTCCCTGGTCAAGGACACCGCCCTGGCCGCCACCATCCAGGTGCCGGAACTGTTCCGCCAGGCGCAGTTGATCACCGCGCGCACCTTCGAGATTTTCACCATGTACCTGGCGGCCGCGCTGATCTACTGGGCGCTGGCCAGCATCCTCGCGCACTTCCAGGCGCGCCTTGAGGCCAGGGTCAACCGGCACGAGCAGGACAACTGATGATTTCCGTGCGCAATCTGCGAAAAGCCTTCGGCAGCAACGAAGTACTCAAGGGCATCGACCTGGACGTCGCCGCCGGTGAAGTCGTGGCCATCATCGGCCCCAGCGGCTCGGGCAAGACCACCCTGCTGCGCTGCCTCAACCTGCTGGAGCAACCCAGCGCCGGGCAAATCACCGTGGGCGATATCCATATCGATGCGGATAAACCGCTCAAGGGCCAGCAGAAGCTCATCCGCCAACTGCGCCAGCAGGCCGGCTTCGTGTTCCAGAACTTCAACCTGTTCCCCCACCGTACGGCACTGGAAAACGTCATCGAAGGCCCGGTGCAGGTGAAGAAGGAGCCACGCGAAGCAGCCCTCGTCCATGCCCGCGCCCTGCTCGCCAAGGTGGGGCTGAGCGGCAAGGAAGACGCCTACCCCAAACGCCTCTCCGGCGGCCAGCAACAGCGCGTGGCCATCGCCCGTGCCCTGGCCATGCGCCCGCAGGTGATCCTCTTCGACGAACCCACCTCGGCCCTCGACCCCGAGCTGGTGGGCGAAGTGCTGACCACCATCCGTGATCTGGCCGAAGAAAAGCGCACCATGGTCATCGTCACCCACGAAATGGCCTTCGCCCGCGACGTGGCAGATCGGGCGATCTTCATCGACCAGGGGCACATCGTCGAACAGGGCCCGGCCAAGACCCTGTTTACCGCGCCGCAGCACGAACGCACGCGGCAGTTTCTCAGCAAGTTTCTGCTGGATCGCTCGCTTTAGGAAACTGCAGACCCTCGCCCTTCACCGTAGCCCTGGCGATCCGCTTTTGCGCACGGCACTGCCTGCAGCAGGGAATGCATCGAGCAATTGCTGGGAGGACAGACTGAGGTGAGAGCGGGAGTAAGCGAGATTTTTTGGGCTGTTTACCGCCAAATGTAGTCAGTCAAAAACTCCAAAAACAGTGGTAATTCAAAAGTTGGAGCATCGAGCACCACGCGGCTGACTTAATCAGTCAGTGCTCGCCGTAAAGCAGCGGACAGTCATAAGCATCTTCGCAAACATGATCGTCCAGTTTGGGGCCGATGATCATTTTTCTTTGGGGGACTGCAGTAGAACGCCAAACGCAGTGATGCCCAGTAGGACTGCCGCCAACAGCAGATTGATCGGCACTCCGATCTCACGCAACGCCTGGCTGGCATATACATCTGTACCGGGAATCAGGTAAGCCACGAATAAACCCGGCCAGAAACTGCCTGGAGCCAATGCCGCCGCCCATACCTGACCACGCTTCAGTGCGGTCAGAGAAAACAGACTGACCAAAACCAGCGTGGTGAACTGCATGCCAATATGAAACCGCGCATGCCCTGGCCAATGCGGATTGAACAGATGGGTGGCATTGAACACATCGGCGATGGCCACTATCGCCACGGTAGCGACGATAGCGAAACCAAGCAGGGCGTTACCAAGTAATGGGCGAGTCATGATGGCCGCCTTCACAGGCTTGGATAGTCAGTAAAGCCCGCATCCTCGCCGCCATACAGGGTGGCGCGGTCGGCTTGGGCCAGTTCGGCGCCACGTGCAAAGCGCTCCGGCAGGTCGGGATTGGCCACGAACGGAGTGCCGAACGACACCAGTGCGGCCTCGCCAGCTTTGAGAGCCGCCTCACCGCTCGCTGCGTCATAGCCACCGTTGGCAATCAATGGGCTGTTAATTTGCGGACCGAAAGTTGCCAGTACGTCACGCGGCCAGTGCGGGAAGTTGTCCAGCGGAAACAGCGCGCGCATTAGGTGCACATAGCCAGGCTGCAGCTTGTTCAATTCGCCCAGCAGGTAGCCATAGAGGGCCAGCGGATCGCTGTCGATCATGCTGTTGAAAGGAATCACCGGCGACAGCTTGATCCCCACGCGAGCTGAGCCCCAAACTTCGATTAGCGCCTGCATTACCTCCAGCACGAACCGGCTGCGCTTGGCGATGCTTCCGCCGTACTCGTCCGTGCGCAGATTGGCCGAGTCCACAAGAAACTGGTTCGGCAAATAGCCGAATGCGGCGTGCAACTCAACACCGTCAAAACCCGCACGCTTGGCGTTTTCAGCGGCTCGACGGTAGTCACCGATGACGGCCTGGATTTCGCTGAAGGTCAGTGCGCGCGGTACCTCGTAATCCTTCATACCTTCCAAGGTGAAATGCTGCTGGCCCTGGATCGCAACAGCAGACGGAGCTACGGGTAACAAACCACCACGCACGCTGGAATGACCGACCCGGCCGGTGTGCCAGAGCTGCGCGAAGATCTTGCCACCTGCCTCATGCACCGCCGCCGTTACCTGTTGCCAGGCGACAATTTGCTTATCGCTGAAGAGGCCGGGGGTGAGCGGACTTCCGACGGCGTCTGCCGAGATATTGATTGCCTCACTGATGATCAGTCCGGCACTGGCACGCTGGGCGTAGTAGGTGGCCGTGGATGCCCGCGGCACCCCGGCAGCGTCGGCCCTTGAGCGCGTCATCGGCGCCATCACCATATGGTTGCGCAGATCAAGATCATGCAGACGAGCCGGGCTAAGCAATTGAGCGGTCATGGGGAAGTCTCCAAGTTCACGCAGAGGGATATCAGGCGTGAACAGATCATCCGGCCCAGTATGTATAGGATAAAGTCACAAAATCAGGAATGATTGCTCCACCAGTGGAGCAATGGAGTTCTATATGAAGCTGCTCAATGACATGGCCCTGTTCGTTGAAGTGATCAAGGCCAACAGCTTTCGCGGCGCCGCCGAGGCAGTTGGCTTGCCCAACTCCACGGTCTCGCGGCGAATTGCAGAACTGGAGCGACGTATCGGTCTGCGCCTGCTCAACCGCACCACACGGCGTATCGAACTCACAGAAGGCGGTCGCCTTTACTATGAGCGCTGTCGGCGCATCGTCGACGAAGCCCGCCTGGCCCATGAAGAGATCTCTGATCTGGTAGACAATCCCAGCGGCCTGATCCGTCTGTCCATGCCCATCGACTTCGGTGTGGTCTACCTGGCACCGCTATTGGCCGAGTTTGCCGAACGCTACCCGCTGATCCAGTTCGATCTGGATCTCACACCAAAGCGTCTGGATCTGATCAGTGACCCGGTTGATCTCGTGATCCGTATCGGCGCCCTACCCGACTCGCAGTTGATTGCCCGCCCCCTTGGTACCCTGCAGCGAAACCTCTTTGCCAGCCCAAGTTATCTGGCCCGCCATGGTGTACCGAGCAGCCCAGCAGAATTACTGCAACATCAGTGTCTACGCATGCTGGATGCGCCCTGGATCCTGCACGCTGCAGAGCAGAAAGTGAGCCTGCCGATCCAGGGACGCTACCTGCTGAACAATATCGGTATGCTGCGTCGCCTAGCCTTGCTCGGTCAGGGTATCGCTATGCTGGTGGACGAGATGATCGGCGAGGATCTTGCCCAAGGCCGATTGCAGCGCGTATTGCCCAGCTGGCGGGCAGAGGCCCTGCCGGTTTACGCGATTACCGAGACCCGCCTGGTGCCGGCCAAGGTGCGGGTGTTGATCGACTTCCTCTCTGAGCAGTTCAACAGTGAGTGAAGTACGTCCAGTGTATGCGCTGTGGTAATCATGATCGTTCCCACGCTCTGCGTGGGAATGCAGCCCTCGACGCTCCAGCGTCCACCACGGACAGTTGCGCGCTGTGCTGTGACGCAGAGCGTCACGGGCTTGCTCCCACGCCGGAGCGTGGGAGCCATCAACGCGAAGCTTGCCCACCTTGCTTCCCCCCGAAGACGCAGCCTTCCTGCTCTCTCACCTCGTTCAACTTGTTGCGCGTGCTCATCCTGCCGCCTGCGATACCGGCGACCCCATGTTCCAGAACATGGGTGAGTATTCTCCAGGCGGGCTCATCGTCTTCGAAGATTTTGATCATGTTGCCTCCGTGCCTTTCAATATCCGAACCCACCCCATGACATTCATCACCCATCGGTGACGAATAATCACCCGCTGCTTGAACGCTTCCAACGCTGCGGCTCATCGAATGCGACGCGGCTCACGCCGAGCCAACGTGGTCAGGCAGTATTCGATGCCATTCGCTATCCTGCTCGCGGCTCGGGGGATCCGAGGCCAGTTCAATCAATCAGGGAGCGTCGATGTGGCAAGGAAGCGCCAGCAGCAAGCAGCTTTTTTTTCAATCCCGGCAATGGCCGCTCTGCTACTCACCCTGCAGGGCTGCGCGGCTTTCCTGCACTTTCCGCAAAACGTCCCCGCCTTCAACGATGACTTCAGATTATTTTACGGCGAGCAATATCGCCCCCTGGAATGGAAGGCGTTCACCGGCATGCCGAGCTTCGGCGATATCACGGTGCAGTTGCCTGCCGGAATGTCACTGGGGCAACACTCCCCTGGCTCTCCTCCAGTAAAGCTTCTTTACCAGAAGAATCGCTCTGCTGGCCTGATGGGCACCCAATGGCGACAACTCCATGTGTATGGCGTGCCGGACAGCAAGACCATGCGTTTCCCGGTACCGCGCCTGGATGGCTATCACCCCAAAACCCTGGTTTTTTGGGTGCGCGATGCCAGTGCCGATAGCAGCGCCAACAGCATGCGCGTTCTGTTCAGGCTTGCCGAAACCGAAGTAATCGATCCCGACGATCCGGATCGGCATGTGGCGTTCTGGAGAGATCACAATGATCAGTGCTTCGCACGCGGCCGAGTACAAACCATCGAGTCCACACTAGACAAGGACGACAGCTACCCATTGCAGTTCGACAGCACCTTGCGTGGCCTGTGCGTGTTTCACCCAACCTCAGGCGACGGCGTCGTGGCGACCGATACGCCCAGCTGGCACCTGCGCTCGAACGTACGGGTGAAACTTCCGAAGCACTATCAGAACCCCAGGTACCGCAGCCAGTGGCAACCGCATCCGCAGCAGGAGAACGCCCAATGATCCAGATCCGCCATGTTCGAGTGCTGGTCTGGCTGTCATGCGTGCTGAGCGGTTCGGCACTTGCCCATGCCAAGCCCGTGAGCGTCTATGCAGGCACCATCGGCAATGAGCCTGTCGAGTTGGTGCTGATCCACGATGATCAGCGCAACGCGATCTCGGGCCACCTGTTCGACCAGGGCACCGGCCGTTATCTGACGCTAGAGGAAACACCGCACGAGGAAGGCGACAACCTGCTGATCAATCTCATGAGCAATCCACGCATGCCGGGCGCTGCCCTGCTGCTGCCGGGTTTGCAAACCGCCCAGGGCAATCTCGAGGGCCAACATCTCGATTTGCAGAGCCGTCACCTGCAGGCGCTCAAGCTGAAAAGGGTTGGCTACTTCCCCACTGATGTACGTGAGTCATACGACGGCGTCCTGCTGCAGCCATACGCGGATGGCGACTTCGTGTTCCGCGTTCACGCACGCCGCGCCTCTGGCGTACATGGGGGGCAGGTTTTCCGAATAGACGTCACGCGGCGCGATGGCACGCCGGTACAGGTGCTGGAAGAGCTTGATCTTGTGTTCTTCGGCAGCGAAACGCTGCACTTCGCCGATTTCGACGGCGACGGCATCATCGATTTCCGGGTAACCCCGCGGCTGCGTCGCCAAAGCGACAATGCACTGCTCAGTGGCAACTTCCGTTATTACCTGTATCGGCACGATCAGGGAGGCTATCGACGTCATACCGCGCTGGAGGCATTGGGCGCGCAAGGGCCGCTGAGAGTTGCTCCCAATGGCGTGATCAGCCTCCGCCCGGACAAGGGCGTCGACTACCGCGCAGGCACCATCGAATGGCAGCACTACCGCTTCACCGCAGCCGACACGCTCGAGCTGGAGCATACGAGCCAGGAAAACTTCTAACGACAAGGAGCGTCGCCATGCAATCCTCCCTACTCCCTGCGGCATTGATCGCTATCGTGCTCGCCGCGACCAGTGCCCAGTCGCTGGCCTCGCATGCCATCTATCAGGGCAGCATCGGCAAAAGCCCGGTGACGCTGGTGATCGAGCACACCAATGGCGTGACCCGCGGCATTTATTCATATGACCGCTATCGCACGCCAATCAGGCTCAAGCCGACATTTCTCAATACCCCCATGCGAAAGGCCATGGACGAGCTTGATCCCGAGGGGCTTCCAGTTGCACGGCTGCACTTCAACACCACCAACTTTTACCCGAATACACCCCTTATCAGCGGCACCTGGACCGACTACCGCAGTGGCCGTTCGCTGCCCCTGACACTCAAGCCACAGGGGTTTCTCGAGGACTTCCTGCGTGATGAACGCTCAGGAACGCAAACCCATTCGCTGCTACAGGCGGAGTCCAGCGAGCGCTTCTACTTCCAAATCCCGATGATGCTGTCCTACGACGCGATTGGCGCGATCGAGGTGATGGACAAGGCTACCGGCAAACGGGTGCAGGTACTCGCCCTCTCCCTGCCGAATATCTGCAACCGCGGGATCAATACAGTCCGTGTCGAGCAGCAAGACGAACACCTGCATGTGCATGTCGACAAACGCCAACACTGTGCCGGCGCATCGTTCAAGTGGGATGACGACGAACGTCGATTCCTGCAGCTTTGAGGGCGCTCACTCGGCACAAGACCGAGCCTCTCATCGTGGCCCTCACCGTCAGGCAGCAGATCAGCAGCGCCATTGCTGTAGTTACAGGCCCCAAGTGATACCATTGCGCGCTTCGACGTCGCCCTGAGCAGCACCAGGCCCCGGCGCCACGATGCCCGACACTCCCCCATGCCTCACCAGCCTTATCGGCTCGTCTGCCGGCAGGGGCGTAGCGTTCACTCATATGCGCAGGTTCGTCTTCCTCGGTTCGGGCCGGGCTGAAAGGCTCGAAAGCGGTATCACCCTTTAAACAGCGCACCTCAAGTTATTGATAGGTAAGTCCTTTGATTTCCACCGCTAACATCACCATGCAGTTCGGCGCCAAGCCGCTGTTCGAGAACGTTTCCGTCAAGTTCAACAACGGCAACCGCTACGGCCTGATCGGCGCCAACGGCTGCGGCAAGTCGACCTTCATGAAAATTCTTGGCGGCGACCTCGAGCCTTCCGGCGGCCAGGTGATGCTCGAGCCGAACGTGCGCCTGGGCAAGCTGCGCCAGGATCAGTTCGCCTACGAAGAATTCAACGTGATCGACACCGTGATCATGGGCCACGAGGAGCTGTGGAAGGTCAAGGCCGAGCGCGACCGCATCTACTCGCTGCCGGAAATGAGCGAAGAAGACGGCATGAAGGTCGGCGAGCTTGAAGGTGAGTTCGCCGAGATGGACGGCTACACCGCCGAATCGCGCGCGGGCGAGCTGCTGCTGGGCCTGGGCATTCCGCTGGAGCAGCACTTCGGCCCGATGAGCGAAGTCGCCCCCGGCTGGAAGCTGCGCGTGCTGCTGGCCCAGGCGCTGTTCTCGGACCCGGACGTGCTGCTGCTCGACGAGCCGACCAACCACCTGGACATCAACACCATCCGCTGGCTGGAAACGATCCTCACGGCGCGCAACAGCACCATGATCATCATTTCCCACGACCGTCACTTCCTCAACTCGGTCTGCACCCACATGGCTGACCTGGATTACGGCGAGCTGCGCCTGTTCCCGGGCAACTACGACGAGTACATGACCGCCGCGACACAGTCGCGCGAGCAGCTGCTGGCCGACAACGCCAAGAAGAAAGCGCAGATTTCCGAGCTGCAGAGCTTCGTCAGCCGTTTCTCGGCCAACGCCTCGAAAGCCAAGCAGGCCACCAGCCGCGCCAAGCAGATCGACAAGATCCAGCTGGCCGAAGTCAAGCCGTCGAGCCGCGTCAGCCCGTTCATTCGCTTCGAGCAAACCAAGAAACTGCACCGCCAGGCCGTGACCATCGAGAAGGTGTCCAAGGCCTTCGACGACAAGGTGCTGTTCAAGAACTTCAGCTTCACCGTCGAAGCCGGCGAGCGCGTGGCGATCATCGGCCCTAACGGTATCGGCAAGACCACCTTGCTGCGCACCCTAGTCGGCGAAATGCAGCCGGATGCCGGTTCGGTGAAATGGACGGAGAGCGCCGAGGTTGGCTACTACGCGCAGGATCACGCCCACGACTTCGAGGATGACGTGACCTTGTTCGACTGGATGGGCCAGTGGACGACCGGTGAGCAGGTGATCCGCGGCACTCTCGGGCGCATGCTGTTCTCCAACGACGAGATCCTCAAGTCGGTGAAGGTCATTTCCGGTGGTGAACAGGGCCGCATGCTGTTCGGCAAGCTGATCCTGCAGAAGCCCAACGTACTGGTGATGGACGAACCGACCAACCACCTGGACATGGAGTCGATCGAAGCGCTCAACCTGGCGCTGGAGAACTACCCGGGCACGCTGATCTTCGTCAGCCATGACCGCGAGTTCGTCGGCTCCCTGGCCACGCGCATCATCGAGCTGTCGGACAACGGCGTGACCGACTTTTCCGGCACCTACGACGACTACCTGCGCAGCCAGGGCATCATCGTCTGACCACAAGCTACAGAAACAACAAAGCCCGCTTTAGCGTAATGCTGTTCACATAAGCGATGGTTGGACGCGATTAGTCCCCTCGCCCCTTTGGGGAGAGGGTTAG